>Ga0209698_10000991_pt1 | contig 32697 bp, 30 predicted proteins | sample LitLauG_LLR_2012_FD_187203 | JGI IMG/M metagenome (GOLD analysis project Ga0209698, IMG submission 187203) | Freshwater sediment microbial communities from Pennsylvania, USA - Little Laurel Run_MetaG_LLR_2012 (SPAdes) (version 2) | ecosystem: Environmental > Aquatic > Freshwater > Creek >... | reverse complement strand
CGCCACCACTGCGCCTCCGTCGATCTTATCGGCCTTCACCGCCGCCAGCGCTTCGTTCACTTGGTCCAGCGGAAACACCGTCACCTTCGGCTTCAGGCCGATCTTCGCCGCCAGCGCGAGAAAGTCGCGGGCGTCGGCGCGGGTCATGTTGGCGACGCTGCGGATTTGGCGCTCGCCCCACAGTAGCGAATCGTAATCGAACTGAGGCATGCGGTCCAGGTGAATGGCGTTGATCGCCACCACGCCGCCTTTGCGCAGGCTGGATAACGCGGCCACCACCACATCGCCCGACGGCGCGAACGTCACCGCCCGATCCAGTTGCACCGGTGGACGGTCGTGCTCATCGCCCACCCACACCGCGCCCAGCGTCCTTGCCAGCTCGCGATGCGATTCGCCGCGCGAGCTGACGTACACTTCGCAATTCCAGGCCTGCAGCACCTTGATCGCGAGTGACGCAGAGGAGCCGAAACCGTAGAGACCGACTCGTTCGCCCGGCTCGACGCCGGCGACGCGCAGAGCGCGGAAGCCGATGATGCCGGCGCACAGCAGAGGAGCCGCGTCCAGATCGCTCAAGGCGTCGGGAAGCGGAAACACAAAATCGCGGCGCGCCAGGGCGTATTCGGCATAGCCACCATCCACGGAATAGCCAGTGAAGGTCGGATGGTCGCAAAGGTTTTCCATGCCCCGCTTGCAGTAGACGCAGGAGCCGTCCACGCCTCCGATCCAGGATACGCCGACGCGCGAGCCCAAAGGCAGGACGGGCGTGGCACCGTCGCACACATCGCCGACGATCTGGTGGCCCGGGATTAAAGGACTGCGGAGGGAGGGAAGTTCGCCTGCTAGGATATGCAGATCCGTGCGGCAGACACCGCAGGCACGGACTTTCAGCAGCACACAGCCCGGCCTCAACGCCGGCATCGCCATGTTTTTTATGACGAAGGGACTTCCAGGATGTTCAAAAACAGCGGCTTTCGTGGGAGGACCCCCTTCGCCGCCGGGAAAACCTAGGCGGCCTTGGTGACTTTACCGCTCTTGATGCAATCCGTGCAGACCTTGATCCGCTTCGGCGCGCCCGCGACTACCGCGTGCACCTTCTGCAAGTTGACGTTCCACCGGCGCTTCGTTACGTTGTGCGCGTGGCTAATCCGGTTTCCAAACTGGGGGCCGCGCCCGCAAAGATCACACACTTTCGACATTGACTTCAAACGCTCCTAGTACTGTTTTCTCTTTAAAAGTCTACCATATCGCGCCGCGCGGTGGGAGAATGGGGGCGCGGCCGGCTTATGGATCATGTGTACATAGACCGAAATTCCGTCGCCGAGCGCTACCTCTCCCACGCTCTCCCTCCGGAGGAGCTGCGGGAGTTCGAGGAGCATCTTGTCGATTGCCAGGAATGCGGCGACCGGCTGCTGCTGGCCGAAATGTTCCACGCCCACAACGGCCATAAGGCAGCGCCGGAGCCAGGTACGGTGGCCCGGGTGGTCCTCTATAAACCGGGCCGAGTGCTCCTGATCCTGATCGCCGCCGCGCTGGCAATTCCGCTGCTCTATTCGCTCTACCGGCTGCTGGCACAGTGAGGCGATCCGGGACAAGACGGGATTATCTCGCGGCGCTTCCCCGGCGAGCGAACAGGCCCAGACCGATCAGACCGCTGCCGATCAGCAGCACGGAACCTGGTTCCGGGGTGCTTGATGTCGAAGTGTACGTGAATGAGATAAACACGTTGGCCGAATCCAATCCCGAGGCTGCGACTCCAGCGCCGCCGCCGCCCGTTACAGTGGGTGTAACGTTGAAGGAGAAGTCGCCGGTGGTCTGACCGTTGCTATACGTGGCGGACGTTGAGAAATTCTCAGCAACACCGCAAACCAACGCGCCCGAACCGCTGCAAGTCCCGAACGCATAAGTTGGGCCGGCCCCCCCGGTGGAGGTTTCGGACTCTGAGCCGAATGGGGTTGGGGCTAAGAGCTCGCCACTGTAGGTCCACGTCTGGGTGATTTGACTCGCTGCATTCAGCGCACCGGTTGCCGAGTCTCCTATGGTCGCCGTAATCCCGATCAGAGTGGCCCCAGCCGGAACCGTGAAGCCATTGCAGGTGATGGTACCGACGCCACCCGAAGTTGACGCTGTCCCGCCCGCAAACGAGGTAGAAGTACTAAAGGCGACACTTCCGCTCGCGCTGGCCACCGTTCCGCATTCCACCGGCGCGGTGGTGATGGGGCCGGCGCTCGCCGTGGAGGCCAGAACCAGCGTTAGCCCTGCGACAAGCAGTCCGATAGTCTTATTCATTTTTTGTTGTTTTCCTCTGTAAGCAGATTCTCTTCGTGGCACAGTCATAAAGTATACACGTCGAAATGCAGGAAGTACACGAAGAGAGGGCATCGGGGCATGGTCTGGAGATCGCCATAAAAATGGACCCGGTTGAAAGTCATCGGACCCTCCTGAGCGGCGCGGCACCGCGGAGAGACGACGTCTCTGCGAAATTAAATGGCCCATGAAGTGCTGCCTGATCGCGAGTGGACGCCCTCCGGTTTGCATTCCTGGCAGCGATGGTTTGCCAAGCGCAAGTTCACGCGCCCTCCGGACCGCAGCCGCCCTGCGGAAAGGAACCCGTCCCCGCTTATCCTGGGTTGGATGATCCGGCTACCGTAAAGGTGTGGAGCAAGTCTGATTTTGGCCGCGACTGGGGACCCCCGGCGTGCACTGGCTGGACTGGGGCCGGTTTCACCTCCCTGGTAACCACGGCCGCGCGGTTTCGGTATACGGCGGAAGCACCAGGCTTGATTCGCCATGTCGGGGCAATCTCAACCTTGACGGGGATGCGTTACTGGTCCACCACTCACAAGCAGTGGAAAACACTCATCGTGGATGCCTACGCACTCAGCGGCGCGCAGGCAGGTCAGCGCCGCCCAGACTTTTCGCCCGATGAGATGAAGGAAGGCCAGGTGCTCTACTTTGAACAGGTTGATAACCTCGCCGGCAAGGGCATCTACAGGATACACATCGCAGAGGCCTCCTCGAACCGGCTGGTATTCGATATTGAGAACGTCAGCACGATGCGGTATCTTTTGATCCCCATCTTCCACCCTGGTGAGATCCAGTCGATTTACTACCTGGATCGTGAATCGGAAAATGTCTGGCGCTTTTACGGGATGGTGCGGACGGGGCAAAACGCGAGTGGGCTGATCGCGGGGAATCAGTCTTCGGCGATCAACCGGGCGGTTGCGTTCTATCGCTACTTTGTTGGAATCCCCACCGACCAGGAGCCGCCGGCGGCGCGATGAAGGCAACAGATATCCGTCATTCTTTGTTCAGGGCGCGCGCAGGGCGCCTCGCCCTTTGGCTGGGCGGTGCTTCGCTGGCATTCCTGATTTTCGTCCGAATCACAAGAGAGTTGATGGAAGGGGATGTGACCGCGCTGGACCGAGCAATCCTGCTTGCGGTGGCAAAAGCACGAACCCCTTGGCTCACGGTTGCGGCTGTGGACGTGACAGCACTGGGCTCGATCACCCTGGTGATACTATTCACAGCCTTTACTCTGCTGGTGTTGTGCGTGCTGCGAGACCGCATGGGCGCTCTCCAGATCCTCGCCGCTTCGTCTGGAGCAGCACTCTTGACGATGGCGACGAAAGAGATGATCGAGCGAATTCGTCCGGCGGAGGCTCAGCAGCTGATCGTGGTATCGGGCTTTTCGTACCCAAGCGGACATTCGGTTGCGACGTCCGCGCTTTACCTCACGATCACGATCATCGCCGGCCGTTACATCCGGCACGCGGGCGCAAGAGCCGCGATTTTTATCGCCGTGGCGGTGGTGATCCTCATGATTGGCGCCTCACGAGTCTACCTGGGCGTTCATTATGCGACGGATGTTGTCAGTGGTTTTTTGCTTGGGGCGGCGTGGGCGCTGATCCTTGCGGGACTCTTCACGCTCGCCGGCCACGAGCGCTCGTCCTAATCGTTGCCCGCTACTGGTACTGTTTCGGGAACTGCTTTGAGGTGATCGAGCTGGTCCCGCAGCTTCGCCGCTTCGATTTTTTCCTTCTTGGTTGCGTTTGCGGGGATCGGCGGTGAGGTCTGATAAAACGCTAGGATATTCTTGCGAAGATCCGGTTGCATGTCGGTGAACGAATGGTCCGCCAGCTTGCCGACAAGATTTGCGTAGGCCTCGTCGGCCCCTTTGTATTTGCCGGGGACCGTTGCGCCGCCGACATCGAAATTTTCGTTCGGCAATTCCTTCGCTCCCGCGGCCACGTTCGCGAGCAGCAGCTTGTAGCTGTCTACGGTTGCGTTGAAGCTGGCCATAAACAGCTTCTCCACCTCCGGAGTTGGGGTGCGAACCTTGAGAGCGCGGAAGGGACCTGAGGTGGGGATGATGCGGAAAAGCACGGCCAGAATCTTCGTGCCACACCCCGGTTTGCGGTATTCCGTTCCCCACTCCTTTTCGTAGTTCGAGCGAGAGAGATTGTAGAGAAACTTTTTGCGCGTGATGCCTGGAATCTCCTTCTGAAGCTGGTCCTTCTTGAGGCTCCAAGCCACGCGCGTCATGCCCGGAATGATGGAGCTTACGGTGTAGCGATAGGACCCGAGGGCGAGCGTAACATTTCCGAACACGTCCTTCATTTCAATGCCGTAGGTACTCCGGAAAGCCCGCTCGAGGACGTCTCTGGATACTTGAAACCCGATGAATTTCCGATAACCGTCCGGGGCGTAGCGCCCTAATGCGATCTGGAGCACATCGAAGCCGAACTCTGTCCTGATGTGCGCCACCGGGTTATCCCAATAGGTCACATTGTTCCCGTACTTGCGCCGCAGGTCGGGGTACAAAAGCGGCACTGCGCGATTGGTGCCGAGGCGGTGCCCCTCCGTATCGGCGGCATAGTGCGCCAGCGCGCCGAGAGCGAATGCATATTCGTTGAGGTCTTGGGATTCGCGGATCAGCGCCATGATGAAATCACCACTGCGGACGTAATGCGTGAGATCGCTAAAGAGGCGGCTGCTGAGCGGATAATAGCCCATGTCCTGAATGATGCAGCCACCATACGCGTATGCGTGCGCCTGCTCCAGTTCTTCAGGAGTCGCGCCGGGAAACCTCTTAAGAAGCATCTTCTGAAGCGACGCATCCCACACCGAATCAATGATGGCCTCATGCGTCAGAACGGTGTAACCGAAGCAGAAAGGGGACAATATGAGAAATGCCAGCGCACTGCAGAGGGCGTGTGAGATTCGCGCCCTCTTTGCTCGTGCCCAATCGCGGAGGACGTTCTGGAGGTGCATAGTTGGTCAAAGCGCGCGAAGCCGGGAAAGCGACTAACGCCAGTGCCCTTCAACAAAGACATAACCGCCGTTGCGGTGAACCCAGCGATTCTGCTCCCAGTGGGCGTGCCGGCGCGGCGGCTGTTCCCAGCGGCCACCTTCCCATTGGTAGGCGTTCCCGTCCCAGCGGTGGTAGCCGTTGACCCACACATGCTCGCGGCTGGGGGCCCGGCCACGGTGCTCCACCACGACGCGGGGCGGCGCAATGCGAACGAAGATCTCCCCTGCCAGGCATGACCCTGCCGACAGGATGCCCCCGAAGACTAACGCGATAAACTTATTCCGCATGATCTGACCTTCCTTCCCCGATTCGTTCCATGGGCGATCCGAGCGGACTCGATCTCGGGGATTATCCTGCGTTGAAGCAAGCACGCTGACCTCCAACCCATGGGAAGTCAAGCCTTAACGACTGCTTGCCTGCGTGTTGCGGGTTCGAAGTTCTAAGTGACCATAGATCGTCAGATGACCGTGGGCGGTCATAGGCTTCTTGGTTAAATCCCAGCTCTTCGGTTTAACGCTGGCTCAGGATCTCGGCGAGCGACTGCATCCGCTTGGCGTCCGCCGGGTTTTTCGTGGACTTCGCGTCTTTTTCCAGGCTCGCGGCAAGCGTTTTTAATTGTGCGGAGTTTTGAAAGTGAGAGGCTTCCGCCTTGTTCATCGCTTCGCGAACAGCGGCCAAACGTTGCGCTGGAACTGAGCTGCCACGCGCCAGTTGCTCAACATACGCCCGTGCCACCACAAAGTTCCTGGGCCACTCGATCTTTGGCTGGTTCTGGACGTTGAGCTCGTCAAAATGCACCTGGTTCGAGGCGTCGATCTCGGCCTGCGAGAGGAATTGATTGGGCACCAGCTTGAATACGTCCACGCCGCGGGCGATTTCGGAGCCGTAGATGTAGCCGTTGTACCAATAGGTGGACCACTGGCCGCCCAGGGCTCGCTTCTTTTCGTCAATGGGTCCGCGGTCGAAATAGGCAATCTCAAAAGGGTGCGTGACGTCGGTGAAATCGACAATTGAAACGCCGCCCTGATACCACGCCTGCACCAAAACATCGCGGCCAGGGATCGGCACCAGCGACCCGTTGTGCGCCACGCAATTCTCCATGTCGGTTTGCGCGGCAGGCATCTTGTAATAGGAACCCAGCGTGAGCTGGCCCTTGTTGAGGCTGAAAATTGCGTCCGCGCCCCAGTTCATCGGATCGGTCGCGCGGCAGCGAGGTTGTGCGCCGCCGCCCCATTCGTCGGTAAACAGCACCTTGCTACCGTCGTTGCTGAAATTCGCCGAATGCCAGAATGCGTAGTTCGGATCGCTGGCCGCAGCGATACGCACCGGGTTTACGACGTTCGAAATGTCGAGGATGATCCCGTTGCCGGAGCACGCGCCTGCGGCCAGGCCGATCGCCGAATAGACGGTGATGTCGTGGCATTTATCGGTGGTCGACGTTTTCTGCGTGCCCGCGCCATGGTCGCCGCCCTTCCACAGGCCGTTGATCGCGCCGCTTTTCTCGTCGGCGAAAATGCGGGGGCTGCTCACGATTTTCGCCAGCTCGGGGTGCGCCAGAGGAACCTTGATAATGTCGATGCGGAACAGAGCGGTGTCAGGATTCTTGTCGGGATCGCCGCCGGAGCAGCCGGCCAGTTCTTCCGCCTGGCGAACGCCTCCGGTGCCGGAAATATAAATGTAGACGTTCTCTTTATCCTTGGGGTCGACCACCAATGTGTGGGTGTGGGAACCGCGACAGCTTTGGACGGCGGCCACCTGCCTGGGATTCGCCATGTCCGTGACGGCGAAAATACGCACGCCGCGAAAACGGTCAGGACTCGGAGGTGGGGGTGGGCGCTGTCCGCGGCCACCGCCGGGAGCACCCGCCGCTTCGCCGCCCGGAGGAGCGTTGGTCGCGGCCTCGGCCATCGGCTGATTCGGAGGCGCGACGTATCCCTCGGGCAAAGGGATTCCCTGCAGGCCGCAGTCGGTGCGTCCGTTCATCGCCTCGGCCGACATGAACAGCAGGTGGCCGTAGATGGAAACGTCGCCCTGGCCGCCGGGGCATAGCAGAGAGGTCCGCAGCTTGATCTGCTTGGGATTATCGATGTCGTAGAAGTTGATGCCGTTGTAGTTGCCTACAAACAAGTGATTGTGACTGAAAGCCAGGTCGGAATTGACCGATCCGTATTGATTCCTCAAGGCGGCCAGTGCTTCTGGGCTACCTTCTTTGAGCGTCGGATCGACGGGAACAGGCGCGAAGCCCGGGGGCTTCGGCAAGGTCGCCACTTTTTCCAGGCCCGAGGCGGCTTCGCCGGCGTCGTAAAGGCCGGCCTTTAATCCGATGCGCGGATCGTCGGGGGCGGAGCGCGGATTGCCCGGCGCGGGCAGGCTGGCTTGGGCGCAGCAGAGTGCCCCGAATGTAAGAGCGAGTGCGAAGCGGATCATTTCTTCTCCTTGGCGAGCATTCCCTGCATAATGGCGATTTCGGCGCGCTGCGTGTTATCGATATCGGTGGCGAAATCGTAGAGTTGCGCGTCCTGGCCCGCGCCTGGCACTTTCATCAGATCGTCCACCATGGTGAGCGCCCCGCCGTGGTGCTGGATCATGCCGGTTAGAAACAAGTGGTCAAACCTCGGACCGGTGGCGGCGGCAAGAGCCTTCATCTGCTCCGGCGTCAGCATGCCGGGCATCATCATCGGAGGCATTTTGCCGTTCACCATTTTGCTGTGATCCATCTTGCTGTGGTCCATCTTCATTTCGAGGGGCTTGCCGCGCTCCTCCAGCCACTGCTTCATGAACCGCATTTCGTCGCTTTGAGAGATGCGGATGCGCGTGCCGAACGAGAGCAGCTGTTTGTTCTTTGTCCGCGCGGCCATCAGCGCCACCATCTCCACGGCCTGGCCGTGATGCATGATCATTCCTTGCATGAACTCGGTATCGGCGGTTGACGGTTCGCGGGAGGGCGTGCCGGCGGCGGAGGGGGGAAGTGTTTTTCCGTTCACTCCCGGGGCTCCCGGCTGGACGATTGGCGCGGTGTCTTGGCTGGTGGCAATGGCCGAACCCAGGCAAAACAGGCAAGGAACGAACCAGGCTCGAAACGCCATGAGCTACTATACTCGGGCGATCTTGCCTCGGTCAACTTTGGCATGTGGTCGGGCAATCGGGCGCAGTCAAATCCGCGAAACAAATCGGTTCCGCGCTGCATCTCACAATATTCTCGAGGTGCTCAAAAAATGCCATATTTTCCACGGAAACTTGTGATTGCCTTACTGGTCACGGTGGGTGCGTCTGCGGTGTTCTGCCAGGCAACGGACTCGCCGGATCAGACTCCGGCTGTCACGCCGCCTCCGGCCGCCGCGTACGACCGTCCGGTTTCCTGGAAGCAACTCATCCCGAACATCCTCAGCGATCAGAGGCAAATCTGGCTGTTCCCCGTTAAGGTGGCGGAGGGGCAAAGCCTCATTCCAACTTCGGCCGTTCTCGCAACCACCGCTGGACTTGTCGCGCTGGATCCTACCGACGCCCCCTATTTCCGCCGCACCTCGACATTCAAGCCATTCAACAATGTCTTTTCAGGTAACGCGACGGCCATCGGGACCGTGATTGCTCCGGCATCGCTGTACGTACTTGGGCTGGCGCGCAAAGACGGGAAAATGCAGCGGACCGCGCTGCTGGCAGGCGAAGCGGTGGCTGACGCGGAGGTGGTGACGACGTTCCTTAAAGACGCGACCAAACGGGTACGCCCCGCCGCGATCCCTCTGTCGGGGAACTATGCCGACACCTGGTTTGAGAGCAAGGGTCCCCTGTTGCGCGGGAGCGGCGGCTTCCCGTCCGGCCACACCATTGCCGCGTTTTCCGTGGCCACGGTGATTGCGCGACGCTATGGAAATCATCGGTGGGTTCCCTACGTCTCCTATGGAGCCGCCGCGTTGGTGGGATTCTCAAGGCTCACACTTTCGGCCCATTTCTTATCGGACGTCTTCCTGGGTGGTGCACTTGGATATTCGATCAGCCGATTCAACGTCCTGCGGGAATAGACAGCCGCCGGACACCGCCGCTGCGAGAAACGGTTATCCGTCCCGGCGGTCGAGGGCGACGTAACATCGTGCGTGGGTTCCCCAAGTCGTGGCGTGTCACAGCCAGATCGTTCCCATCAGGTATCGACATGAGTGTGGATACGGCACGCCACGGGCGTGCGCCACGTGTTGCGAGGTAACGTTTTTCTTAGCGAGAGGCTTGACCGTGGAATCACCTTCAGGCATTATTGCAAGTGCTCGCCCAGTTCGTTGGAAGGGGTAGCGTGCAACCGTCCTATTCGAACCACCTCGTGTGTCTGGCGCTCGCGCTGCTGGCCGGCGCCGGTGCAACAGCACAAGACGTCAAGCTGAACGTGACTTATGTGTGCGGCGGCGAACGCATCTACGTCGAAAGCTGCAACATACGCGATCTCTCCGACACCTCAACCTGCATGGTGGGCCATCCTGACCGCCCCACTCGCAACGGCATCATGGTCTACACCAACGAAACGCGTGGCACGCTGAAAAAGCTTTTCCCAACGTGTACCCAGCCATCGGCAAAGGAACTTGCCGCGGCAGAAGCTTTCAAAAAACGGCAGCAGGAAATTTATGACGCCAACGCCGCAAAGGCCAATCCCCAAGCCAGGACGCAGCCGCCCTCTGCGGCCAATCCAGGAGTGACGCAGGCTCAAGCGGCCGCCCGCGTGACTCCGCCCAAGAACGCAGAGGAACGCGCGATACGACGCTGCGTCTCCTCGGGACGGCTTCCGGCGACGTGCACTGGCAATTCGCTCCTCGGCGCGTTTGGGCAGGTGGTCGGCCAGATTCTACCGTCCGCCGTGAAGGAACCGGGTCCTGGTGCGGAAATGGCGGGCGTGTTTGAAGGCGCCGGAAAGTGGCGCCTCGATTTCATTGACGGGGGAGTGCTGGTGAACTGCTCCTTCCTCTCGCCCGATCAGCGCAGCTACACTCTGGACTTTAAAAACAATCGTGCGGTCCTCACCATCGACACGACGCCTAAGCCCCTCGTCCTTAGCGTGAAGGCGGATGGATCGATTTCCGGCCCTGGTCCTGTCACCATTGACGGGGTGGTTGCCTCAGGGTACGACAGTGGATATCGAGACCAATTCGGGAAAACGCTTTCCGCCAGTGAGGCAGCAACCAGCAGTGGTCCGGTTTTCGATTCCAACGGCAACCGCGTCTCTCGCAATGGGAGCCTTCCGGGACATGCGACCTTCTCGCACAGGCAAGCCACCTGCCCGGCGCCGAACCTGTCTTCGAAAGGCGCTTCGGTCGGCGTGCAGACGATGCAAACCGACCTGCTCAAATCCTTGTTTAGCGACGGAGAGAAAGGTCCGCCGACCCCTCCCGGCATTCGCATGCACGGCATTTTCGCGACGGCCTCCACGGGTTTCAGCGCGCAGTTTTTCCCCGAGTCCGTAATCCTTGGCTGCGGACCCGACTCCGCGCGGGCCTATCCTTACACCGTGGTCGCCGATGGCTCCGGTGTAGGCGTAAGAATTGATGCGCCCGACCACGCGCTGACGCTGCGCTTCGGCTCTAACGGCTCGCTCGATGGGGGCTCCGGTTCCTATCTCGTCCACGGACGCATCGTCATCGGCACGAACGACAATGGGGACTTCACGTTCGCTCCGCTGGAACGGACCTGCGACCTTGCCGTTCTCGTCGCCAGCAAGAGCATCCCTTCAACGGGCGGCGCGGTCGCATCGCCCGCCGCGGCGACAACTGCTGCCACAGCCTCCGGACCGAGCGGTCCCTCCACTCCAGAGGCCCCGCTGGGTAACGCCACTTTGTCGGTGGTTTCCGGCTTCACCGGCGCACCGAATCCGCTGGCCGGACGTCCCTACGTTCTGCTCCGCGACAGCTACGCAAACGCACTCGCAAAAGGGGGCGTCTCCGTCCCGGCTGGAATATCGCCCTATAAATACGCGGGTACTGTCTGTGCCAACAGGGCGCCGGACTGTCAAAAAATCATTGATGCCGTCAAGACAAATTCCGCTTCTGCCGTCCGCGCCGACGCCAGCGGCGCCGGAACGTTCCCCGGCGTACCGCCGGGCACATACTATCTGATGATCTCCGTTCGCTACAACAATCAGTCCTTGGTTTGGGGACAAGCCGTGCAATTGAAGTCCGGGACGAACGCGGTAACGCTAAATCAAACTAACGCAATTCCGATCAACTGACGAAAAGCTGCCGTCCTGGGAGACGATACGTGCGGCGCTGGCTGCTTTACGGGAGTGCCGCACCGGCGTAATTTACGAGGTAGCGCTTTACATCGCCCGGGTAAATGACGGGTCCACGTTGAAAGCTCCAGCCAGAGGGTGCGACCTTAGGAAGGAGCGCATATCCAAAATGAAAGCTTTGAAGGTTCTGGCCCGCCAGGCAGTACTTTTTTCCATCTGCTGCCGGCTCGGCTGGTCTCAATCGCAAGGACTGAGCCAACTGAGCGAGGATTTCTGGCGTTGGCGCGCGCAAGAGCAGCCATTCAGCGAGGACGACATCCCCCGCCTGGAGAGGCCACTCGGCCTGGCGATCGACTGGTCGCGCGAAAGTATTCAAAAAAAGCGACTGCAACTGGCGGCCTTTGAAGAGCGATGGAAGCACCTTGCTCCGGGCGACGGGGCCGTTATTTCGCAGCAGGTAGATTACCGTCTCATCGGCTCCGCTTTGGCGCGAGTGCGGTGGGAACTCGACATCGAACAAGGTTGGACGAGAAATCCGATGTTCTACGTCGATCAAACGCTTGGCGCGATGTACCTATTGCTTCTACCGCCTCCTCCGTTCGAAGGAAGCCGGCAGGCCGAAATCGTCCATCGTCTGGAAATAGTACCCGCCACCATCCGCGCCGCCAAGGCGAACCTTACCGACGCGCGCGAGCCGTTTGCGCGGCTGGCCATCGATGCTTTGGACAATCTGCCTCAGCGGATGAAGACGATGCGGGGGGCGCTGGCACCTAAATTGACGAGCGAGACGAACGCAGCGCTTGAGAAAGCCGCGTCCGCGGCGGTGGAGGCACTGGGCGATTACCGGCAGTGGCTGAAGCAAGCGCAGCCCAAGATGCGTCGCGACACGGCGATCGGACGGGAGAATTATCTGTTCTTTCTGCGCAACATCGCCCTCTTGCCGTACTCACCGGAACAGTTGCTCGAAATGAGCCGGCAGGAGTGGAGCAGGTCGGTGGCGTTTGAGTCCTTGGAACGGGCTCGAAACGCGAGTTTGCCCACGCAGGCTCTGTTCGCGACCGCGCAAGCGCAGATCGATCGGGAGCGGGTCGACGAAGAGCAGATCCGGCTTTTTTTGGAGCGGCAGAACCTGCTCACCGTGCCCGGCTGGATGAAGCACTATCGCAATCTGCTGGTGCCTCCGTACCTGCTTCCGTTCGAGGATTTGAGCGTAACGGATGAGCTGACGGGGCCGTCGCGGCTGGATGAGGACGGTATCAGTTACATCCGCGAGCCTCGCCCGAATCTGGGTTTCTTCTATCTTTCGACTGCCAAGGACCCGCGGCCGATCGTGGTGCATGAGGGAGTGCCCGGCCACTATTTCCAGCTCTGCCTGAGTTGGGCGAATCCCGATCCGATCCGCCGCCACTACTATGATTCGATCGCGAACGAAGGCATCGGCTTCTATGCGGAAGAAATGATACTCCAGGCCGGGCTTTTTGACGACAGCCCGCGCACACGCGAAACCATTTACAGCTTCATGCGGCTGCGGGCGCTGCGCGTCGAGGCCGATGTGAAGCTCGCGACCGGCGTTTTCTCGCTCCAGCAGGCCGCGGATTACCTGGTGAAAACCGTCCCCATGGATGCGAAGACCGCGCTCGAAGAAGCGGCGTTGTTTTCAAGCGAACCGGGACAAGCGATCAGCTATCAGATTGGGAAGATCCAGATCATGAACCTTCTCGCCGACGCACGCCGGGCGCAGGGCGACAGCTTCTCGCTGAGGAAGTTTCACGACTTCGTGTGGAGTAACGGGAACGTGCCCTTGTCACTGCAGCGATGGGAACTGCTTGGAGACAAGAGCGAAGTGCCGCCCTCACCCCGAAAGATGGAGACGATTCGCCGTTGAAACTACTCGCCAGCATATCGATTTTGCTTACCTGGGCCGCCGCAGCCGAAAGGCTCGACATCAATCGTCTGTACAGCCTTCCTTGGGTGATCGGGACTGCTCCGAAGGGGTTCGTCTGGTCGGCGGACAGCAAAGCCGTCGCGTTCCTGTGGAACGATGAAGGCACCAATTTCCGGGACGTGTGGATTGCCACGAGGGAAAAAGTGCAGCCGGTGCGGCTCACGCGGATGCCACGGCCGCAGGTTCCGTCAGACATCGGCGACGACCTGAGAAACGACCTCCAAGCCATGCAGCGAGCCGCGGATGCGGAAATGGATCCGGGCGTCACAGAGGCCCTATGGTCTCCCGATCAAGCGCGCCTAATCTTTCTTTTCAAGGGCAAGCTTTACGGCGTGCCACCGGCGGGCGGCGAACCGGAGGTGCTGACCAGCAAGACGAACATCAGCTCCGTGGTGAGTGCTCCGGCTGGGAACAGGATCGCATTCCAGTCCGGTGGGGAACTATTCATTGCCAACTTGAATGCCAAGGGTCCGGCGACAGAGGTGAATCGCGCCGGCTCGCTGACGGCGGAAGAAATGGTCTGGTCCCACGACGGGCGGGTGCTTGCGTTCACGGAGACGGACGACGCTCGGGTTCCCCGGCGGGGCATTCCCGATTATCTGGGCCCGGAAGCCTCGCTGCGAATGGTGAAGCGGCCGTTCCCGGGCGAACCTTCTGAGCGCCGGCGAGTGGGCTTCGTCGAAGACGGCCGCATCCGGTGGGCGAATCTGGGCGGAGATCCGCTCGACATTATTTTCCATCTCGCGTGGTCGCCTGACGACAAGACTCTGCTGGTGGACAACAGCGACCTATACATAAAGGACCGGCGTTTGCTATTGGTGGACGCGCGGAGCGGGAAATCAGATGAGCTGTTGCGAGAGACCGATCCACAGAACGTGACCGAGGAGTGGTGGTCGGATTGGGCGCCGGACGGCCGCGGCGTTTACTTTACGTCAGACCGCGACAACTTCTATCAGGTTTACTATGTGCCCCTCGGCGGCAGCATCCGGCGCTTGACATCCGGCCGCGCGGAAGTCTTTTGGGCCAGCCTGAACATTCGCGCCAATGCCCTGTTCTATATCTCGAACGAAGGCAGGCCGGAAGAGCGCCACTTGCATAGGGTTTCGCTCGCTGGCAGCGATGACACGCAAATTACGCGCGCGGCCGGGACCCATGATGTCGTGATCTCCCCGGATGGCTCGATCGCCGCGGATTATTTCTCCGCGGATCTGATTCCGCCGGATCTTTATTTCCAGAGAATCGATTCTCCTCAGCCTCTGCTTCAGGTGACGCATTCGCCGCTGCCGGAATTTGAGCGCTATCGCTGGAACCCTGCCCGTTACGTCACGTTCCCGGCAGCCGATGGCGTGACCCTGCACGGACGCATGACCCTCCCTCCGGACTTTGATCCAAAGAAGCGGTATCCGGCAATCCTGGGCTCTGTTTACAGCAACACGGTACGCAATCAGTGGGGCGGACGCGTCGCGCATCCCACTTGGGGGCTGGATCAGTATCTGGCACAACAGGGCTACATCCTATTGAACGTGGATATTCGCGGGAGCATGGGTTACGGCAAGGCGTTTCGTCAGAAGCTGGCGCTCGATTACGGCGGGATCGATGTGGAAGATCTGTCGAGCGGCGTCAAGTTCCTCGGCACCTTGGGCTATGTGGATATGGCGCGCGTGGGAATCTGGGGCAGCAGCTACGGCGGCTTACTGACCACCACATCCTTGTTTAAGAAACAGGGCGTCTACAAGGCGGGAGTGGCGGGAGCGCCTGCCACCAGCCTGTTCCACGCGCTGACAGGTGAAATGCGGACCATGATGGCGCCGCAGGATCATCCGAAGGAATACGCGAATGCCTCAGCATTCTTAAAGTCAGCGGGCCTGGCGGATCATTTGATGATTATTCATGGCATGCGCGATGAGATCGTGCTGTTCCAGGATTCCGTGGCTCTAGAACAGAGGTTGATCCTCCAGGGGAAGGACGTTCAAATGGTGGTTCTACCGAATGCACCGCATAGCTGGGACACGGGTCCTATGGTGCAGACTCGTTTCGCCTTCCATCAGCTGATTGCGTTTTTCCAGCGTTATCTCGGCGAGGGGCAGGCGGTTCCATGAGGGCGCGATTTGCGGTGCTGGTGTGGCTTTGCTGCTCTGTGCGGGCGCAAACTCCGTCTTGCACGCATACAGTGGGCATGGTGGCGTCGTTGACTGGTCCGGCCGGACGCTTTGGACAGGCGGCGAGCAAGGCGGTGGAACTCGCGTTTCAGGAGCTCAACAAGGCTGCAGGCGCGCAGGGGATTGCAGGGTGCAAGCTCGCGTTCGATCTGCGTGACGATCAGAGCCAGGGCTCGATCGGGGTGGATCAAGCGCGCCAGTTGGTGGACTTGAAGAAAGTCCCCGTCATTATCGGAAGCGTCATCAGCTCGGTGACCGTGCCGATCGTGACATCGGTGACGGGGCCGGCGGGCGTGGTGCAGATTTCACCCGCCTCTTCGACGCCATCTCTCACCCAACTGGCGATGAAGAACAAAACCAACAGCTGGTTCTTCCGGACCATCACGTCCGACTCACTGCAGGGCACTGCGGCCGCGCAGTTCGCGCTCAGCCTGGGCATGAAGAGCCTCGCCGTTATTTACGTCAACAACGACTTTGGCGTGAACATGATTGCCGCATTCCGGCGCGCTTATGAAGGGCTGGGCGGGAAGATTACTATCGCCACCGCCTACAACCCCCAACAATCCTCCTACAATGCGGAGGTGACGAAGGCGCTCAAGGGCGATCCTCCGGCGCTCTACTTCATTGGCTATCCCGGCGACGGAACTACCATCATCCGTACTTGGATTCAGCAAGGCGGAACGCGCCGCCTGCTATTGAACGACGGCATGAACACCGGAGACTTTATCAAGGGAGTTGGGACGCAGTTTCTTAACAATGCGTATGGAACGTCATCCGGCTCCGCTAAAACGCCGTCGAGCGACTATTTCAACGCTGCGTATCCGTCGTTCAGCGGCGGGTTCGATGCATCCTCGCCGGCGGCGGACCGGGCGTTCGATGCCGCGGCCATCGTCGGTCTCGCGGTCGCCCAGGCCGGGAAGTTCCAAGCCGCGGCCATTCGGGATTCGATTCGAAAAGTAACAGCTCCGGGCGGAGAAACGATCAGCGCCGGCCCACAGGGTTTTGCCCGCGCCTTGCAATGGATTCGCGAGAAGAAGCCGATCCGCTATGCCGGCGTGATCGGCCCGATTCAATTCGACCAGTACGGAGATATTTCCGGGCCTTTTCGAACCTGGAAAATCGTGAATGGCCGCGTGGAGACGGTGGGGCAAATGACTGCCGAAGAGGTGCAAGCCATCGAGGCTCGGCTCAAGAAATAATGGAAACAAAACAGGTACAAACCGTTCGCCGTCCCGATCGGACTTTGCTGGCGCCGGATTTCGAAATCTCGCGCGTCGTGACGGGTTTGTGGCAGGTCGCCGATATGGAGCGTGGAGGCGAGACGCTGGATCCGGTTCGCGGCGCGGCCGCGCTGGCGGAGTACGCGCATGCCGGTTTCGATACCTTCGACATGGCGGACCACTACGGTTCCGCCGAAGTGATCACGGGAACTCTCCAGGCAGAGCCCGGGCATCCTCGGTTCCGCGCGTTCACCAAGTGGTGTCCCAAGCCCGGGCCGATGACGCCGGCCATTGTCCGGGAAGGCGTCCAGCGTTCGCTCGATCGGATGCAGACCTCGCGCCTCGACCTGCTGCAGTTCCATTGGTGGACTTTCGACGACCCGCGCTACATCGACGCGATGCTGGAACTCGAGCGTCTGCGGGAAGAAGGCGTGATCGGACATCTTGGCCTGACCAATTTCGATACCGCGCATTTGCGCCTGCTGCTGAACCAGGGCGTGGAGATCGCCGCCAACCAGGTTTGTATGTCTCTGCTCGATCGCCGCGGTACGGAAGCGATGACGGAGTTTTGCCTGGAACACGGCGTCAAGCTGCTGGCCTATGGTTCCATGGGCGGAGGGTTCCTCGCCGATCGCTGGGTGGGCGCCCGCGAACCCGACTTCGTGAACGATTGGAGCAAGATGAAGTACCGCCGCTTCATTGAAGCCATCGGCGGCTGGTCCGCGCTGCAATCGTTGTTGGAGACGGCGCAGTCCATTGCCCGGAAACACGGCGTTTCCGTTTCCAACGTCGCGGGCCGCTGGGTGTTGGAACAGAAAGCGGTCGCAGCGATCATCGTGGGAGCGCGGCTGGGCGAGTCGGAACATCGGGCGGACAACTTGAAGCTGTTCGAGTTTTCGCTCGATGAAGAAGACTACGCCAATTTGGCGGCCGCGTTCGCGGGAACCCGGCGTTTGCCGGGCGATTGCGGTGACGAATATCGCAGGCCTCCGTTTCTGACGGCGTCCGGTGACCTGAGCCATCACCTGGATTCGCTCACTCCTCTCTGGCCGCGGCAAGCGGTGGAAGGATATAAGAACCGCTGGACGATCGACAGTGGCAGCCAATGGGAGCCGATCGCCGGATACTCCCGCGCGGTCCGTACAGGCAACCGGATTCTGGTCTCTGGAACCACCGCCACGCACGGCAACGGACGGCTCATCGGGCGCGGTGATGCGGCCGTGCAGACCACCTATATTCTGGATAAGATCTCCGCCAGCCTGAAATCACTAGGCGCACGCCTGGAGGATGTTGTACGCACCAGAATCTATCTCTCGCACGTGGAGGACTGGGAGGCGGTGAGCCGGGTCCATGGCCACTACTTCGGCGCCATCCGGCCGGCGAACACGATGCTTCAGGCCGGGGCTCTGATTGGCGATGGTTATCGAGTCGAAATGGAGGCCGAAGCGGTTCTCTACGGGGACGATAGATGAGTGCGGTGCTTCTCGCCGCCGACAAAGTCTCGAAGCGTTTTGGCGGACACTTTGCGGTGGATCAGGTTTCGTTTTCGCTCCCATTGGGCCGCATCACGGGGCTGATCGGACCCAATGGCGCGGGCAAAACCACTCTGTTCAACTGCATCGCAGGATTCCTGAAACCAAGCTCCGGCAGGATTCTGCTCAACGGCCGAAATATTGCGGGATTGCCTCCGTACATCGTATTCGCAGCAGGTCTGGGGCGCACCTTTCAGACTCCGCGGCTGTTTCCCCAGATGACTGTGATCGAGAACGTCATGACGGCCGCCCGCGATCAAGCGGGTGAGCGTTTTTGGAACGTCTGGCTTCGTCCCGCCTTGGTGCGGCGCCGGGAACGAGAGGTCCGCGAGCAAGCCAGATATTGGGTGAACTTCGTCGGGCTGACGGATTTGGAAAATCAAGTGGCGCAGGTCCTCTCCGGCGGACAACGGAAGCTTTTGGAACTGGCTCGCGTGATGGTATCGAGGCCAGAGATCGTGTTCTTGGATGAGCCTGGCGCTGGCGTGAATCCAGTGCTGCTCGAACAGATTATGGAAAAGATTTCGGAACTGAATGCTGGTGGCACGACGTTTCTGATCATTGAACACAACATGGATCTGGTGGCGTCGCTCTGCCAGTCGGTGATGGTGATGTCGCAGGGACGGCTTCTTGCGTCTGGCACCGCCGCGGATGTCCTGAGCGATCCCCGCGTGATCGAGGCTTATCTCGGTGTGCAGGAAGATCAGGCATGAGCGATTCGACCGCCGCGCTGCGCGTTGATAATCTCGAGGTGAGCTACGAACCTGGGTTACCGATTGTGCGAGGCGCGAATCTGGCGGTGGAAGCGGGCGAGATTCTGGTCATCCTTGGACCCAACGGCGCGGGAAAATCTACGCTCGCGAAAGCCGTGGCCGGGCTGGCTCCCGTGACCGGAGGCCGGGTCCTGCTGCTCGGGCGTGACATTACGAAGATCCCCGCCCATCGTATGGTATTCGAGGGCTTGGCGTATGTGCCGCAAGTGGAGAACGTGTTTGTCAATCTCAGCGTCGCGGAGAATCTCGAACTGGCGGCTTCTGTCGTGAGGGCCAATCGGAAACAGAGTTTGGATTTCGTCCACGCACTGTTCCCCGATCTTGCCCGGCAGCTTGGGCTGCTGGCGGGCAGTCTTTCCGGCGGCCAGCGCCAAATGCTGGCCATTGCCCGAGGCTTGATTGCCCAGCCGAAACTGCTAATCCTCGATGAGCCATCGGCGGGGCTGAGTCCCATGATGGTGGATCAGGTATTCCGCAAGCTCCGCGAGGTGTGCCGCTCGGGATTCACGATTGTTCTCGTCGAGCAGAATGTAAAAGCGGCCTTGCGCTTGGCGGACCGGATCGCGATCATGGCGGATGGGAAAGAACAGCTCATCGCCCGGAGCGCCGAGCTTGGCAATGACGATCGCATTGCGGAGCTTTACCTGGGGAGCCACGCGAGGCGCTGATGCTGCAGATACTCGCCGATGGGATCATCATTGGCTCCATTGTTTCGCTGGGAGCGATTGGACTGAGCTTTACGTTCTCCATCTTCCGGTTCTCGAATTTCAGCCACGGAGAACTGCTCGCCTGGGGTGGTTACCTCGCGTTGATTGTGTCTACGCTGACGGGCAACACCAGCCAAGCCGGCCCGTTCTCCTTTGGCTGGGGGCTGGTAGTGGCGATGCTGCTGGCTGTGGCGTTCACTGCGGTCCTGGCGCTGGTTCTGGACGCGATTTTGTTCCGAAGGCTGCGCAAAGAAGGGTCGATTACGCTTGTGATCGCCAGCTTTGGAGCTTCCCTTGTGTTGCGCAGCTTACTGCAATATTGGCAGGGAGGGGTGCCCAGATACTATTCGGAAAACCTGCAGATGGCCATCAATATTATGCCGCGCAGCCTCCACGGCGGTCTGCGGCTGACGCCGGACCAGATGCTGGTTTTGACGCTCACGTTATTTGTGGTGGCGGGACTGCACGTTTTTCTGCGCTACAGCGTATTGGGCCGCTCCCTGCGTGCCACTGCCGCGAATCCGGATCTCGCCCGAGCGACCGGCATCGACCCCGAGCGAGTGTTCCGCGCGACGTGGATCATCGGCGGCGGGCTCGCCGCAATTGCCGGAGTGTTCACGGGCGTCACCGTGCAGTTGCGCCCGACCATGGGCAGCGAAATGCTGCTGCCGCTTTTCGCCGCTGTCATTCTGGGCGGCGCCGGTGCGGGCGTTGCTTCGTTATGGGGAGCGGTTTTGGGTGGTATCGTCATCAGCCTAGCCGAAAGCGTCGCGGTGAGCCTGATCGGTGCGGAGTGGCGCGCCGCTGCGGCCTTCGTAGTTCTCACGTTAATCCTGATGGTAAAGCCGGATGGCCTCTTTGGGGAGCGCAATTGAGTTTCCTCGCCTACGCCGTCTTCTTCCTGGTGTTTGTCTCGGTCTACGGCATCGTCGCGCTCGGCCTCAATTTGCAATGGGGTTGGACGGGCTTGTTCAACGTCGGCGTTGCGGGATTCATCGCGATCGGCGCGTATACTTCGGCGCTGTTGACGACGCCCCACTCTCCCGACCGGATCGCAGGCTTCGGGTGGCCCATCGCCGTCGGAATGATTGCGGCGACCATGATCACGGGCCTCGTCGGACTTCTGGCCGGTGCCCTGACGTTGCGGCTCAGGCGGGATTACCTGGCGATCACCACTTTCGGCGTCGCGGTGACGATCCAGGCGGTCGCGAACAACGCAACGCCTCTCACGGGCGGCCCTTTCGGTGTGCAATTCATTCCCAAACCGATGCAGACATGGCTGGGCACGGGTCTTAAATGGAATCTTGTGTATCTGGCGCTCTCGGCGAGCATTTTGATACTGGTGTACTTCCTGCTTGAGAAGCTGATGCGCAGCCCGTGGGGCCGCGTCCTGCGCGCGATACGGGAAGACGAAGACGCGGCATCCTCTATCGGGAAACGCGTTTTCGTCTTCCGGCTGCAGAGCTTCGTGATGGGCAGCATGCTGATGGGCCTTGGTGGCGCGCTGTACGCGCATTTCCTCGGCTTCATCGCACCGGAGGACTTCCTTCCGATCCTCACGTTTCAAATTTGGGCGATGTTGATTGTCGGAGGATCGGGCAGCAACAAGGGAGCCATTCTGGGCGCGGCCGTCGTGTGGGGTTTCTGGAGCGGTTCGGGGGCTATCCTGCGAAACTGGCTCCCGCAAGCCGAGCAGGCCAGAGCCGCAGCGCTGCAAACCGCCATCATCGGGGTCCTGATCGCGGCAACTTTAATGGTCCGCCCGCGTGGCATTCTGGGCCCAAGGAGAAAGAACAATGTCGGATAGTAAGGCCGAAAGCGACGGATTTGAGCTGCACGATCTCCGCGTCGAAGTGATCTGCCCGCCCGGCGAAAGGATCCTGTGCGGAGCAAAGCCAGGGGATTATTTCGAGTTGCACGGAGAAATGCTCAAGCTGCCGCCCGGGCAGGGCTTTTCAATCTATTCGCTGGCTGCGTTGCTGCCGCTGCTTCCGGCCAAGCAACGCATGACGCATAAAAATGATTGGATGACGACCGATGCGGAAGTCGCTTGTCCGGATCCAAACTGCCCGAGCCGCCTCCGCATTTTGCGCACGGGCATCCGCCGCTTCCGGCACTCCGAGGTAACTGCTGTCCAGCTCGAGGGTGAAGCCGGATGACGCCGCGTATTGCTCTGAACGACGGCTTTGAAATTTCAAGAATTATCAAAGGCGGCTGGCACCTGGCGGGCGGTCACGGCGAGATTGATCCGGTTCAAGCCGAGCGCGATATGGCCGCGTTTGTCGAAGCGGGCATTACCACCTTCGATTGCGCCGACATTTATAGCGGCGTCGAGCAAAAGATCGGTGACTTCCGGCGCCATTACCCGGATCACGCCAGGAAGCTGCAAATCTTCACCAAATTCGTCCCGGACCTGGATGACTTACCCACAGTAGACCGGGCTTATGTCGAACAGGTTGTCGATCGTTCGCTAACGCGCTTAGGGCTGGAACAACTCGATGCGGTTCAGTTTCATTGGTGGGATTTCTCAGTTCCCGGCTACGTCGAAACTGCGTTCGAATTGCAGCGTCTGCAGCAAGCAGGAAAACTGGCGCGAGTATCGGTCACCAATTGGGATACGGACCATCTGGGTGAACTCACTGCCGCCGGCGTGCGGATTGCTACGCATCAACTACAGTATTCACTTCTCGACAACCGGCCTGAACGCCGGATGGTGGATTTCTGCCAGGCCAACCAGATCGCGCTGCTATGTTACGGGACGGTGGCGGGTGGTTGGCTTTCCGAGCGCTGGCTCGGGCACCCGGAGTCGCTTGAGCCTCCAGCCAATCGATCGCTGGTGAAGTACAAGCTGATCATTGATGACTTCGGGGGCTGGCCGCTGTTTCAGGCGCTATTGGAAGTCCTCCACGCGATTGCGAAGAAGCATGGAACCGATATCGCCACGATTGCCACACGCTTTATTCTCGATCGTCCGGCCGTCGGAGCAGCCATCGTGGGAGCGACCAACGCGTCTCATCTGCCGGCGCACTTGCAACTCGGCACAATCGAGCTCGATTCACAAGACCATGCGCATATCGATCGCGTCCTGACAGAACGCAGAGGCCCGCTTGGCGAAGTCTACGCGCTCGAGCGGGATCGCACCGGGAAGCACGGACGGATCATGAAGTACAACCTGAGCCAGGTGTAACTGATTCAACGGCTGCGCAACGTTCCAAGACCGCCGTCAACGCCCAGGACCTGGCCGGTGACCCAGTTATTTTCGGGATCGAGCAGCCACGCGATTGCCGACGCTACATCGTCCGGTCGACCGATCCGGCCCAAGGCATGCATCGCAGCCGAAGCCTTCCTGGCCGCCTCATTTCCGGTGATCCGAGCCGCCAGCGGCGTATCCACCAAACCCGGAGCAACACAGTTCACCCTGATGTTGCGTGCAGCATAAGTCGCCGCCGCGGAGAGGGTCAATCCGATGACGCCTCCTTTGGCGGCGGCGATCGCCTCGTGATTCACGAAGCCCGTGCGCGCCGCGGCCGTAGCGCACAAGACAATCGATCCGCCGGTGGACCCAAGCGCCTTTGCACCGGCTCGCACGGTTGCGTAGGCGGTAGTGAGATTGGTGTTGATCGTCTCATTCCACTCCGTTTCCGTAGTCAGGTGCGCCGGTTTGAGGAGAATACTTCCTGCGCAGTTTACGATGCCGTGAATCGTACCGAGGGCCGCAACCGCGTGCTCCAGCGCCTCAGCCTTCGATGCGTCGAGGACTTGCGTGAGTGCAACCAGTTCCTCGCCGAGCGGCGCCAATCGCTCTGCGGACCTGCCCATAAGAATCAGTTGCGCGCCGTGCGCTTTCAGTCTCCGCGCAAGGGCGGATCCGATGCCTCCAGCGGCACCAATGATGACAAATCTGGTGTTCTCGAAACTCAATCAGTTACCCTCAACCTAACCCGTCTTGACCGTTTCCCTCGGGGCGGTTCGATTCGCTCAAGCGGGTTCCGTTTGGTTTGTACGCGTATGATGCCAGCCCATGCTCGACTGGGGTAAACAATTTCTCAGGTGCTGGGGAGCCTGCGCACGATGGAGGGGTTCGGGACAATCCATTCGCTTTTCGCGGTATCTGTTCGCGGAGGGGACACTCCGCGGCGAGGCTGTTAGGGCAGTTCTTTAATACGGATGTTGCGGAACTCGACCAGGGAACCGTGGCCCAGGAAGCCGATGTGGCCGGCCGGGCGCGCGAGGCCGGGGTGACGCGCCAGGACTTTGGGCTCTTTCACGATGTCGAGGTCAGCGTCAAGAATGATCACGCCGTTTAGTGTCACTTCGATACGGCGCCCGTTGGCGATAATTTCCTCTTCGTTCCACTCGCCGAGCGGCTTGCGGTAGCCGGTGCGGGCGGGAATCGCATCGTAGACCGAGCCGTGATACTGTTCCGGCCGGATCTGTCCTTTGTACATTGGGTCGCTATCATCGAGGATTTGAATCTCCATGCCCTGGTAGGCGGCGTCTCCCTCGAAGGGCGCGCGAATGCCGATGCCATTGTTCGCGCCTGCGGTGAGCTTAAACTCGAAGCGGAAAACAAAGTTGCCAAATTCCTTTTCGGTAAAGAGATTGCCGCCGCCGTCGGCAGGGCAGACGATTTTATTGTCCTGCACCACGTAGCCGGGGCCGTGGCCGCCCACGAGCTTCCATCCCTTGAGGGTCTTCCCATCGAACAGAGGAGTGAAACCGGCCTCGTCAGCGGCGAATCCGATTTGTAGGGCGAGCAGCAGCCCAACAGCCATCTTGTGCATGAATCAAGTTTACCGCCGACGCACACGACTCCACATCGCGCTCCCCAGCACTTACTGGTATCGCCGTGTTGGGTGACTCGCGATGCACGGGTGCCAGGTCCAACCCAGCTTCGCGGAGGCCGGCGATGATATGCTCAACGACGTCCGGGTCGAACATCTTTGCCATTCCTTGCGCACCGTTGACGCGAAATCCGGCTTCAGCGCCTGCAGATCCTTCAGAGCCTTCTGCGCTGCGTCCTTCTCGCCAAGCTGCCCATGTGCGGCGGCCTGCCCGACCAACGTCATCCCGTACTCGTTCAGCGTCTTGGTCTGGTAGGCGAAGTCGAGAGCCCGGGTTCTATTGGATGGAGACGTACATCAAGCCTCGGGCCGGCACCTGCACCGGTACTTCCACGCGATACTCGCGGTCGAGAACATAACGCCGCGGCTCTCCATCCTGTTCGCGAATCACGGCAGTTTTGTTGAGGCCGGTGTAATAGAGAGGCAATGTGATCTTCTTCCGCACCTCGTAGTCAAGCGGGTTATAGATCACGGCGAGCCCCATTTCGGGCAAACGCGGATTCACGTGCAGGATTACGTCCAAATCGCGTCCGTCGGGTCGGCGTACGTGAATAATATCGGAATCAAGAATATCGCGATGGAGCTTATAAAAATCCACCCAGTGCTTCACGAGTGCCTTGGTCTCCTGGGAGTCGAAAAGGCGCGGGCCGCGGTAGCAGGCTTGGACTCCGGAAGCGAAATTTTGCGCCAGATGCGCGCCATAGGCATCCAGGTGCTCACGAAGAGGCTCCAGCGTCGCCGCTTCGCCGCCGCCCTGATACTGCACCAGCGGAACGAACATCCACCCCATACTGGGTGTTTTCTCCCACGTGCCGTCGAAAATATTCTGGCGGCCCAACAGAATCTGCCGTTCCCTGGGCAGCGACCAGTTGACCTCGCGATAACCCATCGCAGTTTTGTTGGAGCCCTCCAGAAAGTACCAGTCAGGGACATTGAGGTAGACGCCGCGCGCGCGGCACCATGCATAGAAATCCGAGATCTTTTTCCACTGCGCCCACTGCGAGTCCTCAAGGCCGCGGTGTCCAGGATGTTTGGTCGAGGCGCAGACGTCTCCGGGATAGGAGCCATCATGCTCCAGCACGGAGATGCCGGTTTTTTCGATGAAGGACATCACTTTGCGGAAGTATTCACTGCCCCACTGGCTTCCTAAGCACGGAGAATTGCCGAAAATCGCACCGCCAGGCTTGCCCGTGGCGGGATTGATCGCGTCATCGTCGGCGTCGATGGTACGGCTCGCCAGCAGGGAGTAACCGCCCAGTTCGACACCCTTGCTTTTGCCATAGTCGACAAGCTCCTTGATCTGCGAGAGGTAGACTGGGTCTTCTTTCTCGATATTGAAACCACTGCCGAAGCTCATGATGACCATCTCGAAGCCGACCGCGGCGGACTGGTCGATGGCCGTCCTCACGGACGCCGGGTCCGAGTTGCGGACATGCATCAGAATCGGATTTTCGGTGACCCAAGGCGCGAGCGTGCGATACATACGGCGCTCTGCCAGCCCTCGCCGCTCACGCTCGGTGTTGTCATGAATCAATTCAAAGATGCGGAACGTCTCGAAGACGCCGCCCGGCTGCACCACTTGCGCGGGACCGAGCTCGGGCCTGGTCTCCAGCAGGACAGGCGCTTCCAGGCGGTAGTTCACCTGCGTCGTGTACTGCTTGTCAGGGACCCAGTGGGCGATCTTGTTTATTCCGCTTCCCGAATGGGTGGCAATAAACGAATAGTCGGTCTCGACCTGGATGTAAGGGTTCGCCGCCACACCGGCCGACTCCACCAGTGATTCGTATTCCACAGCCGCCAGGATTTCGCTCGTAAATGTGTTGACTGTGCAAGGACGGTCCCCGCCGTTGCGCACTTCCAGCCACTTGGCGAGCAGCGGAATGCCATCGTACATCTCGTAATGCACCAAGACGGCGATGCCTTTGAGGTCCGGGCGCTCAAAACGCAAAATCAGCGATGCGCCGGGTGGAGGCCACGGCAGATCATCTGACCGGCGAACCCGCTTCCATTCGAACCGGGGCTTCGTTTTCCCGATCTCAAACCCGGCGAAGTGGAAGGAGGCGGGGTCGGCGGTCATCTGGTCCAGCCATTCGCTGCGGAGGTAGGCGTAATCCGGCTGGCCGAGCAGCCCGCCGATGTCGTACCGATGGCCGTCTAGCGTAATGGAGGCTTCAGGCTTGACGCCGCGCAGCAGCGCCGCGCCATTGTTTAGATTGTCCAGAGCCACCGAAGCCGCGTCCGGAGCCAGACGCCACACGCGCCGGACAAGACCGTTTGACATCTCGATTTCGTTGGGATGGGACCCGCGGCAGATCACTGCATGCACTGCGATGCTGGAGACCAGCCAATCAGACTTGGGTCTTTGCGGGTTTGCCGGGCATGCCGGTAGCTGGTCCACGGTTGTGGCGAACAGGGGCAGCGTCATCCAGAAAATGAAAAAACAGGATCTCATCTTTTTCGGCACCTTTGAAAAATAGCACGCACGTCAGGGGTTTAGAACCCGGGCCAGTGCGGGTGGCGCGCATCGGTGATTCGTAAGATTACCTGGTTTGGACTCGTCAATCACTTGTCGCGCTCTACGTGGTTGCTTCTACTCTCGCGATCAGTTCCGCGAGGAGCTCTCCATCGGAATCGAAGTCCAGATGCGGAACGTTCACGTCCAGCGCCACGGATGCGCCGCGCTCGGCTTGTTTGGCGAGGGCGACCACGCGCGAACCCAAGCACACCGCCTCCCTGGTGTTGTGGGTAACGAACACCACGGTCATGCCGCTTTCCTGCCATAGCTTCCGCATCAGCTTCTGCATGCCGCGGCGCGTGGTGGGATCGAGCGCGCTGAACGCCTCGTCCATCAAAAGTACAGGAGGCTTCATGATCAGAGCCTGCGCGATGGCGACGCGCTGCTGCATGCCTCCGGAAAGCTGGTGCGGGTACTTGCGCGCGTCGGCGTCGGTGAGTCCGGTGTGGCGCAGATAGCGCAGAGCTTCGTCCTGGAAGGCACCGCGCGAGCCCTTGGCTGAACACTCCGGGCCGAACGTGACGTTGTCGAGCACGGTCTTATCGGGGAAAAGAGAATAGCGCTGCGGGACGTATCCACAGGTGCGGTCTGGCCGCGAACGCTCTTTTCCCTGCACCAGAACGCGGCCCCGCGATGGACGCTCCTCGGCGAGAATCAAACGGAGCAGCGTGGATTTTCCGCAGCCGGTTTCGCCGACGATCGAAACAAATTCCCCCTCTACGATGTCGAGCGAAATGCCACCGAGAATGCGTTTCTGCCCGTATTCGACAACAACGTTCTCGATGGCGATGCTCATTCAACAAACCAGGGGTGGAGCTTCCTGTTCAGAGTGCTCATCGCCAGATCGACGGCGAAAAGCAAAAATGCCACCCACAGCACGTAGGGCAAAATCGTATCCATGCCCATATGCCTGCGCAACAAGGCGATGCGGTAGGCCAGGCCGTCGGTGGACGCGATCATTTCGCCGGCGAACAGGAACAGCATCACCGCTTTCAGGTTCAGGCGAATGCTATTCATCACGCGCGGCCAGATTTGTTTCAGCACGATGCGATAAGCGATCGTAAAGTCGCCCGCGCCAAGCGTCAGGCCTTTGACGATCTGCTCCCTCGGGACGCTGTTGGCCAGGTTTACTGTGTCCAGAATCAGCGTGGGCGCCACGCCGATGACGATCAGCGCGATCTTCGATAACTCGTCGATGCCGAAGGCGATGAACAGAATGGGCAGCAGCGAGAGAGCGACGATCTTGTCGAAAAATTGAAAGAAACGCAGAAACAGCGCCCCGATATAAGGGAACATCGCCATGTGCAGACCCAGCAGCACGGCTGGGAATAGCAGCGCCACGCTGATCAGGAATCGTCGCGCGGTGGCGAGCGTATCGGTGGCAAGCATGCCGGAGCGGAGGCGCTCCATCCAGGATTTCGGTGCGTCAGCGGTGTCGGAATCGCCGGGAGGATTTGTCGCTGCGTCCTCGAACGCTTTTACCATTTGCGGGACGGTGGGCATCACACGCTCGTCCGGATTCTCGCGATGCCTCTCTTGGGCGGCGTAAAAATACGCGGCGATGCCGGCGGCGAACAGGAGCCAGGAAAGCGCCAGAGCGGGGATGCGCGCCGGACGCGCGTCGATACGAAAAAAACTCAAAGCTTGCCCTGCGCCGCGGCCTGCATGTAGACCGTGTTGAAGCGCAGCCTCACGCGATCCTGTTTGCCGAGCACGCTGCCGTCGGGGAATTGAATGGCCACGTCGTCGGCGGACGCGGCTTTCTCGCCCAGCAAGCCGTGCGTGAAACAGAACCTGCGCACCTGGTCCATGGTCTTCTTCAAGTCCGCAGAGGAAACCTGTTGCACGGCAGATTGCGGCGTGTAGAACATGTGCGTGGTGGAAAGCTGCTCCCTATAGGATGCCAGCGTGTCCTGCGAGCCCTCGGCAATCGCCGCCAGCGTTTTATCCGGAGCCGCCGCAGTCATCTGCGCCATCACTTCGTACCAGGCTCCGGCGATAGCTTTGGCGAACTTGTCGCCATCGGGCCGCTTCAGCACTTCGGTGCGCACAACGAGAAGGTCAAGAATCTCGCCTGGAATCTGCGAAGAATTGAAAACGGTCGTGACGCCTTTTGCTTTGGCGATCTGCGACACCATCGGCTTCCACGTCACCACCACCTGCTTGTCGGCGTTGGTCAGGAACGCCGCGGCGATGTCGGCGTCCGAGGTGTTGAGATACTTCATCTTCTTGATCTGCGCTTCAAGCCCGTTTATCGCCATGCCGCGTTCGATCAAATATTGCGAGACGGTTTTCTCGACGATCAGCACCTGCTTACCGGGGATTTGGGCCAGCGTAAGGCCTCCGCGGACCAGCACCGCGTCGTTGCCGTTGGAATAATCGCCCAAAATGATGGCCGTAGTGTCGACGCCGGCCGCCGCAGGCATGTCCAGCGCTTCCATATTGGTCATCACGCAAGCGTCGATGTTCTTGGCAACGAATGCGTCGAGCGACGGTGCGTAATCGAAACGCTGCACCTTGATCGTGATGCCGTACTTGTCTGCCCACTTCCTGAGAATCCCCGACTTCTGCATGTAGTAGTAGGGATTCCAGCCGACGTAAACGCTCCAGCCGACGGTGAACGTGGGCTTCTGAGCAAAGATCGAGGGCGCAAGCGCCGCGAGTAAGATGACGATACGGCCTAAAGACATGGTTGAGAGTCGATCCGCGCCACAAGGCAATGAGGCGGCGACTCGGCCGATTAAGTAGAGTGTAGCGCAAGAACACACTTTAAGAACGCGCTACACTACAAATCGGGCCGGAGCACCCTCGCCGCTGCTTAACCCCAACACATGAATTTTATGTTTGAGGAAATCATACAGCCTGGCGCAAGCTGGTCCCATGTATTGAAGCGCGGGACGGCGCTGCGCATCACCGATGTGGAAGGCGGCGCGAACGTCGGCGCGTTGTTCTACAACTTCGAGTGTCCGACGGAGCGCTACAACATGCCCGACACTCTGAAGGCTCAGCATATCGCGCGCCTCACCAAGGACTTCGTGCTCTATTCGGACATGGGGCGCATTCTCTGTTCGATCACGGAGGACACCGTGGGCTGGCACGATCCTTTGGGAGGCTGCTCCGCCGCGGGGCGCGAACGCTTCCTGATTGAGCTGGAAAAATGGGGCCTGGGGCCGCGCGATCTGGTGGGCAACGTGAACTTCTTTTCGCGCGTCGATGTGGCCGCGAGCGGCGCAATGTCGTTTCACGAAGGCAATTCCAAGGCAGGAGCAAGCATCGATCTGCGCGCGGAGATGAACGTCTTGACGATTCTGAACACAGAGCCGCATCCCATGGCGGCGGGTCCTGCAAAGCCTGTGCTGGTGTCAGTGTTTAGAGTGGGTGCGCCTTGCCAGGATGATCCCTGCCGCCTCTCGCGCCCGGAAAATGGACGCGGCTTCACTCTGACGGAGCGGTACTTCGCATGAAATATCAGCACGTCATTCAGCCGGGCGATTACTGGATTCACGAAATTAAACAGGGCCAGCATTTCCGCATCGTGGATCTGCATGGCAATCAGGCCGTGGATACGCTGTTCTACAACGCGCACAACTATGCCGACCGTTTTAGCGCGCAGGATACCATCCGTGAGCAGAAAAACATTTATCTGACAACCGGAACGAAGCTGATGTCGAATTTTGGTACCGTGCTGCTGACGATCACGGACGATACCTGCGGCCGCCACGACACGCTGGGCGGCGCGTGTTCGCATGAAAGCAACATGGTGCGCTACGCCCTCGAAAAGCGCCACATGCATGCCTGTCGCGCCAGCTTCCTGAAGGCGGTCATCCACTGGCCGGGCCTGGAAAAGCGCGACATTCCGCCCAATATCAACTTTTTCATGAACGTCCCGGTGACGCCCGAAGGTAAACTGACGTTCGAAGACGGCATCTCCGAGCCCGGCAAATATGTGGAGATGCGCGCCGAAACGGACGTGCTGTGCTTAATCAGCAATTGCCCTCAGTTGAACAATCCCTGCAACGCCTATAACCCGACTCCGGTCGAGGTTCTGATCTGGGACTGATGTTTTCGAAAGTTCTGATCGCCAATCGCGGTGCCATTGCGTGCCGCATCATCCGGACTCTCAAGAAAATGGGCGTCGCGTCGGTGGTCGTGTATTCGGAAGCCGACAAGCACTCACTTCACGTTAAGCAAGCCGACGAAGCGGTCCTGATCGGCCCTGCCGCAGCCGCGCAGAGTTACCTGTTCATCGACGCCATCCTCGACGCAGCCGGCAAGACGGGCGCGCAGGCGGTTCACCCTGGCTATGGTTTCTTGAGCGAAAACGCCGCGTTCGCCGAAGCGTGCGCCTTAAGCGGTATTGCGTTTATCGGCCCGAAGCCGGACCAGATGCGCGCGTTCGGGCTGAAACATACTGCGCGACAGATCGCCGAAGAGAATCGCGTAGCGCTGCTGCCGGGCAGCGGCTTGCTCGCGTCAGTGGAAGAAGCGTTTGCGCATGCTGCGCGCGTTGGCTATCCCGTGATGCTGAAGTCGACGGCTGGCGGCGGCGGTATCGGCATGCGCCTCTGCGCGTCGCCCGAGGAATTGGCCGAATCGTTCGCGGCGGTGCAGCACATGGGCCAGGCCAGCTTCGGCTCCGCGGCACTGTATCTGGAAAAATTCGTAGCCAACGCGCGGCATATTGAAGTGCAGATTTTCGGCGATGGCAAGGGCGGCGTCATCGCGCTGGGCGAGCGCGACTGTTCCGCGCAGAGGCGCAATCAAAAAGTGATCGAGGAAACGCCCGCGCCGGGTCTGGACGACGCGGCTCGCGCGGAGTTGTTCGAATGCGCCGTGCGCCTGGGCCGCGCCGTGCACTACGAGTCAGCCGGAACGGTGGAGTTTCTCTACGATAACGACACCCGCCAATTTTATTTCCTCGAAGTGAATACGCGTTTGCAGGTGGAGCATGGCGTCACGGAGGAAGTGACCGGCATCGACATCGTGGAATGGATGGTGCGTCAGACCGCAGGCGAATCACCCGCGATTGAGGCGAAGCCCAGCGGGTGCTCCATGCAGGTGCGCGTCTACGCCGAGGATCCGTTTAAGAACTTCCAGCCCAGCGCGGGAACGCTGACGCACGTCCGGTGGCCCGGCGGCGCGCGCGTCGAGACGTGGGTGCAATCCGGCTCCGAAGTGACGCCGTATTACGATCCGATGCTGGCGAAAATCATCGTACACGGCGAATCGCGGGCCGTAGCACTGGAGCGTCTGCGCGAAGCTCTTGGAAACACCGCCGTGGCGGGAATAGAAACCAACGTCGATTACCTGCGCCAGGTCGTAGACGATCCCGTATTCGAAGCCGGTGGGGTCACCACGGCCTATCTGCGCGGCTTCGATTACGAGACGCACGCGATCGATGTGCTCGAGCCAGGGACGCAGACCACGGTGCAGGATTATCCAGGCCGCGAAGGTTACTGGCACGTCGGCGTGCCCCCGTCGGGTCCCAT
>Ga0209698_10000990_pt1 | contig 32720 bp, 28 predicted proteins | sample LitLauG_LLR_2012_FD_187203 | JGI IMG/M metagenome (GOLD analysis project Ga0209698, IMG submission 187203) | Freshwater sediment microbial communities from Pennsylvania, USA - Little Laurel Run_MetaG_LLR_2012 (SPAdes) (version 2) | ecosystem: Environmental > Aquatic > Freshwater > Creek >... | reverse complement strand
CGCCGCCCCCGGGGGCGGCGGCCTGGCTGGCGCTGGGGGGACCCACGTAGCCGAGGATCTGGGCGGCGTTCATCCCGTATGGCTCGGGGTAGGTGCGGGTGGCGTCCACGCTCACGGCGACACCGGGGAACCGCTCACGACGCTCCAGGATCGACAGGGCCTGGGTCGTGGTGACGTTGTGAGCGACCGGGATCGGCTGGTAGGGCGAGCCGTACCAGCACACCGGCGGCTTGGGCGCGTGCAGCTCGCCGCAGAACCGGGTGCGGTTCCACAGCGCCCTCTCGGTCGTGCCCAGCTCGCGACCGAGCCCGGACAGCACACCCACGCCCCGCAGCGGCTGGTTGTCCAGCGTGCCTCGGTCCACGGTGACCGTGAGGCTGGTGGAGTTGGTGACCATCGGCCGCCCGAGGTCGTCGACGATCTGGCCCCGAACCGGCTGGGTGATGACGGGACGCACGTGGGTCTGGATCGCTTCGGCGCGGTACTGGCTGCCGGTGATCACCTGCAGGTACCACAGCCGTCCCAGCAGGGTCGCGACGAGGGAGAAGATCAGCAGCTGGAGGACGACCAGTCGCAGACGTGACCGCTGGGTCATCGCGGCGGCTCCCCAGGGGCGGTGCGTGGCATCCCAACTGCGACGCCGAGGACGGTCGTTTGGTTCCGTGCAGCCCCCCTCACAGGTCGGACCGCTCGCGCACAGCTGCTGGCTCGACACGTCGAGCCAGCAGGAAGACCGGCAGAACGACAAAGGGAGACAAGAGAACATCGTACAGAGCCGCAGCTACCGCGGTCCGCCCCAAAGCGGTCACCGCCACGTTGTGGTTGCCCAGCGCGCGCGCCAGGAGGCCCGCCAGCACCACGCTGCCCCCCGCGGCCACCGCGACCGCCGACAACAGTCCCACAACCGACCGGCGTAGCCGCGGGGCCAGCTGACCCACCCCGGCCCCGACCAGGGTGAATGCCAGCGCCCACACCCCGACATAGCCGTCGGACGGCGGGGTGAGGTCGACCAGCAGGCCACCGACGAAGCCGACGAGCGCGCCGTGGCGCGGGCCGCCCGCAAGAGCGAACGCGAAGACGACCAGCAAGACCAGGTCCGGGCTGGCCCCCGGGAGCCGCAACGGGTCCACCAGGACCACCTGCGCCACCGCGGCGACCACGAGAACCACCAGGGTCAGCGCCCAGCGGGCCGCGGCCCCCACGGTCAGCCACTCCCGCTCGCGGACGGGCCCGGGGATGCCCCGGGGCCGGGCGTTCCGGACGCGCCAGGGGTGGCGGTCGGCGAGCCAGACGCGGCGGGGCTGGCGCTGGCCGAGGGCGTCGGGCGGGCACTCGGCGTCGGCAGAGGGGGCAGCAGAGCGTCGCGGGGGTCGGTTCGCGGCCGAGAGATCACGATCCCCAGCAGGTCGAGGCTGAGGAAGGAGACGTACGGTCTCACTGTCGCGTTGAGAGTGAGGGCTCCGGGCGTGGCTTGGACGGTTGTGACCACGCCGATAGGGACACCCGGGGTGAAGCCGGGGTCGTTGCCCAACGTGACCAGCCGAGCTCCTGGCCGCAGGGCTGCCGAGGTCCCGAGCAGCTCGAAGGTCATCAGCCCCGGGCCCCGACCAGTGACGAAGCCCGCCTGGCCCGAACCCGCTACCCGCCCCCCGACGGTGAAGCCGTTGTCGATGGCGAGCAGGACGGTGCAGGTCGTGGAGGTCACTGCCGTGATCCGGCCCACCAACCCCGAGCCGTCGATCACCGTCATGCCGACCTTTACCCCGTCGACGGCCCCGGCGTCGAGCTGGGCGGTCCACTCGAAGCCCTGGGCGGGGCCGATCGCCATCACCCGGGCGAAGACCATCGGGAACTGTCCCAGCCCGGCGGTGTGCAGCAGTCTGGCCAGCTGGGCGGACTGCGCGGCAAGCTCAGGCTGCGCGGCCAGCTGCAGGCGCAGCCGCATGTTCTGTTCCTGCAGGGCGCGGATGCGGTCCGCGTCGGAGCGGGAGAAGGCGTCCACCATCCGACGAAACGGCGCCAGTGCACTGGCAGCTACCCGCTCGACCGGGCCGAGCACGCTGGACGAGGTTCGACGGAGCTTGCCCACCAGTCCGCCGCCGCCGGCGCGGACGTCGAGGCCGATGAGGGTGACCGAGACGAGCAGCAGCACCGCGATGACGATCCTGGTGCGCCGGGTGCCCCTCATCGCCGTTCGGCGCGGCTGCGCAGGGAGTGCGCAGCCGCCACCTCAGTGCCGCTGCTCGGTCTGCAGGACCTGGCTGAGCGCCTCGAACTCCTCCACGCACTTGCCGGAGCCCAGGGCCACGCAGTCCAGCGGGTCATCGGCGACGTGAATAGGCATGCCGGTCTCGTGGCGCAGCCGCTCGTCCAGCCCCTTCAGCAGCGCACCCCCGCCGGTGAGCACGATGCCGCGGTCCATGATGTCGCCGGACAGCTCCGGCGGGCACTTGTCGAGGGTGGTCTTGACCGCGTCGACGATGGCGTTGACGGGCTCCTCGAGGGCCTTGCGGATCTCCTCCGAGCTCACCACGATCGTCTTGGGCAGACCGGTCACAAGGTCGCGACCGCGGATCTCCGCATGTGGCTCGTCCGGCATCGGGAAGGCCGACCCGATGGCCATCTTGATCGACTCGGAGGTGCGCTCGCCGAGCAGCAGCGAGTACTCCTTCTTCACGTAGTTGACGATGGCGTTGTCCAATTCATCGCCGCCGACGCGAATGCTCTGCGCCGTCACGATGCCGCCGAGGGAGATCACGGCCACCTCGGTGGTGCCGCCGCCGATGTCCACGACCATGTTGCCGGTGGGCTCGTGCACGGGCAGCCCGGCGCCAATCGCGGCCGCCATCGGCTCCTCGATGATGTAGACCAGGCGTGCGCCGGCGGCGTAGCCCGCGTCCTTGACCGCGCGGCGCTCCACACCGGTGATGCCGCTGGGCACGCAGACGACGATGCGGGGCTTGGCCAGGTGGCGCCGCTTGTGCACCTTCTGGATGAAGTAGCGCAGCATGCGCTCGGTGGTGTCGAAGTCGGCGATAACGCCGTCCTTCAAGGGCCTGATCGCCACGATGTGGCCGGGCGTTCGCCCGATCATGTTCTTCGCCTCGACCCCCACCGCGAGGATGCCCCCGCTGTTCTGGTCGATGGCCACCACGGACGGCTCGTTGAGCACGATGCCGCGGCCCCGCACGTACACCAGGGTGTTCGCGGTGCCGAGGTCGACGGCCATGTCACGGCCGATGAAGGACATATTGTTAGCCATGGGCGCTCGAGCCTTCCAGGAGCTGTGTGCAGCGAGGTACGCGCGGGGAGGCGCTGCGTCGGGCCCATGCTAACGGGCAGCGAGCCCCACCGACGCCGTTCTGCCCGGCTGCCCCGTAGGAGGGGTGAGCGACCTCACACCCGGCGGCGGGCGGCGGCGTGCGCGCTGCGGCTACCGCCCAGGGAAGAACAGCGCGATCTCCCGCTCTGCGGAGGCTGGGGAGTCCGAGCCGTGCACGATGTTGGTCTGCACCTCGGTGGCGAAGTCGGCACGGATGCTGCCGGGCGCCGCCTTGACCGGGTCAGTGGCCCCGGCGAGCTGGCGGAAGGCCTCCACCGCGCGCGGTCCCGACACCACCGCAGCGACCAGCGGGCCGGAGGTGATGAAGTCCACCAGGTCGGTGAAGAAGGGCTTGTCCGCGTGCTCGGCGTAGTGCTGCTCGGCATGCTCGCGGGTCAGCGTCATCAGCTCCAGGGCGACGAGTCGCAGCCCCTTGGCCTCGATGCGTCCCAGGACCTCCCCCACCAGCCCGCGGTCCACCCCGTCGGGCTTGACCAGGACAAGGGTGCGCTCGCTCACGGGGTTCCTCCCAGACCGGTGACAACTGTCACGGGAAGGCTACCCAGCCGGCGGGGGGGCGCTGGCGTCGCCCCGGCGCGCTCGCTCTGCGTCGGCCCGGCCGGGCAGGACCAGGGCGGTCACCCACAGCCCGGTGAACAGTAGGCCGAGCACCACCATCGCGGGCAGCACGAGCCCGGTAAGCAGGACGAGTGCTTGCAGCGCGCTGCCCCCGACCAGTCCCGCCCGCCGACCGGTCAGCCCGGCGCAGACCAGGCAGGCCACCGCGAGCAGCAGCCCGCCCACGACGACGCGGGGGCCACCGTGGCCGAGCGCGACGGCGGTGGGTACGGCGAGGGCGACGACCACGGCCTCGAAGGCCAGGACAGCCGCGGTAAGGGTGCGCACGGCCCCAGCCTGCCCCGCCGGGGGGTGGCACCGCGCGTCAGGTGCGCGCCAGCAGCTCGCGCGCCTGCCCCACCGTCACCACGGAGCCGGTGACGAGGACCCCCGCCGAGCCGACTCCCAGCGCGGCGTCCGCACGGGCCAGCGCGAGCTCCACCGCGGCGGCGACTGAGTCGGCCATGTGCACACGGTCGGTCCCGAACACCGAGGTCGCCACCGCGGCGAGGTCCTCCGCTGGCAGGGCCCGGCGGCTGTCCGGGGCGGTCACCACCACCTCGGTCAGCACCGGCTCCAGGGCCTCCAGGATGCCGCGCGCGTCCTTGTCCGCCAGTACCCCCACGAGGCCCACCAGCTGGGTGAAGGTGAAGGCGTCGGCCAGGGCATCGGCGAGCGCCGCCGCGCCGGCAGGGTTGTGGGCCACGTCCAGCAGCACGGTCGGTCCGCGGCGCACCACCTCAAGCCGCCCCGGCGAGGTGACCTGCGCGAACCCCTCCGCGACCACCTCGGGGGCCAGCGGCAGACCACCGAGCAGGGACTCCACCGCAGCCAGCGCGAGCGCGGCGTTGTGGGCCTGGTGCGCCCCGTACAGCGGGAGGAACACCTCCGGGTACTCCGCGCGCAGCCCGCGCAGCGCGAGCTGCTGGCCGCCGACGGCCAGCGTGCTCGTGACCACGCCGAACTCCACGCCGTCGCGGGCCACCGTCGCGCCGGTGTCCGCACAGCGGTGCAGGAGCACGCGGGCCGCCTCGGCCGGCTGCATCCCCAGGACCGCCACCGACGACGCGGAGATGATCCCGGCCTTCTCCCCCGCGATCTCCTCCACCGTGTCCCCGAGGTAGGCCTGGTGGTCCAGCCCGATCGGGGTCACCACCGCAACCGCCGGATCGACGATGTTCGTGGCGTCCCAGGTGCCCCCCATCCCCACCTCGACGACGGCCACGTCCACGGGCGCGTCGGCGAACACCGCGTAGGCCATGGCCGTGAGGACCTCGAAGAAGGACAGCCGCACCTCAAAGCGGGCGTCCACCAGGTCGAGGTACGGGGCGATCTCCTCGTAGGCGGCGACGAACGTGTCGTCGCTGACCGGCTCGCCGTCCAGGCTGACCCGCTCGGTGACCGACTGCAGGTGCGGGCTGGTGTAGCGGCCGACCCGCAGCCCCGTCGCCCGCAGCAGGCAGTCGACCATCCGCGCCGTGGACGTCTTGCCGTTCGTGCCGGCAACCAGCACCACGGGGTAGGTGCGCTGGGGGTTGCCCAACAGGTCCGCCAGGGCGGTGATCCGCTCCAGGCTCGGGTCCAGCATCGACTCCGGCCACCGGCCGGCGAGCGCAGCTTCCACGTCCTCACGGTCCACGGCGCGCGAGCCTAGCCGGCGCCGCCAGGCCCGGCGGGTCAGCGGGTCAGCGGGTCAGCAAGGGGACGCAGGGCTGCTCCCTAGACTGGGCTGTATGAGCTCCCGAGACGGCGCACTGCCGCCCACCCCCCGCTACCGGCTGCCCGACAAGCCGAGCGTGGACGGTCTGGAGGAGCGCTGGGAGGTGGCGTGGGAGCAGCGGGGGACCTACAGGTTCGACCGCACCCGGCCGCGCGCCGAGGTCTACGCCATCGACACCCCGCCGCCGACCGCCAGCGGCTCGCTGCACGTCGGCCACGTCTTCTCCTACACCCACACCGACGCGATCGCCCGCTACCAGCGGATGAGCGGCAAGGCCGTCTTCTACCCGATCGGCTGGGACGACAACGGCCTGCCCACCGAGCGCCGTGTGCAGGCCTACTACGGGGTCCGCTGTGATCCCTCGCTGCCCTACGAGGCGGGCTTTGTGCCCCCGCAGTCCGCGCCGACCAACGAGCGGGACTTCGTCGCGGTGTCCCGGCGCACGTTCATCGAGCTGTGCCAGCGCCTGACGCTGGAGGACGAGAAGGCGTTCGAGGCCGTGTTCCGCCGCCTCGGGCTGTCGGTGGACTGGGCGCAGACCTACCAGACCATCGGCGACGTCGCGCGTGCCGCGTCCCAACGGGCTTTCCTGCGCAACCTGAGCCGCGGCGAGGCCTACCAGATCGAGGCGCCGACGCTGTGGGACGTGCAGTACCGGACGGCTGTCGCGCAGGCCGAGCTCGAGGACAAGGAGCGGCCGGGCGCCTACCACCGTCTTGCCTTCACCGCCCCCGACGGCGCAGACGTGCTCATCGACACCACCCGCCCGGAGCTTCTTGCGGCCTGCGTCGCACTGGTCACCCACCCCGACGACGAGCGCTACGCCCACCTGGTGGGGGGGACGGTGACGACCCCGCTGTTCAGGGTGGCGGTCCCAGTCATGGCCCACCGCCTCGCCGACCCCGACAAGGGCACGGGCATCGCGATGGTCTGCACGTTCGGTGACCTCACCGACGTCACCTGGTGGCGGGAGCTGAACCTGGCCACCCGTCCCATCATTGGCCGCGACGGGCGCATCCTCGCCGAGCCACCCGCTGGCCTGCACGCTGAACCGGCGCGCAGCGCCTACGCGAGGCTAGCCGGCTCGACGGTGTTCACCGCGAGGGAGACCGTCGTCGGCATGCTCCGCGAGTCCGGCAGCCTGATCGGGGACATCCGCCCGATCACCCACCCGGTGAAGTTCTACGAGAAGGGTGACCGGCCACTGGAGATAGTCACCACCCGCCAGTGGTACCTGCGTAACGGCGGCCGCGACGCGCTGGTCCGCGACACCATGCTGGAGCGTGGGCGGGAGCTGGTCTGGCACCCGGACTTCATGCGCACCCGCTACGAGAACTGGGTGGAGGGGCTCACCGGGGACTGGCTGATCAGCCGGCAGCGCTTCTTCGGCGTGCCGTTCCCTGTGTGGTACCCCCTCGACGACGACGGTGAGGTCGTGTACTCCTCCCCCCTGCTGGCCGAGGAGGACACCCTGCCCGTCGACCCGTCCAGCGACACCCCGCCCGGGTACACCGACGCCGACCGGGGCCGCCCGGGTGGCTTCGTGGCCGAGCCCGACGTCATGGACACCTGGGCCACCTCGTCGCTTACCCCGCAGATCGCGTCGGGGTGGGAGCGGGACCCGGACCTGTTCGGGCGCGTGTTCCCCATGGATCTGCGCCCGCAGGGGCACGACATCATCCGCACCTGGCTGTTCGCCACGGTGGTGCGCGCCCACGCCGAGCACGACAGTCTGCCTTGGTCCAACGTCGCGATCTCCGGGTGGATCCTCGACCCTGACCGGAAGAAGATGGGCAAGTCCAAGGGCAACGCGGTCACGCCCCTGGCCCTGCTGGAGGAGCACGGCTCCGACGCGCTGCGGTACTGGGCGGCCAGCGGGCGCCCCGGCACGGACACCGCGTTCGACGTCCAACAGATGAAGGTCGGTCGCCGGCTGGCGATCAAGGTTCTCAACGCGAGCCGGTTCATCCTCAGCCTCGGCGTCCAGGAGGCGCCGGCGGCGGTGCAGGAGGCTATCGACGCCAGCCTGCTGGCTGACCTGGCCCGTGTTGTCGCCCGGGCGACCGCCGCGTTCGAGGCCTACGACTACGCCCGGGCCCTGGAGGCGACCGAGACCTTCTTCTGGTCCTTCTGCGACGACTACCTCGAGCTGGTGAAGGACCGGGCCTACGGCGACGCCACCGACCCGGCCACCGCGTCCGCGCACGCCACGCTGGCCAGCGCGCTGGCGGTGCTGCTGCGGCTGTTCGCCCCGATCCTGCCCTTCGTCACCGAGGAGGTCTGGTCGTGGTGGCAGGAGGGCTCGGTCCACCACGCACCGTGGCCCACGACGCAGGAGGCATGGGCCGGCGCCGCCAGCGCCCCTGGCCAGCTCGCCGACGTCGCGGGCGTCCTGACCGCGGTGCGCAAGGCCAAGTCGGGGGCGCAGCTGTCCATGCGGGCGGAGGTCGAGCGGGCGGTGGTGAGCGGCCCGGCCGCCGCGTTGACCAGTGTCGCCGCGGCGCTGTCCGACCTGCGCGCGGCGGGAAGCATCAGCGATCTGGTGGTCGGGCCGGAGCAGGACACCCTCGAGGTGGCGGTCACTCTCGGGGCTGCCACCACCTAGCGGTGGCCCGGCCAGACGGTCAGGCCGACTTCTCCCGGCGCTCACGCTTGGGACCGGACTCGCGCGGGACCAACGTGGGGTTGACGTGCTCCAGCACGACCTCGCGGGTGACAACGACGCGGGCGACGTCCTTGCGGGAGGGCACCTCGTACATCACCGAGAGCAGCACCTCCTCCATGATGGCGCGCAGGCCCCGTGCCCCCGTACCGCGAAGGATGGCCTGCTCGGCCACCGCCTCCAGGGCGTCATCGGTGAACTCCAGGTCCACGCCGTCCAGCTCGAACAGCCGCCGGTACTGGCGCACCAGCGCATTCTTCGGCTCGGTGAGAATCCGGACCAGCGCCTCACGGTCCAAGTTGTGCACGGACGTGATCACAGGAAGCCGGCCTACGAACTCCGGGATCATCCCGAACTTCAGTAGGTCCTCGGGCATGACCTCGGCGAAGGAGTCAGCCGCCTCGACCTCCGCGGCGCTCCGCAGTACCGCGCCGAAGCCCATTCCCTTGCTGCCCGACCGCTGGTCGATCAGCTTGTCCAACCCGGCGAAGGCACCGCCGCAGATGAACAGGACGTTGGTGGTGTCGATCTGGATGAACTCCTGGTGGGGATGCTTGCGCCCACCTTGTGGCGGCACGGAGGCCGTGGTGCCCTCGAGGATCTTCAGCAGCGCCTGCTGGACGCCCTCGCCTGACACGTCCCGGGTGATCGACGGGTTCTCGCTCTTGCGAGCGATCTTGTCCACCTCGTCGATGTAGATGATCCCGGTCTCGGCCTTCTTGACGTCGTAGTCCGCTGCCTGGATCAGCTTGAGCAGGATGTTCTCCACGTCCTCGCCCACGTAGCCAGCCTCGGTCAGCGCGGTGGCGTCGGCGATGGCGAAGGGGACGTTCAGCATGCGCGCGAGCGTCTGGGCCAGCAGCGTCTTGCCGCACCCCGTGGGCCCCAGAAGCAGGATGTTCGACTTGCTCAACTCCACCTGCTCGTCACGCCCGCGGGTCTCCCCGCCGGCCTGGATGCGCTTGTAGTGGTTGTAGACCGCCACCGACAGCGCCTTCTTCGCGGCGTCCTGGCCGATCACGTACCCGTCGAGGAAGTCGTAGATCTCCCGGGGCTTGGGGAGCTCGTCCCACTGCAGGTCCGAGGACTCCGACAGCTCCTCTTCGATGATCTCGTTGCACAGGTCGATGCACTCGTCACAGATGTAGACACCCGGCCCGGCAATGAGCTTCTTGACCTGCTTCTGGCTCTTGCCGCAGAAGGAACACTTCAGCAGGTCGCCGCCATCACCAATGCGTGCCACCCTGCTGACTCCTTCACCGGGACGGACGCTGTACGGGAGTGCCGACGCTACCCCGTCGACAGCCGCCAAGCGCGTCTTTCCCCGGGGCGCGTCGCGGCTGTCCGCTGAGGGCGGACAGCCGCGGCACACGTCCCCGTCACGGCTATGCCGGGGCGATCACGGCCTTGCGGGACGCGATGACCTCGTCGACGATCCCGTACTCCAGCGCCAGGTCGGCGGTGAGGATCTTGTCGCGCTCGATGTCCGTCGCCACCTGCTCCGGGCTGCGTCCGGTGTGGCGGGCGAGGATGCCCTCCATCTCGGTCCGCATTCGCAGGATCTCGTTGGCCTGGATCTCGATGTCGCTGCCCTGGCCGCCGCCCTCGGTGTAGGGCTGGTGGATCAGGATGCGCGAGTGCGGAAGCGCAAAGCGCTGTCCGGGTGACCCGGCCGCGAGCAGCACGGCGGCGGCGGAGGCCGCCTGACCCAGGCACACGGTCTGGATCTGCGGCTTGATGAACTGCATCGTGTCGTAGATGGCCGTCATCGCGGTGTAGGAGCCGCCTGGGGAGTTGATATACATCGAGATAGTCCGGTCGGGGTCCATCGACTCCAGGCACAGCAGCTGCGCCATGACGTCATCAGCCGACGCGTCGTCGATCTGCACGCCAAGGAAGATGATGCGCTCCTCGAACAGCTTGGTGTACGGGTTGTGCACCCGTTCACCGGTTGAGGTGCGCTCGCGGAACTCCGGGAGGATGTAGCGGGACTGCGGCAGAGAAAGGGTCACGGTGGGTGCCTCCTAGGCGGCGGTGCCGCCGGAACCGGACACCTGGCCGGCCGTACGGACGACATGGTCGACGAACCCGTAGTCGCGGGCCTCCTCGCCCGCGAACCAGCGGTCACGGTCGGAGTCCCGCTCGATGGTCTCCACGGACTGCCCGGTGTGGAAAGCGATCAGCTCGGCCATCGTCTTCTTGGTGTAGAGCATCTGCTCAGCCTGGATACGGATGTCGGAGGCAGTCCCGCCGATGCCACCGGAGGGCTGGTGCATCATGATCCGGGCGTGCGGTAGCGCGTACCGCTTGCCAGCGGCCCCGGCGCACAGCAGGAACTGGCCCATCGACGCCGCCAGGCCCATCGCCACCGTGGCGACGTCGTTCTTGACGTACTGCATCGTGTCGTAGATCGCCATCCCCGCCGACACCGAGCCGCCCGGGGAGTTGATGTACAGGAAGATGTCCTTGTCAGGGTCCTCGGCGGCCAGCAGCAGCATCTGGGCGCAGATCGCGTTGGCCACCTGGTCCTCGACGACAGAGCCTAGGAAGATGATCCGCTCCCGCAGCAGCCGCTGGTAGACCGAGTCGTCCAGCCCGAGTGCCCCGCCCTGGGGGGCCCGAGCACTGGGCACCGCCAGCTCCGGGGTGTGCAGGTGCGTCACCGAGTGCCTCCTCGCGTCTGTCGACCCCCTGCGGTGCGGAGATCGTGTAGTGACCCTAACGCTGGGCCTGGGTCACTCCATCCGCACCGCGGCCCTGTTCGCTGATGGGGGAACGCTCAGCCCCTACTCGCTGACGGGTGCGTCGTGCTCGTCTGCGTCCGACGGTCCGGCGTCCTCGGCGACGCCGCCGGAGAGCTCCATCGCCTCGTCGTCTGTCGGTTCCACGTCTTCGTCGTCCGACTCAGGCTCGTCACCGGTGAGAATGGCTACCGGTCGGCCGGACTCGTCGGTCACGGTGGCTCGCAAGACCACGGCGGTCAGCGCCTTGGCGCGGGCAACCTCGCCGACCGCGGCGGGCACCTGACCCGAGTCGACCAGCTCCTGCGCGAACTGGTCGGGAGTGAGGCCATAACGAGGAGCAGTCTGGATCAGGAAGTTGGTCAGCTCCTCCTGGTTGACGACGACCTTCTCCTCGGCGGCAACGGCGTCCAGAAGGAACTGCGCCGTCAACGTCTTGCGCAGAACAGACTCGTACTCCGCGCGGTGCTCCTCGTCGCCGTGCCCGTCCCCGAAGTGCTCGTCCATCTGCGCGCTCACCAGGCTCTGTGGCAGGGGCACCTCGACCCGTTCGATCAACGCGTCGAGCACCCGGTCACGCGCTTGCGACTGCTGCTGCAGGACCCGCACCCGTGCCAGGCGGGTACGGATGTCGGCGCGCAGCTCCTCCAGGGTGTCGAACTCACTGGCGAGCTGGGCGAAGTCGTCGTCCGCCTCCGGCAGCGACCGCTCGCGCACGGCGGTAACGGTCACGGCATAGTCGGCGTCGTGTCCGGCATGCTCGCCGCTACGCAGCGGGGCGGTGAACGTCGCCGACTCCCCCGCAGACAGACCGGACAGCGCCTCGTCCAGCCCCGGCACGAGGTCGGCGGCACCCACCTCGTAGCTGATGCCCGTCACGGACGCTTCGTCGACCGGGGCCCCGTCGTGTGTCGCCAGCAGGTCGACCGTGACGAAGTCTCCCGTCGCGGCGGGGCGCTCCACGACGGTAAGGGATGCGAAGCGAGCGCGCAGCGCGTCCAACTGCTCGTCGACCAGCTCGTCGGTGGGCTCGACGTCATCGACCGTCACCGACACCGTCGAGAGGTCAGGCAGAACGATGTCGGGCCGGATATCCACCTCAGCGGTGAACGTGAGGGGCTCGCCGTCTGAGAAGCCGGTCACGTCCACCTCAGGCTGACCGACAACCTTCACCTTGTGCTCGTCCACGGCAGCCCCGTAGGCCTGCGGCAGGTGCTGGTTGACCGCCTCCTCCAGCACGGCGGTACGCCCCACCCGCTGGTCGATCAGGGCGGCCGGCACCTTGCCCCGACGGAAGCCGGGGATGGCCACCTGGGTGGAGATCCTCTTGTACGCAGACTGCACGCTCGGTGTGAGCTCTTCGAACGGCACCTCGACGGTGAGGCGGACCCGAGTCGGGGTGAGCGACTCGACAGAGCTCTTCACGTGCGGGTCTCCTTGCGACGGGACGGAGGGATGCGTGCGTCGGGGCGGGGAGACTCGAACTCCCGATCTCCTGCCCCCAAAGCAGGCGCGCTAGCCACTACGCTACGCCCCGTGGCGAAGCCGGCCCCAGTGTAGGGCCGTCCTCTGCTGTGCTCGCGCGGGTGTAGCTCAATGGTAGAGCCCCAGCCTTCCAAGCTGGCGGTGCCGGTTCGATCCCGGTCACCCGCTCCGGTTGTCCGGCGTCTACGCGGCCGTCAGACGGCCGGCACCGCCGCGGCAGGGCCCGGCTTTCGTCGCTCGCGACGCCCGCCACGTCGGTGGTTCGTCGATTCGCCTTGGTCGGGCAGGGTAAGATGAAGAAGGGATGAGGCCGCGTCACGAAGGCCTGATCGCGGGCGGGACCCGCTTCCCGATGTCGGGGTTCACGGCGGAGAGGCGGTCACGGTGCGCGTAGTGGTTCTGGGTGGCGACGGGTTCTGCGGTTGGCCCTCGGCGCTGCACCTGTCGGCGCGCGGCCACGACGTGGTGATCGTCGACAACCTGTCCCGTCGGCGCATCGACGAGGAGCTTGACGCCTTCTCTCTCACCCCGATCCAAGACATCGACACCCGTGTGCAGGTGTGGCGCGGCGCCACCGGTCGACCTGTGTCCTTCGTGAACATCGACGTCGCACAGGACTACGACGCCGTCCTGGCGCTCATCCGTGAGTACCGCCCGGACGCCATCGTGCACTTCGCCGAGCAACGTGCGGCGCCGTACTCGATGAAGAGCTCCGCACACAAGCGGTACACCGTGGACAACAACCTCAACGCGACCCACAACGTGCTCGCGGCGATTGTCGAGTCCGGCCAGGACATCCACCTGGTGCACCTGGGCACCATGGGGGTCTACGGGTACGGGACGTCGGGAACGGCGATCCCCGAGGGCTACCTGACGGTGCACGTGGCCGCGGCGGACGGCGGCTTCGTTGAGGCCGAGATCCTGCACCCGATGAACCCGGGCAGCGTCTACCACATGACCAAGGCGCAGGACCAGCTGTTCTTCGCCTTCTACAACCGCAACGACAAGATCCGGGTCACCGACCTCCACCAGGGCATCGTGTGGGGCACCCAGACCGAAGAGACGAGCATCGACGAGCGGCTCATCAACCGCTTCGACTACGACGGGGACTACGGGACGGTACTCAACCGATTCGTCATGCAGGCGGCGATCGGGTACCCCCTGACCGTGCACGGCACCGGTGGCCAGACCCGCGCGTTCATCCACATCCGCGACACTGTCCAGTGCATCGCGCTTGCCGTAGAGACCCCGCCCGCCCGCGGCGACCGTGTCCGCATCCTGAACCAGATGACCGAGACCCACCGGGTCATCGAGCTGGCTGAGCTGGTCAGCAGCCTCACCGGGGTGCCGGTGGACCACGTGGACAACCCGCGCCAGGAGGCGGCGGAGAACGAGCTGATCGTGATGAACGACAACCTGCTGAAGCTTGGGCTTAACCCGACGAAGCTGGCCGACAGCCTGCTCGGCGAGGTGCACGACATCGCCAAGCGGTACGCCGACCGTTGCGACACCAGCCGGATCCCGGCCCGCTCCCAATGGCGCGCGGAGCACGCGACGGTCGTGTCGTGAGCGCAGAGCCTGACGAGCGCGCCGCGCCTGCGGCCCGCGAGGAGCAGGCCGCCACGGTGGCTGAGAGGCCATCCATGCGCCACCGCGTCTCTCGCTACACCGCAGGGTCGATCATCTGTTTCTTGCTAGCCGAGGTCCTGTTCGTCGTCTTCTTCCACTCCCACATCCTGGGAGCCAAGGGGTCGGCGATCGCAGCGTCACTGATCGCAATGATCCCGGGTTACCAGCTCAATCGCCGATGGACGTGGGGCCTGTCGGGCAGCTCCCACCTGTGGCGAGAGGTGCTTCCCTACTGGATCACCGCGATCTTCTCGATGGTCTGCGCGGCGCTGGCGACGGGGGCGGTAAACGACGCGCTGTCGCACGACGACCGCAACGTGCGCACAGTTGCCGGCGCGCTCGCCTACTTCGCGACCTACTTCGTGCTGTTCGTCATCCGGTTCGCGATCCTGGACCGGCTGGTCTTCTCCTCGCGACGTACTGCCAGCACAGAGCCCGACCTGGTGCCCACGGCCTCCTAGCGTGGCACCGTCCTCCGGCGCTTCGCCCCCGATCCCCTTTTACCGCGCGCGGTGGCGCCACTCCCGGTACGAAGTCCCCAGAACGACCTGGCTGTAGCGCCAGCCGTAGAACAGGTTCTTGCCCTTGTGGCTGACGCCGGCGCGGCGCACGCGCATCACGGTCGGGACCTCCGCGACGCGGTAGCCCTGGAAGATGGAGCCGATCAGCAGCTCCGACGTCTGGTACTGCGGCTGGGTCTGGCGCACCACGCCGGTCAGCTCGGCCCGCATCACCCGTAGACCACTCGAGCTGTCCGTGATGGGTGTCTGGGTGATGGTGCTGATCAGCTTTGAGAAGAAGCGCACGCCAAGGTTGCGGACCGCGTCGGTGTTCTCGGTGTGCCCAAGCTGGCGCGAGCCGATGACAAAATCCGCCTGGTCGGCCAAAAGGATCTCCACCATCGCCGGCAGATCACCGGGGTCCCACTGCCCGTCCGCGTCCAGCGTGGCGATGAAGCGGGCGCCGTTCTCCCGCGCGATGCGATACCCGGCGCGCAGCGCTGCGCCATGGCCGCAGTTGTGGGCGAGCTGGCAGACCAGGGCACCGTTCGCCCGCGCCAGCTCACCGGTGTGGTCCGTGCTGCCGTCATCCACGACGATCACGACCGTGTCCAGGCCGGCGATCGTTGGGGGGATCTCCTGGAGCACGGAGACGATGCTGCCCTCCTCGTTCAGGGCCGCGATGACGATGACCAACGGTGGCAGCGGGGCCGCCAGCTGCTCGGTGAACTTGGCGACCGCCTCGTCGGTGACCAGCCGGGTGTCCACCGACTCCTGCAGTGAGCGACGCACCCCATCGTCGTGCTGGCCACGCTTGGGACTCATGCCATCACCGCTGTCGTGCTCGGCAGGTCATCGTGCACCTCTCGTCGGGGGGCGCCCATCCTCGCGCACCACACCGCCAGCGCGATCTGGACAAGCGGGAAGACCAGGATCAGGACCAGCCACGGGACCGGCGGCTCCCACGGGGCGTGCAGCACGAACACCGAATGCCGGATGCCGGTCCTGTTGCGCGCCAGAGCCAACACGAAGCATGTCTGCTGGACCACCAGGATGGCCAAGGCCGTCACCATGGCCCACGAGCGCGACGCGTTGTGCGCGCGCTTGCCGCCCAACCGTCGACTGCCTGCGAGGCCGGCAATGATCGGCAACCCCAGGGCGAGCGGCATGATGTAGCGGCCCTGCCCCACGATGCCCTCTTTGTGGGCTTGGTCGTAGGCCAGCATCGTCGGGATTGCCAGGGTGCAGACGGCCACGAAGCACAGGACGAGAACCACCCGCACCTGGCGCTGGAGGATCACCAGGAGCACCAGGGCGACGATGAGCAGGCCCCAGGTCACGTACACCCAGGTGGGCATAGGTGTGTCCAGCCACCCGAAGTAGCCCACCATCTCGTTGAGCTTCAGCGCGATGCGCCACGACTGCAGCAGGATCTCCCGCCTGCCCTCCCCCGCTACGGGGTTCGCCGAGGTCTGCACGCTCAGCGCCTTCTCGGTCAGAATCCATCCGACGGCCGCGAGCCCGGACACCACGACGACGGCCAGCCCCACCTGCATGTCGCGGCGCGCCACGAGGGTGCGTAGGCGGTCACGCCCGGCCAGTGCCACGAGCGCCACACCGATCAGCACCACCATGAGCGGGGACAGCCCGCGCGTCAGCACGCACACGCTCGCAGACAGGGCCCCCCACGATATGAGCAGCCGCTGGTCCACCCGGCCGGCGCCGAGCACCAGGCAGCCACCCGCGGCCCACAGGCAGATCGCACTGGTGATCTCCAAGCCGCTGGGGTTGATCACCGCCGCCAGGAAGTACACCATCGGGGTGATCGCCGTGCCGATGCCCAGCAGGGCCCAGCGCGACCGGAACGTCCTGGCTACCAGCACGAAGGCCGCCGACAGGAAGACCGCAGACAGCAGCCCGGACACCACGCGCATGTACAGCAGCACGTTGGCGGACTGGGTGACCAGGCTCGGGGCGCCGACCAGGAAGTAGTACAGCGGGGGGTAGTGCCCGACGTAGGAGGACTGGTTGGCGACCAGGCCCGCCACGTAGCGCCACGGGGTGGCGCAGGACGCGGGCGTGGAGTTCTTGAAGGCGAAGCACTGCGGGTTCGTCCCGGCCGCGATCGTCGTCGGGATCGTGAACAGCACCGACGGGCTGCCCGGTGCTGAGACGTCCCGGCCGATCTCCAGGCGCGCCGTGCCTGCCGCCTTGACCGCCTGCGCCGGTTCGTCGGGGGCGGCGTACTTCGGGGTCGCCACCGTCCACATGCCGATGGCGGCGAACAGCAGGACGAAGCCGACGAGCCACTGGCCCAGGAAGGTAGACCACGGCGCCGGTCGGGACGCGGCGGGCGGTGATGCGTGCTTACCGCCCAGGGTCACCGGCTGAAGTTAAGGTCATTGCTGCCGCGCAGGGCAAGTTCGCGGTGTGGCCGGCGGGGCGTGTCGTGCGAGCGTGCTCACCCCGCAGGCCGCTTGCACGCTGCCCGCCGCGCCGCGGGCAGCCGGCGCGGGTGCCCTACCGCGGCCCCGGGACCGTTGGCTAGCCCACGGTGCCGTCGGGGGGAACAGCTCTCAGGAAGTCGTCCAGCGCCGGGATGCTCGCGAAGTGGGCCTCATACGCTGGCCCAGTCTGGGCCACTTGCAGAAGGACACCGCCGGTGGTGCGCGGGTGGACGAAGGCGTCGGACCACACAGGGTCGGGACCGCTGACGCCGAACACGTCGTGGCCGGCGCCGGTCAGCGCCGCCACCGCCTCGTCGACGTCGGGCACCAGGAAGGTCACGTGGTGCAGCCCACCCCGCCCGCCGCTGCGCGCGAGGAAGCGGTCCAGGAACGTCGAGCCGTCCAGCGCCTCGAGCAGCTCCACCTGGCCGCCACCGGGGTAGGCCAGCGTGGCGGCGCGGAAGCCGACGTGGGTGTTGACCCAGCCGCCCGCGAAGCGGCCACCCAGCAGGTCGGCGTACAGCGGGAGCTGGTCGCGGATGCGGGCGCTGGCCAGCGCCACGTGATCGAAGACGGCACCCAACCCGACGAGTGCCGGCGGGACGGGCAGCGAGGCGGTCACGGGCGGCACGCTAGCCGCGCCACAGCAGCACCAGGGCCCGATCGTCGCTAGCGCCGGTACGTCCGGTGTCCACGAGGCGGCGGGCGCCCCGGCTGAACCCGCGCGTCACCAGGCGCTCGGCCTGCCCGACGAGACGGTCAATGCCGACGTCGATGTCGCGGCCCGGCTGCTCCACCACGCCGTCGGAGTACAGCAGCAGCGCGTCGCCGCGGGCCAGCTGACCGTGGTGCTCGGGATAGGCGGCGGAGGGGTCCACGCCCAGCGCTGTGCCGTGACCCTCCAACAGGTGCCAGGTCCCCGAGCCGGCCACGAACTGCACGGGCGGCGGGTGACCGGCGTTGAGCACGGTGAAGTCACCGCTGGCCAGGTCCAGGGCTACGTGCACCGCCGTGGCGAACCCGTCTTGCCAGCCCTGGCGCAGCAGGTACTGGTTGGCCGCGGGCAGGAACTGGGTCACCGGCATCGCGCCCAGCAGCCCGGACAGGGCCCCGGAGAGAAGCAGCGCGCGGGTGCCCGCGTCCACCCCCTTGCCTGACACGTCGCACAGCACCAACTCGAGGTTCTGCTGGCCCGGGGCGGCGGTCGCGACCAGGAAGTCCCCCGAGAACGAGGCACCGCCGGCCGGTCGCAGCACCACCTCCGCACTCCAGCCGGCGGGCAGCGTCGGCAGCTCGCCCTGGGCCCGCAGCCGGTCGCGCAAGTCGACCAGCATCGACTCCCCCCGCAGCCCCGCGACCCCCACCTGGGCGCGGGCCCGCGCCACGGCCAGGACGATCGCGGCGGTGGCCGCGACGACGATGATGCTGCCGGGGCGCTCCTCGGCGAGCCCGAGCTCGTGCACCTGCCAGCTGATCACCGCCGCAGCGACCACCAGGAGCAGCACGAGGGAGCGCACGGACAGGACGAACCCGCCGACGAGCACCACCAGCGCCACCGAGGCGGGAGGCGCCCACTGCGGGGCGTGCACCGAGAGCTCCCCCACCCCCAGCGCGAGCAGCACCAGCAGGGGCAGGGTGAACCCGTCACCGTGCAGCACCGCCCGCCTGGCGACCATCCACCGTCGACGGACCCGCTGCGTCGCCGGGGCCGACGTCACTGCGTGACCGTATCGCTGCGCACCGTGGTCGGGCGGCGACACCGGACCACCGGGCGGCAGCCCTGCAGCGAGCACGAGGCCAGGGTCGGTATCGGAGAGCGTCACCTACGGATCATTCCCCGCGGACGCGCCGGAAACCGCATGGCCCTCGCGGGCGCGGACGCGGTAGGAAGAGCGCGTGTCCATCGACGTCTCGACCGTGACCGAGGATGAGTGGCCGCAGGCGCGTCGAGTCGACGAGCTGGCGTTCGGGTACACCATCACCCCCACCCGCGAGGCGGCTGCCCGCCGCCTCCTCGAGCTGGACCGCACGCTGCTGGCCCGCCTCGACGGCCAGGTGGCGGGCATGGCCACCGCCTACACGCAGCGGCTGTCGGTGCCTGGCGGGGAGCTGGCCGCCGCCGGTGTCAGCTGGGTCGGGGTCACCCCCACGCTGCGCCGCCGTGGGGTGCTCAGCGCGCTGATGCGCGCCCAGATCGACGACGTCGCCGCCCGCGGGGAGCCGCTGGCGGTGCTGTGGGCCTCCGAGCCGGCCATCTACCCACGCTTCGGCTACGGCATGGCGGCGGCCGGGATGCGGGTGGTCGTCCACCGCGGTCACGCCGACCTGCAGGCCCCCCCGGCCACCCTGGCGACCCGCATCGTCGAGCCGACCGACGGCCGCGAGGCCGTGGCCGCCGTCTTTGAGGCAGTGCGCACGCGCCGCCCCGGTGTCGCCGCGCGCACCGAGGCCTGGTGGGACCGGCTGCTGGTGGTTGCCGAGGAGGACCGACGCGGCTACAGCGAGCGGCGGCTCCTGCTGGTCCACGATGGGGACACCCCGGTCGGCTACGCGGTGTACTCGACCAGGTCGGACATGACCGCGGAGGGACCCACGGGTGACTGCGCGGTCGCGGAGGTGGGCAGCGTGAGCGTCGCGGCGCACGCCACCGCCTGGCGGGTGCTGCTGAGCCTGGACCTGGTGGCCACCACCACCGCGTGGCACCTCCCGGTGGACGACCCGCTGCTGACCTGGCTGGTGGACCCATGGGCTGCCCGGCCGACCCTGCACGACGGCATGTGGCTGCGGCTGGTGGACCTGCCGGCGGCGTTCGCCGGGCGCACGTACAGCCAGGAGGTGGACGTCGTGGTGGACGTCCGCGACGACTACTGCGCGTGGAACACCGGCCGGTGGCGACTCGCCGGCGGGCCGGCAGGAGCAACCTGCGCCCCGAGCGCCGACCCGGCCGACCTGACGCTGGCCGTCACCGAGCTGGCCACCACCTACCTCGGTGGCGGCTCGCTGGCGGAGCGTGCCGCCGCGGGTCGGGTCGAGGAGCACACCCGCGGGGCCGTCGCCGTGCTGGACCGCGCCCTGCGCCACCACCCGGCGCCGCACAGCCCCCAGGTGTTCTGAGCCGGCGTGCTGCTCGTGACCGGCGCCGACGGCCGCCCGGGGGGCTGGCTGGCCGCGACGGTCGCTGTGCGCGCGGGGGGCAGGGCGCGGCTGCGGGGGTGGACGCTGGCCGTCGACGCCACCCAGCTGCTCGCCCTGGACACCGACCGCCAGGGCTGGGACGTGCCGATCGGGCTGCCGGACGCGGGACCCCGGCAGGTTGACGGGTTGGCACGGCGGCGCCTGGGCCGACGGGGGGTGTGCGTGTTCCCTGCACCGGTGCGAGCCGTGCTCGCCGCCACCGACTACCCGGGCGCGTTGGCGGTGTCGCGGGCCGCGGACGGTCGGGGGCTGTCGGTGCAGACCTGGGGCATCGTGGCGCGGGTCGCCGACGCCGATGCCGCGCTGGGCGCCGCGGGCGCTGGCGTGCACGACCGGGTCGGCGAGGTGCACCCGGAGGTGTCGTTCGCCGCCTTGGCCGGCTCACCGCTGCCCTCTAAGCACACCGCGCCGGGGGCGGTAGCGCGCCGGGCCGCGCTGGGCGGCTGGCTGGACGGCCTCGACGAGGCCTTGGCGGCGCTGCCGGCCCGGGCCCGGACCGTGGACGCGCTCGACGCCTTGGCGGCTGCCTGGTCCGCGGCCCGGTGGGCGCGGGGGGTGGCCGAGGTGCTGCCCGAGCCCGCCCCGCGGGACGGGCTCGGCCGGCCCATGCGCCTGGTGGTGTGAGGCGCCTTGTGCTGCGGGGAAGGGTCTAGTCGAACTGCGGGTCCCGGTCGCGGGTCCGCTTCAGCTCGTAGAAGCCGGGGGTGCTCGCCACCGCCAACACCCCGTCCCACAGGCGGCCGGCCGCCTCCCCCTTCGGGGCCGGGGTGACCACCGGGCCGAAGAAGGCGGTGCCGGCCACCGCGATCACCGGGGTGCCCACGTCCATGCCCACCTGGTCCATCCCGGCATGGTGGGAGGCCTTGAGGTCGTCGTCCCAGCGGGTTGCCTCCGCCTCGTCCGCGAGCGAGACGGGCAGCCCGACCTCCTCCAGGGCGGCACGCAGCGTCGCGGTGTCCCTCGGCGCCTTCTGCAGGTGGTAGCGGGTGCCCATCGCGGTGTAGAGCGGCGCGACCACCTCCGGGCCGTGCTCGCTCTGCGCGGCAACCACCACCCGCACCGGACCCCACGCACTGTCGAGGAAGTCGCGGTAGTCCGCGGGCAGCTCCCGGCCTTGGTTGAGGTAGGCCAGGCTCATCACGTGGAAGTCGACGTCCACCGCCCGCACAGCCGTGACCTCCAGGATCCAGCGGGAGGCGATCCACGCCCAGGGGCACAGCGGGTCGAACCAGAAGTCGGCGTGGGCGCGCTGGTCGCTGGACGCCAGCGACGGCTCGACGGTGGTGGCGGTCATCTTGGGGTCTCCTCCGCGTGGGCGTGGACGCGCTACTTCTTGGGTCAAGGATGGCGGGGCGCCGCGCATTCCGCGTCCACCGACCGGGGTGGCGGGACGATCGTGTGCTGCCACACCCCCGGGGTGGCGGTACCGTGGGGGGTCGCGCCGGCGCCGCTGGGCGCCCCAGGCCGCCCCCGGGCGGTAGTCCGGACTGCGAGGAGCCGCCGACGTGGCCAGCAATAACATCACGCGCGTAGAGGCGGCTGACCGCGCCCAGCTGCTGCGCGTCCACGACTACCAGGTCGAGCTCGACCTCACCCGCGGCGAGCGGGTGTTCACCAGCCGGACCCGCGTCGTCTTCGACGCCCGTCCGGGCGCCAGCACCTTCCTGGAGCTGATCGCCGACCGGGTGCACGCGGTCACGCTCAACGGCGCCGCCCTGGACGTCGCGACCGTGGTCGCCGACGGGCGGATCCAGCTGGACGGCCTGGCGGCCACCAACACCGTCGACGTTCTCGCCGACGGTGCCTACAGCCACACCGGCGAGGGACTGCACCGCTTCGTCGACCGGGCCGACGGCAAGGTCTACACCTACTCCCAGATGGAGCCGGCGGACACCAAGCGGGTGTTCGCGTGCTTCGACCAGCCCGACCTGAAGGCAACGTTCCAGTTCAGCGTGACGGCGCCGGCGACGTGGCAGGTGGTCAGCAACCAGCCCACCCCGCAGCCGGAGCCCGGTCCGGACGGTGCCGCCACCTGGCGGTTCGCGCCGACCGCCCGGATCTCCCCCTACATCACCGCCGTGGTGGCCGGGGAGTACCACGTGGTCCGCGACCACTACGCCGGTCCGGCCGGTGAGATCCCGCTGGGCGTGTTCTGCCGGGCGAGCCTGGCCAGCCACCTCGACGCCGCCGAGATCCTCGAGGTCACCCACCAGGGTCTGACCTTCTTCGCCGAGCGCTTCGGGCGCCCCTACCCGTTCACCAAGTACGACCAGCTCTTCGTGCCGGAGTTCAACGCCGGGGCGATGGAGAACGCCGGCGCGGTCACCTTCCGCGACGACTTCGTCTTCCGCAGCCGGGTCACCGACGCGGCGCGCGACTCCCGCGCCAACACCGTGCTGCACGAGATGGCGCACATGTGGTTCGGCGACCTGGTCACCATGCGGTGGTGGGACGACCTGTGGCTGAACGAGTCCTTCGCGGAGTTCATGGCCTACCTCGCCGAGTCGCAGGCCACCCGCTTCGTCGACGCATGGACCAGCTTCGCCACCTCACGCAAGGCGTGGGGCTACCGCCAGGACCAGCTGCCCTCGACCCACCCGGTTGCGGCGAACGCGGTGGACCTGGAGACGGCGCGCTCGAACTTCGACGGGATCACCTACGCCAAGGGCGCCTCGGTGCTCAAGCAGCTGGTGAGCTGGGTGGGGATCGAGGAGTTCTTCGCCGGGGTGCGCGCGTACTTCGACGCGCACGAGTGGGGCAACACCTCCCTGCAGGACCTGCTGGTCGAGCTGGAGGCGACCAGCGGCCGCGACCTCGGCCAGTGGTCCAAGGAGTGGCTGGAGACCCCAGGGGTGAACACGCTGCGCCCGGCGTTCACCCTCGACGCCGACGGCCACTACGCCAGCTTTGCGGTGGAGCAGGAGGCGGCCGCGTCGCACCCCACGCTGCGCTCGCACCGGCTGCGGATCGGCCTGTACGACCTGGCGGACGGCAGGCTGGTGCGTCGCGATGTCCTGGAGACCGACGTGGTGGGTGCGTCGACGGATATCCCCGCCCTGGCAGGCGTGGCCCAGCCGGACCTGCTGCTGCTCAACGACGACGACCTGACGTTCGCCAAGATCCGCCTGGACGAGCGGTCGCACACCACGCTGACCCGCTCGATTGCCACGATCGACGCCTCGCTGACCCGCGCGATCGGCTGGATGGCCGCGTGGGACATGACCCGCGACGCCGAGCTCGCCGGCCGGGACTTCCTTCGCCTGGTGACCGGACTGGTCGCCGGGGAGGCCGACATCACCACCGTGCAGACCCTGCTGCGCCAGGCCGCGACGGTGATCGACGTCTACGTCAGCCCCGACGCCCGCGCGGCCACCAAGGCCGCCTACGCGTCGTCGGTGCGGGGGTTCCTGCTCGCGGCCGAGCCCGGCTCGGACCACCAGCTGGCGTTCGCCCGCATCTTCGCCGCCACCGCCAGCACCGGCGACCAGCTCGCCGTGCTCGCCGGCCTGCTCGACGGCACGCAGGCGATCCCGGGGCTCGCGGTGGACACCGAGCTGCGCTGGGCCCTGCTGTACCGCCTGGTGCAGCGCGGTGAGCGCGGCATGGCGGCGGTGGACGCCGAGCTCGCCCGCGACGCCACCGCGTCGGGGGAGCGGCACGCGACCGCGGCGCGCGCGGCACTGCCCACGCCGGCCGCCAAGGCGGCGGCGTGGGCCGCTGTGATGGAGACCGACGAGCTGTCCAACGACCTGCTGGTGGCGACCCTGGTGGGGTTCATGGACCCCGACCACCGCGAGCTGCTGCGGCCCTACGCGGACCGCTACTTCTCCCAGATCCCCTCGGTGTTCGCTACCCGCTCCGCGGAGACGTCGGAGACCCTGGCTGCGGGGCTGTACCCGGCGCTGTTCGTCGAGGAGGCGACGGTGAGCGCGACCGAGGCCCTCGCCGCGACCCCGGGGCTGCCGGCCATGCTGGAACGCACCCTGCGCGAGGGGGCGGACGGGGTGCGTCGGGCGATGCGCTGCCAGGAGCGGGACGGCCGTCCCGGCACCTGAGCGGACAACGGCGAGACAGCACGGACACCGAGGGGGCACCACCGTGGACTGGCATCTGCGCGACCTCAGCGACGAGGACCTCGAGGAGGCCGTCGCGCTGGACGGACTGTCCAGCAGCGTCGGGCAGCGCGCCTTGTTCCCGCTGTCGGAGGTGGTCGCGGCGATCGTCGCGGGCGAGCCCGCGGTCGCGGCGGAAGCCGGCGGCCACCTGGTCGGCACCGCGGTCGGCCGCGTGGACCGGGACCGCGGGTGGATCCTGCGCATCACGCTGCACCCCCAGTGGCGGGGACGCGGCCTGGGCAGCGACCTGCTCGCCGCGCTGGAGCAGCGGCTGGTCGCGGCCGGCGCCCGTCGGCTGACGGCGGCGCTGCCGCACGGGGAGACCGGCTCGGCAGCGCTCGCCAACTCCGGGTTCGTCGCCCGCGAGGACATCACCTGGTTCGACAAGGCCGAGCAGGCGCGCCCGCGCGACGTCGACACCGCGGCGGCGCTCGGCGGCTCGGTGCCCCCCGCCAACCTGTGGCAGCAGGTGCAGGGCATGACGGCGGAGAAGGCGCTCATCGAGCGACGCATCGTGCTGCCGCTGTCCCAACCGACCCTGGCGGAGGAGCACGGTGTCCGCGAGCCTCGCGCGGTGATGCTCTTCGGGCCCCCCGGGACCGGCAAGACGACCTTTGCGAGGGCTGTGGCGAGCCGGCTGGGCTGGCCGTTCGTGGAGCTGTTCCCCTCCCGGCTGTCCGCGTCCAGCGACGGCCTGGCGGGTGGTCTGTCGCAGGCGTTCACCGTCCTGGCCGGGATGGAGCACGTGGTGGTCTTCATCGACGAGGTCGAGGAGATCGCCTCACGGCGGGAGACCCGCGGCGGCGACGTCGGGATCGTCAACGAGCTGCTGAAGTCCATCGTCGCCTTCCGCGAGCGGCCGCACCGGCTCCTGGTCTGCGCGACGAACACCATCGACGCCCTGGACGGCGCGTTCCTGCGCCACGGCCGCTTCGACTACGTGCTGCCGATCGGGCCACCGGACCCCGCCGCGCGCCTGGCCATGTGGCAGCGGGCCACCACCGCGGCCGGGAGCGGGGAGGTCGACCTGCAGGCGCTGGTGGACGCCAGCGCCGGCTTCACCCCCGCGGACATCGTGCACGCCAGCCAGCAGGTCGCCCAGGCCACCTTCGAGGCGACCCTGGCGGCCGGCAGCAGGGTGCGGGCCGGTACTGCGGACTACCTGTCCGCGGTCGCCGCGACCCGACCCACGCTCGACGCCGGGGACGTGACCCGCTTCGAGGCCGACATCGAGCGCTACCAGCGGTCCTGAGCCCGCCTACGGCTCGTCGCGGTGCAGCACCTTGGGGTGGCGGGCGTGCTCGGCGAGGGTGCGCAGCCCGTTGACCACGCCCCCGGTGACGTCCCCGGCGGACAGCTGCGGGGTCATCGCGACGCAGCCCAGCCCGGCCGCGCGGTCGTCGAGGTAGCGGCGCGCGGACTCCCCCACGACGACCTCAGCGGCGTGCCCGACCGGGTCCACCGCCACCAGGACGGTGTCGGCGGCGTCGTCGAGGCGGGTGTGCAGGGCTGCCGCCTGCTCGGCGGGGCGTGCCCCGAGCGGGCCGAGGAAGACCGAGAACGTCAGACCGCAGGACGCCTCCGCGGCGCGGATGGCGCGGGAGATCTCCGCCTCCCGCTTGGCGCCGAGCGGGTCACCAGCGGGCACTGGCCCCCCCGTGCGGGGACGGCGGGGTGTCCGCTGCGGGCAGCTCCCCGGCAGCGCGGGCGTCGTCGGCTGGGCCGTTGAACCACACGGGCGTGGCGGCCAGTGCCGCCGCGGAACGGCTGCGCCCGCCCCGCCCGGACAGTCCGTAGACGCTGGCGTACACGAGGGCGACGACAGCCAGCGGGATCCCGACGAACAGCCCGAGGCCCTGCACCAGGGTCAGCGAGCCGGGAGCGGGCTGGGTGTCCGCCCACGCGGGCGGCGTGGCGGTCAGAACACCGGCGACCACCGCGGCCACGGCGCCGGCCCGACGCCGCAGTCGGCGGCCACGACCACGCAGGCGGGGGGCGGGAGCGGGCGAGCGGTCAGGCACGGGCACAGGCTAGCGAACCTCCGACGGCCCGGTGCGCGGCCCGGCCATGGCGGCGCGGACGGCCTCGGCGAGCCGGCTCGCGCGGACCAGGCCGGGCAGGTCCTCCAACCAGACCACCGCGCCGTCCGGCCCCGTCAAGGGCACCCGCCAGTTCGGGTACTCGGTGTAGGTGCCGGGCATGTTCTGGGCCACCCGGTCCCCGACGAGGTCCACCAGCGCGACGCCGACCAGCCGCGCCGGGGTCGAGGCGACGAAGCGGTGCAGCGCGGTCACCATCGCGTCCACGGCACCCGGCGCCCCGTCCGCGACCGCCGCCGGGTCCGCGAGGCCGTCAGCCACCAGCCGGTCCCGCCACACCGCCAGGTCGCCCGCCCACGCCGCGGTCTCCTGCTCCAGGCTGGACCCGAGCATGCCCAGCTGGGCCCGCACCGCGAGGTGCCCGCCGACCACGTAGGCGGCGGTGGGGGGCAGGTCGTGCGTGGTCACCGTCGCCAGGCACAGCGCCCGCCAGTCCGGCGCGGGCACGGGAGCACCGTCGGTGTCCCGCTCGAACCACAGCACGGAGGTGCCCGCGACCCCGCGCTCGGTCAGGTAGCCGCGCACGTCCGGCCCGACGGTGCCGAGGTCCTCCCCGACCACCACCGCGCCCGCCTCCTGCGCGGCCAGCGCCAGGATCGTGGTCAGCGCCTCGTGGTCGCTGGCCACGTAGGCGCCGTCGGCCGCAGGGTGGCCCGCGGGCACCCACCACAGCCGGAACAGCCCGAGGATGTGGTCCACCCGGACCCCGCCGGTGCCGCGCAGCACCGTGGCCAGCATCCGGCGGAACGGGGCGTAGCCGGCCTCGGCCAGCGCGCGCGGGTCCCAGGGGCGGGCCGACCAGTCCTGCCCGGCGAGGTTGAACGGGTCCGGGGGCGAGCCCAGCGACGCTGCGGCGGCGAGGGTGCCCTGCTGCGCCCAGGCGTCCGCCCCACCGGGGTGCACCCCGACCGCGAGGTCGGCCAGCACCCCGATGGCCATCCCGGCCGCGGTGGCGGCGGCCTGCGCACCGGCGAGCTGCTCCGCGCAGCACCACTGCAGCCAGGCGTGGAAGGCGACCCTGTCGGCCAGCGCGGCCGCCGCGGCGCCGACCCCGGGCGCGTCGGGGCTGCCCACGTCCTCGGGCCAGGCGTGGAAGTCGGCTCCGTGCCGCTCCGCCAGGGCGCACCAGGTGGCGTAGGTGACCAGCGGGCGGCCCTGCTCGGCGAGGAAGGCGTCGTAGGCGCCCTGGCGCTCGGCGCTGCGGGGCAGCGCGGCCACCCGCTCCAGCACCGCCGACTTGGTCGCCCAGGCCGCGTCGCGGTCCACCAGGGCCCCGGCCGCCACCTGTGCCGCCAGGGCCGCCCTCGCCGCTTCGGCCTCTGCCCGGGCGGCGGGGGCCAGGTCGGCGTACTCCGCGACGTGCTCCACGCGCAGGTACAGCGGGTGCAGGAACTCCCGGCTGGCCGGCAGGTACGGCGACGGCTCCTGCGGCACCACGGGCGCGGCGGCGTGCAGCGGGTTGACCAGGACGAAGTCGGCCCCCAGCCCAGCCGACCACCGGGCCAGGTCCGCCAGGTCCGCCAGGTCGCCCACCCCCCACGAGCCCGCCGAGCGCACCTGGTACAGCTGGGCCATCACCCCCCAGACCCGCCGCCCGGCCAGCGCCGGCGGCAGGCCGAGCCGCGCCGGCCCGACGACCAGGTCTGCCCGCGCCGCGGGGCGCCCACCCCCGGCCGCGACGTGCAGGTGGTGCCACCCGGTGGGCAGGCTGTCCGGCAGCACCAGCTGCCAGGCGGCCAGCCGCTGCCCGTCCAGCTGGCCGGTGTCCACCACCCGGGGGTCCTCGGACACCGAGGTACGGGTGCCGTCGGCGAGCTCCACCCACACCGTCGGCGCCACCCCGGTGTCCGGCACGCGGACGAGCACGGGGGTGGGTACGCCGGCCCGGGCCGCCACCACCGGGGCCAGCACCCGTGCCCACGTGGCCCGTGCCGCGTCGTCGCGGGCCGCCGCCACCGACTCCGGGGATCCGGCGTCCACGCCGAGCGCCCCCAGCACCGCCACCAGCGGGCCGGTGGCCACCGTCACCGCCCGGTTACTGGCGTCGGTGTAGGCCACCTGCACGCCGAGGTCGGCCGCCAGCGCCGCTAGCGGCGCCGACGCCGGTTCGCGGTCCTCGGGCTCGGGTGACGGCCCTAGGGAGGTGCTGGACGGCGCTGCGGGAGGGACGCTCACCCAGGCAGTGTGCCCGCACCGTGGGCGGTCCAGGCCACCGCCCGTCCCGCGGCGTCCAACAGGGCCTGGGCCAGCTCGCGCGCCTGCCCGGGCGACAGCGGCACCGCCACGGCCACCACCTCTCCCGCGGGCAGCAGCCCGGCCTGCTCCACGGTGAGCAGCACCCGGTCGTCGTCGTTGCCCACGCTGACCGCGTCAGGGACGTCGCCGTCCTCGCCGCGCGCCCCGCCCGCGCCGGCGACCTCGGGCAGCGGGATGCGCCGGTCGCCGGCCTGGTCCTGGCTCACCCGCCGGCCGCCAGGGCCACCCCGTCGCTCATGGCCTCGCGCGCGGCCGGCAGCTCGCCGACCCCGTGGCCGACCAGGTAGGGCAGCCACGCCGGGTCGTGCCGCCCGGAGGCGAGCACCCGCCACGCCGCGCCGACAGGGGTCCGCGGGGTGGTCCGCAGCCGCCAGCCGATGTCCGCGGGGGTGCGGTCGGCCTTCACCCGGTTGCACCGTCCGCAGGCGGCCACGACGTTCTCCCACACGTGCCGCCCACCGCGGCTGCGGGGCTGCACGTGGTCGACGCTGGTCGCCGGCCCCCCGCAGTAGGCGCACCGTCCACCGTCCCTGGCGAAGATCGCGCGCCGGGTCAGCGGCACCGCGCCGCGGTGCGGCACGCGGACGAACCGGGTGAGCCGGATGACGGCGGGCAGGGCGAGCGCCCGGTCCGCCGAGTGCACCACCCGGGGGGAGTCCTCGATCACGACGGCCTTGGCCGCCAGTACCAGGACCAGGGCGCGCCGGTCCGCCACCACGCCCAGCGGCTCGTACGTGGCGTTCAGCACCAGCGCATGACCCATGTCTGCAGCTCCCGGCTCTAGTGTCCGCGAACACCCTGCCGCCGCGCCAGCAGGTTCCCCTCCTCGTGCACCGTGCACCTGCCCGTAGGGTCGGAGGGTGACGCGCCCGGAGTACCCGCCCGCCGCCGCCCTCGACGTGGTGGACACCCTGCACGGCCGCCCCGTGGCCGACCCCTACCGGTGGCTGGAGGACCCGTCCTCGGCCCAGACCCAGGACTGGGCGCGCGCCCAGCAGGCGTTGTTCGCCGCCCAGCGGGCCACCTGGCCGGGCCGCGACACCCTGCGCGACCGGCTCGCCGCGCTGCTCGGCGCCGGCCTCGTCACGGCTCCCACGTGGCGGGGGCAGCGGCAGTTCCTGATGCGCCGCCACGGGGAGCAGGAGCATGCGGTGCTGCTGGTCGTGGAGGCCGACGGGGCCGAGCGCGTGCTGGTGGACCCCATCGCCTTGGACCCGGCCGGCCTGACGACCCTGGACTCCTGGTCGCCGTCTCCGGACGGCCGGCTGCTGGCCTACCAGCTGTCCGAGGGCGGCAGCGAGGAGTCCACGCTCGCGGTGCTCGACGTGGCCAGTGGTGCGCCGGTGGACGGGCCGATCGACCGCACCCGCTACTCCCCCGTCGCCTGGCTGCCGGACGGCGGGTCCTTCTACTACGTGCGCCGCCTGGACCCCGCGCTGGTGCCCCCCGGTGAGGAGCAGTTCCACCGTCGGGTCTGGCTGCACCGCCTGGGCGACGACCCCGCGGGCGACGCCTTGGTGTTCGGGCAGGGCCGCGGCGCCACTGACTACTACGGGGTGTCCCTCAGCCGGGACGGGCGATGGCTGGTGGTGTCGGCCGCGGAGGGCACCGCCCCCCGCAACGACCTGTGGCTGGCCGACCTGGCCGGCGCGGACGCGGCGGCCCCGCCGCTGCGGGTCGTGCAGGTCGGCGAGGATGTGCAGACCGGCATCCACGTCGGGCGCGACGGACGGGCCTACGTCGCCACCAACCGTGACGCGCCGCGGGGCAGGGTCGCTGTCACCGACCCGGCCACGCCCACCCCCGACACGTGGGTGGACCTCGTGGGCCAGGACGACGAGGCGGTCCTGGAGGACTTCGCGGTGCTGGACGCCGACGGGGCGGACACCCTGCTCGTGGCGTGGACCCGCCACGGCCTCGCCGAGCTGACGGTGCACGACCTGGCCACCGGGGCCCGGCGGGGCGCCGCCGCCCTTCCCGGCCTGGGCTCCATCGGCGGGCTGTCCGAGCACCCCGACGGCGACCACCGCAGCTGGTTCAACTACACCGACCACGTGACCCCGCCGCTGGTGCTGGTCTTCGACGCGCTGGCCGACGAGGACCAGGCGGTCAGCGTGTGGGCGAACGCGCCGGGCAGCGTGGCGGTCCCCGCGGTGATCTCCCGGCAGGAGACGTTCACCTCCGCGGACGGCACCGAGGTCCGCGTCGTGGTGATGGCGCCGGCGGACGCCGTGGGCGCCGACGGCCGCGTGACCCGGCCGCGCCCAGCCGTCCTGTACGGCTACGGCGGCTTCGGCCTGGCGCTGACACCGGGCTACTCCGCCGGCGCGCTGGCCTGGGTGGAGGCCGGCGGTGTGTACGCGGTGGCGGGTCTGCGTGGAGGTGGCGAGGAGGGCGAGGAGTGGCATCGGGGGGGCATGCTGGAGCACAAGCAGAACGTCTTCGACGACTTCGCCGCCGCGGCCCGTCACCTGGTCGACTCCGGGTGGACGACCCCGGCGCAGCTGTCCGTGTCCGGGGGCTCCAACGGCGGCCTGCTGGTCGGCGCGGCCATCACCCAGTTCCCGGAGATGCTGGCGGCGGCCGTCTGCTCCGCACCCCTGCTGGACATGGTCCGCTACGAGGAGTTCGGCCTGGGCGCGACGTGGGCGGTGGAGTACGGCAGCGCCGCGGACCCCGACGCCCTGGCGTGGCTGCTCGCGTACTCGCCCTACCACCGGGTGCGCGCGGGGGTGAACTACCCCGCCGTGCTGTTCACCGTGTTCGACGGGGACACCCGGGTGGACCCCCTGCACGCGCGCAAGATGTGCGCGGCGCTGCAGGCCGCCACCGCCGGCGACCGGCCCGTCCTGCTGCGCGCGGAGTCCGACGTCGGCCACGGGGCGCGCTCGCTGAGCCGGTCGGTCGAACTCATCGCGGACACCTTGGCCTTCACCGCCGCCCAGACCGGGCTGGCCCTGCCCGGATGAGCCAGCGCGCCCGAGCCCCGCGCCGCCCCGCCGCCAGCTACCTGGTCGGGCAGCCGGTGGTGGCCGCGCTGGTGGTCGCCGCGGCGAGCAGCGGCGACCAGCGGTCGACACTGGACAAGGTGCTGCACTCCTGGCCGGTGACGGTGGCGGCCACGCTGGTCATCGCGGTGCTGGTGCGCCTGCTGGCCAACCACATCATCGACCGCAGCGTGCGCTCGCTGACCACCACGGCGGTGACCCGGCGGCTGGCCCGCGGACAGGTGGCGAGGGACCCGGCCGCCGCGGACGTCACCGAGCAGCGGGTCCGGGCGCGGACCCGCACCGCAGGCAGCCTGCTGAAGTCGATCGTGACGTTCGTCGTGTTCGTGACCGCGCTGGTCGCGATCTTGTCCCAGATCGGCCTCAACGTCCGCCCGCTGCTGGCCAGCGCCGGGATCATCGGCATCGCGGTCGGCTTCGGCGCGCAGAGCCTGATCAAGGACTTCCTCACCGGCATCTTCATGATCCTGGAGGACCAGTTCGGCGTCGGCGACGTGGTCGACCTGGGGCAGGCCTCGGGCACGGTGGAGACGGTCGGGCTGCGGGTGACACGGCTGCGCGACGACGACGGCATCGTCTGGTACGTCCCCAACGGCTCGGTGCTGAGAGTGGGCAACAAGTCGCAGGGCTCGGCGGTCGCCGTCGTCGACGTCCCGGTCCGGTACGGCAGCGACATCGACGCGGTGCTCGCGGTGCTGCGCACCACCGCGGGTCAGCTGGCCGCCGACCCCAGCTGGGACACCCGGGTGCTCGCCGACCCGCCGGTGGTCGCGGTCTCGTCGATGGCGCCGGACGCGGTGCACCTGCAGGTCGTGCTGAAGACCGAGGCGCTGCAGCAGGTCGCGGTGTCCCGCGAGCTGCGCGAGCGGGTCATGGCCGCGCTGGCCGAGTGGGACAGGGAGGACGGGGGCCCGAGCCACCCC
>Ga0209698_10000989_pt1 | contig 32722 bp, 25 predicted proteins | sample LitLauG_LLR_2012_FD_187203 | JGI IMG/M metagenome (GOLD analysis project Ga0209698, IMG submission 187203) | Freshwater sediment microbial communities from Pennsylvania, USA - Little Laurel Run_MetaG_LLR_2012 (SPAdes) (version 2) | ecosystem: Environmental > Aquatic > Freshwater > Creek >... | reverse complement strand
AGGCGATTTTTAACGGGTTCAGGAAGCCGGTACCACCACGCCGGCTTCAATCCGTCCGACAGTTCGCACCTTTTCAGGCTCTCTGCCGCCAGGATCTGCCTCGGGTGTGATATCAGCTCAGAGATTAGTTGATAATACTGATCTGTTATCCAGTCCAGACTGTACTGTCTTACTGACTCTCGAGCACGACGACGAATGTCGCAAAGCTGATGCCGGTCCGAAAGCAGCCCCTGGAGATGTTGAGCCGCCTTTCGGGCATTCCCAATTGGGAAAAGCAAGCCATTCACTCCATCCTGAATGATCCAGTCGGTGACGCCGGGCAGCCGCGATGCAACCGGAACGCATCCACTGGCCATCGCTTCGATCAGCGAGATGGGATAACCCTCGTATTTTGTTGGAAAGAGAAAGACGTCGTGCCGGCTCATCAATTCGGGGACATCTCCCGATGCGGTCCAACCGGCATAGTGGATGCGATCGGAAATTCCGGCACGAGCGATCCTCCGTTTAAGCTCTGCGAGATCTGGACCGTCGCCGCTGATCGTGCATTCCCATTCATTCGAGTGCTTTGCAAACTCAGCGAGTATTTCAGGAATCCAGAAGACGCCTTTTTGTTCCTGATCGATCCGACCGTGGCTCAATATTCTTAGAGAATCCCTAGTGCCGTCGCACAAGGGGTTCTTGGTGTATGAGGTGACGTCGACCCCATGCGGAATGAATACAAGCTTTTCTTCATTGAAGCCATATGCCGAGATGAGGTCCTGTTTGATCCTGGGACTTATCGCAACTGTGGCACTTACATGGTCGCGAATAACTCGGGCAGCCCGATAGACCGCCAATGTGCTGCCGTGCAAGACAAGAACTCTGGGAATGGAAGCGGGCAGGTACCGAATCGCATTGAAGTCGACGGGGTCTCCCCGTGCATGGCAGATGAGCGCGTCCGGCGAAATCTGGCTAATTCGTTCGACCAAGGCTCTGGTCCGCTCGACCAGATCGTTTGTATCCGGCGCTACAACCTCTCCCTCGCTCGGTTCTGCACTCTCAGCGGCAATCCGTTCTCCATTGTTGGAACCGGAGCAGAGCCAAGTGATCGAGCACCCGCGCTTTGCCAGTCCGCGAGACAAATTGCAGTGAAACTGGTAGACTCCGCATCGAAATGGGGCAAGTAAGCTTACGATTTGCATTTATGCGTGTGAGCGAGGGGACAGGTGTTTTCAAAAAGTGGACATCAACCCCAGAAGTTTCATCTCGGTGATATGGGACCAATGCGGAAGACCGGCCTTAGCGCAGAACGCGCAAATCCTTCAAAGGCGTCAGGAGTTGTTGTGCATTGCGCTTGATGCGTAGTCTTCGATATCTCGCCTTGGCGTTGAGAGTTACGAACGCAGATCGCAGGATTTGAATGCGCCGGACCGAGATCCGTAACCATTCCATGTTGCTGGACTCTTGTGCGGACTCTTCGGGTTCGCTCCATCGCCGCATGTAGTCACTTTGCTGAGGGATGAACTCCCTCGACACATCACCAAGACGATGCGCGCTCACAATCAAGTAGGCTCCGAACTCTGAAGTCAGATCGATACGGGTCCGCAGGCTATCAGGGTCGGGGACCTGATAGAACATTGATCCGGGGATATCCTCCCATAGGATGCAGGAGTCGAGCGCATACCCATTTTGCGGACATAGAAAGCGGTAGAACAGCTCTGGAGAGAATTGATAGAATCCGTGCCCGCAGAAATTGTTGGCCATGGTAATCGATATGAACCGACCATCTGGTCGTACCATCTGAGCCGCGTTCCGCAGTGCCGTAGGAAAGTCGAATATGTGCTCGAGTGTCCCGCTGTCAAGAACTAGATCGAAGGAAGAACCGAGGCTGTCCGGGATCTGACGATTCATATCGTGGACGATCTGCGCGCCTTCGTAATCGCTCGCGTCGATCGCCACGATTTCCTTGGCTCCCAGTAGGCGGAAGAACTCCTCACAGTACTCGGTGGTGGGGTCCAGCAGCCTGCGAACGCGATCCTCCGGCAAAGCATATCCTTCTCTTTGCAGAACCGAGACCAGCGCCGGGCGGTTTGCATGAAGACCCTGGCGGCCAAGAGTTACCATGCACCCGAACGACAAGCCATTCTTGTGCTCCTTTATGAGAAGCTGGGCTCCGTTCAGATCAATCCCCATGATTTCTTTCTTTGTGTGCCATTTCTGGTGAAGGTAGTTATCACGTTCTAGATATGGGCACTGCTTGAAATCTATCCTTCGCTCATACGCGACCGTTCACCTCTGGCGCGGTCACCCGCATCGGTTTGACGCCGATCCGGCCCGTGTAGTCAATTCGGTCCAAAAGGATTGGAGTCGATTGATCGTCGAAGTATTCGTCGACTGCTTTCCTACTCCCTTGCCAGTGACCATAATCGTCGATAATGAGAACGCCGCCAGCGCAGAGCCGTGGAAACAAGTGGACCAACTCATGCTTCGTAGATTCGTACCAATCTGTATCCAGTCTGAGCAGAGATATCTGCTCAGGGGCTTTCAGGGGGAGGGTATCCTCGACCTTCCCTTTAACAAAGTGAATTCGGTCGCGCGGATAGCCGCAGCTGAATAGTGCGTTCCTCACCTCATCCAAAGACGCGAAGCAGAAGTCCGAGCTGTCCGCTCCAGTCCGCCTGGCCTCGAATTCGCGGGCGCCGTTTGTTCCCAAAATATCCTTATCCAACTCGCCCGGCTTTGGCATTCCTTCAAAGGTGTCGAACAAATAAAGATCTCGGTCCGTGCATCCACACTCCATCAAGGTGCGGGCGGCTGCTATCATGCTTCCTCCTTTCCACACACCGCACTCGACCAGTGCGCCCGATATGTTGTATCTGCAGAGGTAGCGAACGGCGTTAATCAAAGCGTACATCCGCTCGACTGACGTCATTGAAAACGGAGTTGCAAGGCCAATGATTGCGGCGTCATTGTTTGTGAGATCAGGGCACTGCGGAAATGGAGAGTCGTTATGGCTACGTGTCACTTCGTATCCGAGTGTGCGAAAGGCGCCCAGCACCAAGGACCTTGCTTTGTTCTTGACGCGCATTTAGCTATCCCCAAGCATGATGTTTCGCTACTAGATAATCTTTAGTGCAGAAGGTCGTTTCTGGATAATAATCCTGTTCCAGTTTGACAGAGTTACTTCTTTCGAAATGTCGGAATTTCAGATCGGCTTGACTTGGCGGCACATCGTAACATCTGCGATTGGACTGTTTTGTTCGGTATTGCCAACCCGGGGTGCGTCCTTCTGTAGATCTATGCGTTCGTACGGTGTCGTAGTTCCGCGCGATCATCGCTTGTAAGAAACACCCCCGCAACCGTAAATGCCGCTAGGATGCTAATAGCCAGGGGCGCTATGCATGCGCTGAGCCATGGCGGCGTAAAGCTGAAGCCAGAGACCCATGCAGGAAATACGGCTGAAAATGCAATAAGAAGGACAAAGGGGATCAGGAAGCGGCCGATTACGAATCGCAGGCTCAGGTGTGCCTCGGTACGAGCGTTTTGCACTGATAACGGAGTCATGATTACGATCAATGGCACTATGGTAGCGAGTGGGATTGCCGAGATACCAAATCGGCGGAGCATCGAGATTGCCAGAATGAGCGAGATTGCCGCCGCAGCCATTTGCCCGATTGACACCGCGTGGAATCGGTTAGTTGACCAACCAGCAATTGTCAGCATCTGAAGAAACCCTTCCAGCATAAAGGCAACGAGAAGCAGATGCAGCAACATCGGGTCTGGAACGATACGACCATGAGACCAAAACCGGATCAGCCAGACTCCTCCCGACCAGAGGACCGCGGTTAGGCTGATCGCGATAGTCGCGTCAATGCCGACTGCGATCCGAAAGAGTCTGCGGAGCGCGTCCTCACTCGGCTGTGCAGAAAATGCGCTGAATTCAGGGCGCAAGGGCGCACGAAGCAAGGACAATGTTCCCCGCACCACATTGGCGACTGTCCGGGTGGTGGCGAACAGCGCAACCGCAGGCCCCCCAAGTGCACGACTCAGAACGATGATCGGGCCCTGCACGGTAAGCGCGGTTGCAAGCATCGAAACGCCAAACTGTCCCGTTGGTGCTGCGAGAACCCTGGCCGTGCGCCAATCCGCGTCTCGGATCCGAGGCATCAAATTGGAACCCTTCCGGCGCAGCAACCACGCCGAAAAGGCAATCGTGAAGAAAGTTGTGCACATTGTCAGTATTGCCAGGGCCGCCGGTCTGGTGCCTACGCACAACGCGCCTGCAGTGACGAGAACCGAAAAGAGTGAGTACGCATTGAAGAGCCACTGATAGGTTGCGAATTTTCCGATTGAAGTGTATACAGATATCAATTGACGTCCGGGAATGTTAGCCAGAAGTGCAATTGACAGGCCACAGAAAACGAAACGGGCGTCGCGTTGGTTGATTGCCGTCAATCCAAGCCAGCGGCTGATGCGAAAGTCGAATAGGGATAAGACGATTACGAAGGTGCTACCTAGTCCTGCGATCACGATGGCGGTGGTCCAAGCTGTTCCCTGCACACGCTTGAACGATTTCCAGTCTTTGCTGGCGTAAGCCATCGTTGCAGCATTGATCGCCGCAGTCGTGACGCCGAAGTCCAGGTTGGCAAGATAGTTGACTACGGAGTAAAGGGCCATCCACTCCCCATAGACCGCGACTGACCAGAAGCGAAGATAAAGTGGGAGCAGGAGCAGGTTGCTGCCAATTCCGAGGCCATATGCAACGGCGCCCGCACCTGTACCGTGGAGCATCCGGGCGACGATTCCGTTTCTTTTCACGCCGGCGAAGGGGATACTTGTGTCCGGCGTCTCAGTTGCCGGAGGAATGCTCGGTGGAAATTGAGACTGTGGCATTTGTGGTCCCGTGGGCATGAATTCTTCGTGTGAACAAGTTATACGCCCGTGCCGCCGGAGAGGTCGCAGCGCCGCAGTCTAATGAACACATTCAGGAGTTAGAATCACGACAGAACGACTTAGGTGATGGTGTTGCGAATGGAGTTGGTCGAAGAGAGACAAGATTTGGATTCAACGCGAATCGCCAAATTGCGGCGCCACTGCAGCCTGGCAACGCGCTTCCTCGGCATCATCGTTGGTGACAGCGGTTTGAGCAACACTGGACAATTCCGCCAGATCGTTTACCCACATCTTGACTAGAACCATCTCTTCGGTGCCGATAACACCGAGCCTGACCAGTTCCTCGTAACAGCAAATCAGATTGTCCGGAATGTTCTCGACACCTGGTGACAGCTTCAACTGTTCGAGGCGCTCACCGATTGTGCGGTTGTGCATGTACCCAGGAATCTCATCAACAAAGTCCCGCATGAGACTGTGCTCGTTTCGCTCCTGCGATACGTTTGGACTTCGAAAGAGTACACTCCAACCGTTCTCCCACGCGATTCTCTGCGCCACAAAGCCTCTCCAGATATCGGTCATTCTAAATGAGCAGTAGGAGGGCAGGTAGAGCAAGGGAAATGCCTGCGGAAACCACACGGTATTCTGGCTGTTGAAAGGGCACCAGGTACCCGCTCCTAAAGCTACTTGCCGATTCTTTTTAAAACGTACGGGAAGTGGAAGTACCAGCCGGTAAATGGCGTCCACGTCGGGATTATCATCCGCAAGACCTTGTTGAATGGGACACTCGGATTCGATCTCCGGGAGGTTCTCGAAAGCTGGGAGTGAATCTCGGATTGCATCCAGCGGCAGTCCCCTCGGCCAGATGTTTGCCTCGGAGAAATATGAGTAGACGTTGGTCCAACCGCTTCCGGAAAGTGATGGCACACAGAGTCGAGACTCGGTCGATCGCCAAAAATCTTGCGACGGCATATTGTCGTCGTCGGTCTCGTACAGCGCTCGCGATTGCGCACTAATCGCCAGCAGGTATCCTATGTTTTTCCGCGAGTAATGCCTCGTGGGCAACATCGGGGCAATCTTGAAGCCCGTTTCCTTTTGTCGCTCCAAACTGTAGAACTCGCACCCATCCAATGAGAAATCGGCAGGGCTCGCAACGTCGCCTATCAGATAGAACGAAATCCCGCGAGCCTTTGACTGTCCCGCTAACTCTCGCAAAACCGCGTTCGGAGCCGAGATGGAGGTAACTACGACGCTGAAGTTACCGCGGCGCGTCGAGCTCATCAGAGTTCACCCTGCATGCGCAGTTGGAAAAGGCGCCATAGTTGCTGGAAAGACTCTTTGACCGGGTACAGGCCAAGTCGCGGACTCGCCGCGCGGTAGGTAATTGGGACTTCCACGAATCGCAGATTCCTGCAGTAAGTCTTTATTTCAGTCTGAAAGAAATGTGCACGGGACTTTATGCCACGGTCGACGACCATCTGAAGTGTCTCGCGCGAGAACATTTCGAACCCGCTTGTCATGTCCGACTGTCGGGTGCTGAGCAACAGGTTAGTCAAAAGGGTCCCGCCCAAGCTCACGATCCGGCGTTTCCACGAACTTTCTTTAAAGGCGCCCTTTAGGAGAAAGCGGCTACCGAAGACACAATCCATGCCCATCTCCATCACGTCAAAAAATTGCGGAATATCGTGGGGTTCGTGGCTAAACCCGGCATCAATTTCCAGAATCCAATCGCAACCTTCCGCGAGTGCGTCCTTGTATCCGCGCAAGTAGGCATCCACCACGCAGCGGCTTTCAGATGCCCAAACTACTTGTAAACGCGACTCCCTCCGCTCCAATTCACGCATCTGATCGAGGCTTTGATCCCTTGTCGCCCGGTCAAAGACGGCGAAAAAGACGACCCTCTTGAATCCCCCACATTGCTCCAACACTGCTTGGCAGAACGCCACCGCCTCGTCCCCTTCATTTGCCATGGGACATACAATGCCTAGGTTGATCTCGCTTCGTGACAACAATATTCATTTCTCCGCATGGTTCTGAACTTCTTCAATTGCGCAATCATGAGCCTTAATAATCATGAGATGAGCCGATCCAGGATTGCGGTTTTGCATGACAGCGCATGGTTCATCTTTTTGCATGTATCCATCGCCGCTGCAATTGGGAATCTAGTATTGCGATGTACTCGAGATTCCGTCCTGGTTGGTGTTTTGGAGCCATTGGCGGAGCTACCGGGGACGGTACTCATCTCCTGAAGAATTCCATTCCCGCGTAGAAAATAAATCGGGGGCCGTCCAACAGGTCGCGGCGCCACAATTTGCTTGGCTCCTTAAGAAATCGGTATACCCACTCGAACCCAGCCCTACCGATCCACTCAGGGCAACGCGGCACGGTGCCTGCGACAAACGCAAAAGCGGCACCGACACCAATGGCAACCGGCACTCGGAGATTTTCAAGTCGGTCATGGATCCAGATATCCTGTTTCGGCATGCCCAGCGCGACCCAAAGGACATCCGGCCGGGCGAAATTGATCCGCTCAAGAATAGCATCCTCTTCCGATTGTGTGAGCGGACGGAAGGGCGGGGAATAGGTTCCAGCAATTCTGTGGCCAGGGTAGTTACGAGTAATAGACTCGCACAGCGCCGTCAGGGTCTCTTCCGTATCGCCGTAGAAGTAGCTACTGTAACCCTTCGCCTGCGATCGTTCTAGAAACTCTTGCATGATTTCGGTGCCCGGTGCGCGGACGACATCGCGGTGGCCTCGCAGCCGTGCCAGCCACACAGGCGCGATTCCGTCAGGCACCCAAAGCTCGGCCCTATTTAGAATCGACCAGATGCGGCGGCTCTTGTGTGCCTCAAGCAAACCGTGGAACCCGGTCACGATCACTTGGCGGCATCGGGCGTTGCGTACCTCAATCCAATTCTCAATATGGTCGACAGTACGGGTAGCCGAGACCAAGTGGACGCGCGAGCCAAGAATTTTAACGGACGGTTCAATGGACACGGTGATTTCGGTCTTCAAGGTATTCACAACAGTTCGCTTATTTGTGAATCACGCCAATGACTAATTGTCCGAGGTGAATCATTGAATTCGAAACGAGCACTGTCATGTGCAGATATATTCCCAAACTCCTGGATTGAAGTTCCAAGAGTAAAGGAAGAATCCATACTCAGCGTGCCGAGTTGGTGCGGGACTAAACTGCAAACGTGCCCTAATAGATGTAAGCACCAAGACCACTTGGCGGTATTCGACGAGTTGCCTATGGTTTTGCGTCGACAGCCTCGCGCCGGTACTGGTACAGGTCAAAGGCCCCGTCACGAGCTACGAATTGCCAACCATGTTCCTCGGGGTGGTCGCCAAGGTATGCATGAATATATGAAGGCCAGTCGCAAAGCCACGACGCATGAACCTGGGGCAGATAGTCCCACATTCTCGACTGATATGCCAGTGCCTGCGGATTAACCTTTCCATCCAGGTTTACGACATTATGGCGCAGGTACCCAATCGTGCCCGATTGGCCGGCGGCCACAATTTCGTTGGACGGGACGTACTTTTCCACCAGGCTCATCTGCTCCCGGAGCATCAGATTGCCATCGAAAGAACTGTTGACTCGCCACAGCAAGACCGTTCCGGCCAAGGTTGGAATTATCAAAACCGAGATAACTGCTGTTACTAACTTGGGAGCCTTTTGGAAGACGAAAAAGGACGCGCATGCCGTAAAAAAGACGGCTACCAGGCTCAAGGGTAATAAGTACCGGGTATAAAAGTGCATCGCCCATGAGGAAAGGCCATACCAGACTGCAAGGACTATTACCGAACAAATGAGCCACACAGCAAATTCCAGCGTTCGCTTTCCGCACTCGCTCTTTGAAGTCACGGAGGCGAGAAGGTGGTTGAGTTTCTCGCGGAACAATACGGCGGTCACCGCAAGGAGCAGCAGCATGACGGAGCGGATGAGTACTCCAACGGTCCAATCGGAATGACTTTCTGTCAAGTAAGCCCACGGAATCATGTCTCGCGTAAGCACCGCATACATCCGCTCCAACCTCGTGAGAGAGAACGCCCACGCCTGTTCGGCCTTTCCACTCGACGGCATGAGTGAATGAAAGACAAAGACGTTGTAAAACCACCAAGGAGAGGAGACGAGAAACGAGGGAACAGAGACTTCAAGGAATCGAACGAATCGCTGGCGGAATCTAAGCTGCGTGTTAGGCAAAAACTGGCTTCCGGCGACAATCACGACCAAGAAGACGGTGTCAATCCTTGCCAGTACGAGGACTCCCAGCAAGGAGCCGAATGCGATCCAATGTCTGTGGCTATCTCGTAAGCCGGCTTGGTAGTAACGCCAGCACAGGGCATAGACGAACAGCAGACAACCTGTTTCGAGGCCACTGAAGTTGATGAGGAAGACGATTGAACCCGAGAGATACAGGGTCGCGGTCATCCAACAGATCCAAGATAAGCTGCCGCCGCCGGCGGGGTACACGAAATCCTGAACGATCCACCCCACCAGGAACCCAGTTCCGAGGTACACCAACCACAGGAAGACGAAAACCAGCCGAACGGCTAAAACCGAATTCTGTCCAGCAAGGGCAAACAGCGGAACGCAGAGGAATACATAGAGGGGCTGAAAACCGTTGGTGAGGGTTGCCCCATCGATCGTGACCCCGTTCCCTTGCGCAAGACTGTGTGAAATCGCAAAGGCATAGAATGCGTCGTCGTTGAGCGGTTGACTGAGGACGGCTTCTCTTGGCCGAAAAGCCAGAGACAACGAACAGATTGCAAGAACAACAAAAAGCACTCCAAATGTCCGGGGCGACTTCATGTTGCGATCCTCATTGAACGAAGAATGAATCCTGCCATCCTCTTGTTGAAGTGATTTGTTCTCGTTGCCCGAAACGAAGCATCGTGAAGCGCCTCGAATCCAAATTTGATCAATCGATCAATTGCATTCGGAACATTTGCGGATTCAGAGCAATGCTGCGAAAGCTTTTGCCCCTTCGCAATCCTTAGGGATCGTTATTTCGCGTAAGCGCCCCTAGTGCTGCGTATCAGACCCTCTTCTCGTCGTTCGCTTGACCGTAATGGCCGTAGTAGTTGTACCCGTAGTAGGAGTACCCTCCTGAAGAAGTATTCTGACCGACCTGGTTCATGACGACCCCAATGATGTTTGCCCGAAGTCTCTTAAGTGTTGTGACAACCGCCGCAACGGCCTTTCGCCTGGTTTCGCCAGCCAAGCTGACAATGAGAACGCCGTCGGCTGCGGTGGCAATCTGGAGACACTCAGCAAAGCCTAGCAGCGGGGGCGAATCAAGGATTACAAGATCGTAATCCTTGTTGAATTCGTCTAGCAGCGATGAAAGCCGAGGGCCGATAAGATCGGCTGCGCGATGGGAGCCGGGCCCCGCCGGGAGCAAGCTAAGGTTCGGCTTTCCCTCGATAGGAATCACTACATCCTGCCATTGCATTTCGCCGGTCAACACATTTGAAAGGCCCTCTCGAGGATTGATGCCGAATTTCGAATGCAAGCTGGGTCGGCGCAGGTCCGCATCAACCAGCAGCGTCTTCTTGCCACGATCGGCATTGGCAATGGCAAGATGGGCGGCAATCGTTGTCTTGCCCTCAGAGGGGGCGGCACTAGTAAGGGCGATTGAACGGAGCCGCCCCTCGAAGTCTGACAGGAGAATGGTGTTGCGAACAGTCCTGACAGCTTCCTCGAAGTTCGAGGTTGTGCCATAGTATCCCTTGCGATTGGGGCTCGGGATGACCGTTGCAATCGCGGTCTCGGCTTGCAATGAGGCGATGGGTCTGGGAAGCTGGGCCGCAGCACGGTCAAGGGGCATTGTTCCGATGACGTCCACGCCGAGGAATCGGCTCGCCTCCAATGGATCGCGAAGTGTGGTGTCGATGGAATCAAGCAGCAGGGCGGCACCGATCGCAAGGATTGTCGAGACGAAAAATGCAAGCAAAAGGTTGGTTCGGATATTGGGATATACAGGGGACAATGACGGACGTGCCGCGTCGACAATGGTTATATTGTTATCCTGAAAGCCTGCATTGATATCCGCTTCCTGAATCTTTTTGACTAATTCGTCGTACAGCGCCTTGTCGGCATCGGCCTCCTGCTTCAACTGCCGATATTGAAACGAACGCGAATTAAGACTGTCCCATTCCGCCTTTGTGTCGGTGACGGTTTGTCCTAGGAGCTGTTCGCGACTGAGAGCCTGATTATATTGAGTTGAAACTCTTTCTGTGATATTGCTACGAGCTTCATCAAACTGCCTCTCTAATTCCGTGAGCTGCGACTCGGCTTTTCGGTATTCAGGATGATTCGATCCATAAGTCGCTTTGACTAACGCGAAGTGTATGCGCGCCTGGTTCAGGCTGTCGCTGAGCTTTGCAAGTGAATCCCCTTGCGAAGACAGGAGGGCGGACTCAATTGAACCGGATTTGATTGCTTCCAACGCGGCTTGCTTGTTGACTCTATCTATCTGAGCATTCGTGTATTCCGAGTTAAGTTGCATGAGCCGTGATGAGAGAATATTCGATTTATCTTCCGTAGGATCGACAACATCCAGGTCTTTCTCAAACTGTGCCAGGGCGAGATTGGACTGCTCCATCTTTGCCTTAAGTTCATCGAGCTGCTTTTCCATAAACGACGACAAAGTAGATGAAGACCGAATGCGGATGCTATAGGTGTGCGCTAGAAATGAGTTCGCTACCGCATTGGCCACATCCGCAGCCCGATGCGGGTCTGTAGATCGATAATTGATGAGCAGAAGATTAGTGCCTGCTGGCTGTGACACCTGAAGAGGGCCCAATGAAATCGGTGCTTCCGCCGCCTGTTGCACGCCCGACGAACCCGCCATCTTAGAACCTTCACTTGGATTCAGAAGATGGAACTGTTCGGCAACTGGGCGAAGCACGGCGTCCGACTGAATGAGCCTGATCTGGGTAGCCAGGAATGTCTGCGGGTCGTCGATATAAGCGTTCGTAGAATCCTGGCCCACAACTCCCGACGGAGCCTGAAAATCGACGTCCACCGTAGCCGTGGACTCGTAGATCGGCTGTAGGCGCGCCGATACAATCGCGGTCAGCAGAACGCAAGTCGCAATGAAGGCGACCATCTTCCATAGGTGCCGGCGCAGAATCCAGACATAGTGCGAAAGAGGCACTGATGGCGCCTCCGATTCAAACTCCTGCTGCGCCGAAATCGGGGAATAATAGGCCACCGGCGGCAGATTGCTTGGCGGGCTCGCGGGAAGAATCTCTGGCAATTTCGCTTGTTCAGGCATGGATCCTCTTCATACCACTCAGTGCAATAAATAGATCAAAAGGCCTGCGACCCCGAGACCTACCCCGAGGGAGATAGAAAGAGCCTTCGCACTGATTTGCTGGCCGGTTGCATTTGGAACATAGAGCATATCGTCGGCATAGAGTGGTACGTCTGGAGCTTTGAGAGTCATGATCTTTTTTACTTCAATCGGAATCTGATTCTTGTTTCCGCTTCCGGGTTCGACTCGGTAAATGTAAGCCTTTCTTGAGGTGAAGCTCTCCAAGCCTCCCGCCAGGATGACTGCTTTAAGAACGCTGGTTTGAGAACCGCCAGTAATCTGGAGCGGACCTGGGCGCTTCACATTGCCGACAACGAGGATCCTGCCGGCCTCAAGAACGCGAATATATTCACCGCCATCCAAGGCAATGTTAGCCGCTGGGTCGGAACCGTCCATCAGAGAACGCACGGGGACTCGTTCCGTCATTGCCACTGCGGTGCTGTTAGTGCTTGTTGCCGGGCGGCTCACCTCGATCTCCGACCCGGCGGTGTCGCTAAGTCCGCCTGCTTTCAAAATTGCTTCTAGAAGCGTTATTCTGCCTGCAAATTGAAGAGTTGTCGGACTCCTGACCGCACCAATAATCGTAATGGGCCGGCTGTGGTACTCGACTACAGTCACCGTGACGATCGGGTTCACCAAGACTTGTTCATCAATGAGAGCGGTTGCAATGGCATTCTCAAGAGCAGGCGGAGTTAGTCCTGCAGCCCGAATTCTCTGCTTCACCATGGGCAAACGGATATCACCGTCAGCGTTGACTCGCACATTGTGAGTCAATTCGGGTGAATCGTACACCGAGATCCCAACCACATCGTCTCTGCCCAGAATCTCAGACGAGGAATTGAGGCCATTATTCACTGGCACAGCAGCGTCTCTATTGTTCGACTCGACTGGCTGCTGCGCCAAGACAGAACTCGAGACAGCAATAGCGAGAAGGGAAACAGCAAAGCATTTCATCAACAGCTCCCTGTTTTGGGCTTGCGGTAATGTTCCTTGGGTCATAAGTTCGATGTCTCGATGCGCCAACGTTTCGGCGATTTCATTCAGTGCTTACCGTTTTCCTTGAATGATGTTATATCTGCCGCAAGCTGCTCTATCTTTCGATCAAGGCTTCTCATCTGAGTGCGAAACTCGTCAACGTGAATGCTGAGCACTTCCTCCCGGTTCGTACCTTTCAGGAGCACACGCATCGCGTCGCGGGTTAGGTCCGAGACGCTGCGCGCACCGGTAACCGAGCAGAGGCGTCTGAGAGCCGAGTACTCCTCTTCGGAAAGCCGAACACTGATCATGCGTGAACGCGGATTGAGGACTGTCATGTCGTATTCAGGGCCAGTTCAGGGTCGTGAGGATTTGATATAGCAGGCGAGACTTGGCGAATGACAAGAATCAAGGGAGGAGAATTCCTCGGCTGACTGATCATCGATCTTGGATTTTGGAGTGACTTCTGGGCAGGCTTCGCCCCCGTTTGTCCCAAGGCGTACGAAGCACCTCAAGCAGGTCGAGCACTCATTTCAGGCAAGTGCGAATGTGTTTTACCTATTCGCTGCCGGCTTGGGGTCTGCAGCGTAAATGTGGGGCGTACCTGAATGGAGATAGATCAAGTGCACGATAGCACGAGCATGTGACAGAATCAAGGAAATTGTGCGACAGAAGTTTGACATCTACTCAGTCCTTTGGCTGCACACAAGTGTTTCATTTCAATACACTTCATCCAATTGCATCGCAGCCCATAAAGAGCGGGCGTATGACGTGCGATAACATTTGTATGACATCGCACGTCGCAGAAATTCTTTGCGGAACCCTGGTTCCGCAATTAGGAAATACTGCATCCAAGGTTGACACAAGAAAGAATGCAAAGTTGCAGATTGAATGGCTTAATCCAAGCCGGTGAACGCCCTGCCGCATGTTGCAATCGAATCTGGCAATTCGGTCAAGTCGATAGACTGGGCGCCAAACGCGAAGTTAGCGACTTATTGGCGGAGGAGGGGAATTCCTGTTCGCAAGTGCGATGCCGGCCGCGACTCCGCCACCCACAATAATGCCTGCGATGAGCCACTTGGTTCCCTTCGACAATCCACTGGCGCCATTGATATCCATCGTCTTGATGCAAAGCATCGATGCGCCGCCCTGCCCAGGGGTGGCCTGCACGGTACCTGATACGGCAACCTTATCGCCTACGAACTTGTGCGAGTCCTTGCATGTCAGAACGTACTTCACATCTTCGTCGGTGGTCAAATAATAGGTACCGTTCTCGAAGCTAACCAGACCCACCCCTGAAAAGACCTCTGGGTTTGCTCCCGCCTGCATGGCAAATGACACTACGCGACCTGGACGGACATTCGCCAACATGATCCCATGACCGTTGCTGACGCCGAAACTACCGGCAAGTGAAGCGACTTCTACGGTATTTCCATCCTTCAGAGATACAACGCCACGCGAGTTTGCTTCATTTGGAATGACTCGCAGGCCATTGGCATCGAGTTGAAATGAACTGGATGCCGCCAATTCGCTTTCTCCGCGCTGGAGTACAAGTCGGTCGCTATACAAGGTACCGCGAGAGCTTGTAGACATCGTGATTTCGGTTCCTTTATTCAGGCGCAGACTGGCGGTCGCCTGCCCGGTCTCCACCACAGATCCATCGAAGAGCGTGGCGTTTCCCTTGACCGGATAATTGTCCACCCGCATTTCTCCACGAGCGCTGGCCGTGCCAATTGAAACGGTTCCAGCAGCTGCATAGGACAACATACACGACAGAATTGCCGCAACTTGCAGTTTCCTTAACATTGCTCGCCCTCGCGGCTCGCGGTGCAACCACACCACGGCGGTCCCTGCCCTTGGTTATACTCTGAAACACCCATGGACTTCAAGAAGCCTCCTCGTTGAACTCAGGTCGTTTACGCATGACTTATGTATTACAAATGATCGTAGATGTCCTGCGTTCTTGGGGTTAACAAATCCTGTCTGTTTTCTCACAGGCACTTATCCAGATGGGTACGGATTCGTTCCTGAATCCAGATCTGCACTCACATTTGGATCAGGCGTTGCCAAAACCGTTGATTTGACCTGCCTGATTAAATGCTATGCTTTCTCGTTAGCTATGATGCCTCTTTCGCACCGATCAGTTGGCTTGGTGCTGCGAATCTCCGTTGCAGCGGCTTGCTGCTATGGGATTTGGAGTTCGGAAAGGCTGGCACGTGCGGACTACCTGTTCAAAAAAGACAGTGAGGCATCGGTTCGTTCGGCAATTCGCCTAGTCCCCGACAGTTGGGAATACTATATGCACCTCGCCCAGTTTGACCGGGCGAATGCCCAGGAACTTTTGACCACCTCTCTCCGGCTCAACCGGTACAATTCGCAGGCGGACATCGAGCTTGGATTGCAGTATGAAGCTGAGGGAGATTTTTTCAAGGCAGAGAAGCAACTTCTCGAGTCCTTTGAAGTTGACCACACCTACTTGCCCCGCTGGAGCATTGCCAACTACTATTTTCGCCGCGGCAACATGCCGGCCTTCTGGACTTGGGCCCGCAGTGCCGCAGCGATGCCCGCAGACGACATTGGATCGCTCTTTGACCTCTGCTGGCGTGCATCCCCTGATCCTCAAACGATTTCAAAGGAAATCCTCAATGAGAATCCAGGGCTGATCCGTCAGTACATCCGATTTCTGAATGCTCGGAACCAGACTGCGGCGATTGACGCAGTTGCGTCGCTTTTGGTTGCCAACGGAGATCCAGGAACCGATCTCTCGATGCTATTCGAGGTAATTAACAAGTTGGTCGCCGCAAATGACGCGGCGGGGGCCAACGCGTTGTGGCACTCGTTGGTTGCCAGACATTGGGTCGTTGCCGACTCAACCGCACTCAACAACCCAAGTTTCCGACGCGAGCCGCTGCCGGTGAGTTTCGATTGGTCCCTTCCGGAGTATGAGGGCCTTCATTCGTGGCCGGGAGATTCTGGACTCGAAACAGAGTTCACAGGTCGCCAACCGGAAGACTGCACGATTGCGGTGCAGTCGGTAGTTCTGGCCCCCGGCGACTTTGCTTTGTCCTACACATATCACACCTCCGAAATTCCACAGGCAACCGGAATCAGGTGGCAGCTTATCGACGCAAATTCGAATGCAGTACTCGCGGAATCCGGGGATCTCTCCAGCGACTCGCAGACTCGTTCAGCCTTCGGTTTTTCTGTTCATCCCGGAGCCTCGCTCGTCCGGATGCGCCTGGGCTATCATCGGGCACTCGGGACACCGCGAATATCAGGCATGCTCTTTGTGCAGTCGGTCCAAATTGAGGTTCTTCCTAAGCCATGATCTGCCCAGGGTGCGGCAGTACCAATACGCGCGCTTCCAGAAGTCCCCGCTGGATCGACCTATTTCTGCGGGGATTGGGGAGAGAAGCGTTCCGTTGCCGTTCTTGTCACAGACGGTTCTATTCTTCGCAATCATCCGCTTCGGGCTTCGGTTGGTCGTTTTTCTCGCACCGCAAGCACAAAGTCAAAGGGATGACGTCTCGAGCCAAAAGTCGCCGTATACGTCGACTGATCATGGTTGCAGTCTTCACAGGAGCTTTTATTGTGTTTTGGTTTTTCCTCCGTTTTGTAACGGAGGAGAAGAGTTCATCGCAGCCTTCTGTTCCATTGAGCACTCCGCAGACTATCTCCCGGTCGTAGCCATATCTCTCATGTAAGCGGGCTCAATCGTGCAGCTTCTGTGAACTCGCAGTCAAGTTGCTTTGACCCGCTCAACCGCGTCTGGTTTACCCGCCCCCCGGGTATTGGCTTTCTGCTGTCCCTCTTCTTCCGGCATTCGCGTCATATAAAGCAGCGCGAGCAGCAAGAACATCCAGCCAGAGACTGCCGGACGTGGAAAGGGAAAATCCACGCAGGCATGGAGCATGATCGCGATCAGCCCTAACCCCCAGGGATTCCGGACCGCCGCTGGAATTGCAAATGCAAATGGGATCAACACCAGCAGCAAGAAGGGAAATCCACCGTCCGCCGCAAACTCTGCCCAGTCGTTGTGGGCGTGGTTGACAAACAACGGAAAGTCCCTGATCGCATATCGCTGGTAGACCTCAGGAAACGTCCCCAGGCCGTATCCGATCAGCGGCCGGTGCACGGCCATATCGACGGCCGCAAACATGAACTCCTTGCGCACTAGGTACGGGTCATTCTGCTGAAAGCGCACCCACACACGCTCCCATCCAACCGCAAGTGTGAATGCTGCGGCCAGCACAGGAACCATCAGCAGCATCGCAGTTGTTGAGCGGGTAGGCAAGCCCGTTTCTGGATCACGAAGCCTGACCAGCCCAATCAAGATCATGGTCAGCACTTCAGCTGTGCAAAGCGCCGCGCCGGCACGCGAAGCCGAACCGATCGCCGACCCATAAAGAAGACCGCCGGCCAACGCATACCACCAGGAGCGCCAGCCTTCACGCAGGGCCCGCCAGAGGGCGATCGGCAGTGCCAGTTCGACAAACTGCGCATAATTGTTGTGGGACGGAAACGTCGCGTAGACGTCTGGGTAACCAGTCGGGAAAAGCCACAGCACCAAGCCTCTCGAGGAAAACAGTTGGGTAAGGCAGAGCACCGCCATTGCTGACGCGAAGATCAAAAACGCGCTCAGAATGTTGCGTCGGGCCACCCTGCCCCGAGCCACCGTTTGGGTCAGGAAAAACACCCCCGCCAAAGCACCCCAACGCAGGACGGATGCCCTGGTCTCCACACTGGAAGACGTTGTGTGCACAACAAGCTGAACCACGCCCCAAAGGGGGATCAGGTACACAAGCCCAGGCGCAAGGCCAGTTGCGGTGCGTTCCGGTCCGCGGCCAATCCCCGCCATGAGGTACATGCCGAGAACGGCAAAGACGCCAATCTGGAAAGACTCGAGCGCCCACGCATCTTGCACAAACATTGTTACGGTGGAAAAAATCAGCAGCAGAAAAAGGCACACTGCGACAACGATCGGTACAGACCGATTTGTTTTGACTATCCGGTTCTTCAGGCCGGAATCTGCGCTGATAGGTACGACGGGCAATGCGACCATTGTAAGCCAAACGGTTGTTCCGATTGCAAATCGGGATTGGTGGCTGGCGCGAGCGGTCATGCCGTCCCCGCCATGCTCGCAACGTCCGCCCGTTCGCAACAAGCCGCCAATTCGGGGATTTCTAAAGTCTTTTCCGTAAGAGCAGACTTATCTTGGGCGCTTTTCTGTCGATAACCCCTCTGGACGCAAAAGTGATGCGGCTGGAGGGCAGCATGAACGCAATGCACGAAGCGCTTTTGGGCCTGGCAGTGGTAGTGAGCGGGGCATTTTGTTTGGCGCAGAACACAACGGTTCCGATTCGGCAGATTGAACGGGATGCACAGCTTTCCGCCAGGGTCGCAGTCCCGCCGGGCGAGGCCGCAGTTGGCCACACCAGCGAAACGGCCTCCGAGTCGTCCTCTTCGGCGAGTTTCGTCTTAGTGCCTCCCGTCGTTAAAAGTCCTCGAACCCTCAGCACAGGATTCTTCCTGATCAACGGACTGCATCTGGGCATGGCGGTCCTGGATGTCGAATTGACCCAACACTGCATCGCTGACCACCACTGTCACGAGGGCAATCTCTTGATGCCTTCGTCGCATGCAGGCCAGCTAGGCGTCGAATTCGGGCTGGTCAGCTATGGAACATTCATCAGCTACAAGCTGAAGAAGCAGGAAAGGAAGATGTGGGTGATTTCCCCGATGGTTGGAATTGGGGCGCACGCAGTGGGCATCGGAAGTGGCTTAAAGAACCGCTAGCGTTTGCCCTACCTTGAATTCGTTGAAACCGAAGTGCGACTCGGCTCGTAAGGAGTGAATAGAGGCCGGCCGCGGTTCGCCGGGCAATCAGCCATCTTGACAAGGCGCGTGTTTTTCCGAATAATATGACTGACGGTCAATAACGGCTGATAATCGTTTATGAGCACTGGTCGCATATCTCACTCACTAAGTGTTGCCCGCGCCGCGGCAGCCTCCAGGCCGCACCCAGCCCACCCCCCTCCGGCAGGGCGCCGCCAGCGCCGCGCAACCGAAACCCGCATTCGCCTGTTTCGCTGCGCGCTGCAGCTCTTCGCCCAACGGGGCTTTCAAAACGTCACGGTGGAAGACATTACCGAGGCCGCCGATGTAGGCAAGGGAACGTTCTTCAACTATTTCGAAAGCAAAGACCATGTTCTCGGCGTAATGGCCGAAATTCAGCTCAGCAAAGTCGCCGAGGCCCTCGCTCTCGTTGGGGCAAATCAGCAGCCGATCCGTTCTGTGCTGCACCGGCTCTTTCTGCGCGCCGCGGAGGAGCCCGGCCGGAGTCCCGACCTTGCGCGGGCCCTCATCTCTTCGTTTCTGGCCAGCGCCGGCGTACGAAAGGTGATCGCCAGCAACATGAAAGAGGGGCGCAGAATGATTGCCCAGGTCATCGTGGCAGGGCAGAAACGCGGCGAGATTGACCCGCGTCTTAAAGAAGAAAAAGTGGCAATTCAGGTCTTGCAGGCGTTCATGGGCACCGTCCTCTTCTGGTCCCTGCACGAGCGACCTGCGCTCAAGACCTGGATTGAAGACAGCTTTCAACATTTCTGGAGATCGATTGCCGTTAACCCAAAGAAGCAGGCATCATGAAACCGGAATTTCGCAAACTCTCCCTGGTGGCACTTGCTGTCATATTCGCCATTTCGATCGCGGGCACAATTTGTTTGGCCCAACAGCCCGCCCCCTACCGGTTAACCTTGCAGGATGCAATTCAAAAGGGGCTTCGGGCGAACCTGAACGTGCTTTCCGCAAGAACCCGTGTAGACGAAGCCGAAGGAGCGCTTGAACGGAGCAAGTCTGCCGCCCAGCTCCCGCGCTTGAATGCCGAGACCTACGTCAATGTGCAGAACCGGAATCTGCGTGCCTTCGGTATCTCGGTTCCCGGCATCCCGTTTCCTACCGTTGTCGGCCCGTTTTCCAACTACGATTTCCGGATCTATGCACAGCAAAATGTCATCGACTTGGCAACCTACCGCACCATGAAGGCGAGCGAATTCGCCGTTGATGCAGGCAAGATGGATGAGCAGGATGCGCGCAACCTGATTGTGCGCTCCATTGCCGCACTTTACTTGGGAGCGCAATCTTCAGAGGCTCGCGTGGCTTCCGATCAGTCGCGGGTGACGGATTCAAGCACGCTGCTCAAATTGGCCACCGACAAACATGATGCCGGCACGGCGACAGGGGTAGATGTCCTGCGCGCTCAGGTGCAGCTTGCCAACGACAAGCAGGCACTGCTCGTAGCTCAGAATCAGTTGAAGCAGTCGCTGCTTGCCCTGGCACGCAACCTCGGCATGAATCCGGGCACGCCGCTGGAACTTGCCGAGCCACTGCATTATAAGGATCTGCCGCAGTCTCAACCGGATGCCCTTCTGCCCTCTGCCCTCAAAGCGCGCGCCGATTATCTTTCCCTCGCGAGCCAGCGGCAGAGCCTTGTCGAGCAGCAACGCGCCAACCGCGCCCGTTTTTATCCCAAGCTGAGCATCAACGGGAACATCGGCGAGCTCGGTCGCAGCATCGGCAGTGTGCAGACCACGGGCCTCATTCAGGGCCAGATAGATTTCACCGTCTTCGACCGTGACCGCGATGGCGAGGCCGTGCAACTCGCGAGCCGCGTCAAACGAATCGACGATCAGATTGCCGATCTCGAACGAGGCGTCGATCAGGACATTCGACAGGCGCTCCTCAGTCTTGATTCCGCTAATGAGCAGGTCACCGTTGCCCGGCAAGGTCAGGACTTAGCACAGCGCGAACTCTCGCTCGCCCAGGATCGCTTTCAGGCCGGAAACGCCAACAATGTCGAAGTGGTCACTGCCCAGGACCAACTGGCTCGCGCCGAAGAGAACTACATCGTTGCCGTCTCCAGCCACGTGGATGCAAAGTTTGCGCTCGCTAGAGCCATTGGCGAAACCGAGAAGAACATTCTGCAGTTTATGGGGAATCCATAGCTGGACTTGCATGAACACGCAGCACAACGGACTCTGCTGGTGAGGATTAAAGCTATGAAACGACTTATACCGATCGCGATTCTGCTGGCCTTGGCCATCGCCGCCGGAGTGTACTTCTATCCGCGGTGGACAAAGAAACCAGCGCCTGCGAATCAACTCACGCTTTCCGGCAACATCGAAGCGCATGAAAGCCTTGTAAGTTTCAAGGTCCAAGGCCGCATTATTGCTATGCCTGTCGAGGAGGGTCAGCAGGTGGAGCGCGGCGCGTTGCTGGCGCGGCTTGAAGATGCCGACTTCAAGCAGAAGGTCAAGATCGACGAAGCCGGTGTGGGCGTGCGCGAATCCAACCTCGCACTCACGCTCGCCGGAACGCGCGAACAGGAAGTGAAGGCATCGCACCAGGCGGTTCTCGACGCTAAGGCCGACCTCGCGCAAAAGAAGGCCGACAACGATCGTGCGCAGCGGCTTTTCAGTAAAGACGAAATCTCCGCGCAGGACCGCGATCTGGCCGCGACTGCGCTTAAGCGCTCCGAGGCAAACGTTGCGGCTCTACAGCAACGTTACAGCGAGGTCGAGGAAGGCAGCAGAAAAGAAGATATTGCCATAGCGCGTGCCAATCTCGCTCAGGCCAATGCCAACCTCGGTCTGTCGCGCATAAACGAGAGCTACACAACCCTGCGCGCTCCTGCGGATGGCGTCATTACTGTACGTCAGGCGGAACTGGGAGAGGTGGTCTCATCCGGCTCGCCTGTGGTTACCCTCGCCGATCTCGATCACATCTGGCTGCGCGCGTATATCGCCGAAACCGATCTTGGCAAGATTCGCTGGAACCAGGAAGCTGTGGTCTCCACCGATACTTATCCAGGCAAGCAATACCACGGGCGCATTTCGTTTATCTCCCCCGAAGCCGAGTTCACGCCCAAAAGCGTGCAGACCTACACCGAACGGGTCACGCTCGTCTACCGCATCAAAATCGACATCGACAACCCCAATCACGAGTTGAAGCCGGGCATGCCGGCCGACGCGCACATCGACCTCGCTCCAGCCCCGCAGAACTCGAATCCGCCGCCATCGGCGCAGTCGAAGCAATGACCGGCCAGCTCCAATCCGCGAGCACACCTGCCATCGTGGCCAGCGGGCTCACCAAGAGCTTTCCCGGTGTGCGCGCGGTCGATTCGCTATGCATCGACGTTCGTGGCGGCGAGATTTTCGGCTTGGTCGGCCCCGACGGAGCAGGGAAGACGACCACATTGCGCATGTTGGCTGGCATCCTGCCTCCAGATTCGGGTGTGGGCACGGTCGCCGGATTCGATGTTGTTCGCAATCCCGAGGCAGCCAAGCACGCCCTCAGTTACATGCCGCAACGCTTCGGCCTCTACGAAGATCTCACAGTCGACGAGAACATCCGGTTCTACGCGGACCTGTTCGGCGTTCGCAAAGCCGAACGCGAAACGCGCTCCACGCAGTTGCTCGAAGCCGCGGGAATGAGCGAGTTTCGCACCCGCATGGCCGGTAAACTTTCCGGCGGCATGAAGCAGAAGCTAGGACTGGTGTGCGCGCTCATTCATCGCCCCAAAGTCATCTTGCTTGACGAGCCGACCACTGGAGTAGATCCTGTCTCGCGCCGTGATTTCTGGCGCATCCTCTACGAACTGGTAGGCGAGGGCGTCGCCATTCTGACCTCGACCGCGTATCTCGACGAGGCCGAGCGCTGCCACCGCGTCGCGCTCATGCACCAGGGCAAGCTCTTGTTCTGCGACACGCCCGCGAATCTCAAGTTGCGCCTGAAAAAGGGAGTCTTGTCTATATCCTCCGGTGAGCCGCGCCTCTTGCGGGCGGAACTGGAACTGGCCGACGGAATCTCAAGCCTGGTGCTGACTGGCGATGGCGTCCACGTAGTCGTCGACGATTCCGTGAGGCGCATTCCCGAATTCGAGCAGCGACTCAACGACGCGCAAGTCGCCTTCGACACGATCCAACAAGTTGCACCAACAATCGAAGATCTTTTTGTGGATGCGGTCGCGGGTGGAAACCAACTCCATGTCTGAGCCGGTGAACTCCGTTGTCATTGAGGACCTGGTCAAGAGGTTCGGCAGCTTTGTTGCCGTCGACCGGCTCAATCTCGCCATCACCAAAGGCGAAGTCTTCGGCTTTCTCGGCCCCAACGGCGCCGGAAAATCTACCACTATCCGCATGTTGTGCGGCTTGCTCAAGCCGACATCTGGTCGCGCCCAGGTTGCCGGCTACGAAGTAGGCCGCGACCCCGAAGCTGTTCGCCAGAACATAGGCTACATGTCGCAGAGGTTCTCCCTCTACAACGATCTAAAGGTGATCGAGAATCTGCGACTCTTTGCCGGCCTCTACAGCGTGCCTGGCGCAAAACTCAAAGACCGAATCGAGTGGGCCCTCGAAATGGCCAACTTAAAGGGTCAGGAGGATCTTATTACCGGGACCCTCCCCGGTGGGTGGAAGCAGCGGCTGGCGCTGGGCTGCGCGGTGCTGCATCGGCCGCCCATACTCTTTCTCGACGAACCCACCTCGGGCGTCGATCCAATCTCGCGTCGCCAGTTCTGGGATCTGATTCATCGGATGGCTGCGGACGGCGTCACGGTCTTTGTCACCACGCATTACATGGAGGAGGCCGAATACTGCAATCGCCTGGCGCTCATCTTCCGAGGCAAGATGGTCGCGCTTGGCACACCTGGGGCGCTAAAGAGCGGCTCGATGAAAGGCGAATTGCTGCTCGTCGAGTGCGAGCCGCTTGGACCGGCGTTAGATGCGATGCAGTCCGCGCCAGAGGTGATTGACGCTGCTGTCTTCGGCAATGCGCTTCACCTTGTTGTCGAGGACGCGGCTTCCGCCAAGCCGCGCATCGCACAATATCTCAAGGATCATGGCGCCTCGGCGAGCCGCATCGAGAAGATTCGCCCTACCCTCGAAGACGTATTCGTTTCGCTCACCACGACCGGCAGTGCGGCGCCTGAGGGGAAATCATGAGCTTGACGCGTTTGCTGGCCGTTGCCAGAAAAGAGGTGCTCCAGATTCTGCGCGATACACGGAGCCTCGGCATCGTCGTCGTCATGCCGGTAACGCTCATGCTGCTCTTCGGGTACGGAGTGAACCTAGATCTCAAGGGGCTGTCCGTGTATGTCTGCGACCAGGATGGCACTCAGCAAAGCCAGGATCTTCTCAGGCGCTTCCAGGCCAGCGAGTACTTTCACATCGTGCGCGCGGTGGACAATGTGCCCGCGATTGAGCACGCTTTGGACTCCGGGCAAGCCAAGATGGGAATCGTGATTCCGTGGAACTTCTCAAGGAGGTTAAGCGAGGGTGGGCCGGTCCCGGTGCAGGCGCTTGTCGACGCGACCGACGACAATACAGCGAATGTGCTGATGGGCTATGCGCAGGGGGTGGTGCAGGGTTATTCGACAAGTGTTCAGGTCGACTGGCTGCGGGGGCATGGTCTGACGCTTCAGCCCGCGCCAGTCAATGTCGAGACCCGTACCTGGTTCAACGAGGATCTTGAGAGCAGCGCCTTCATCATTCCTGGCGTTCTGGCGCTGGTGATGTCGGTTATCGGCGCGTTCCTCACTTCGCTCACCATTGCGCGCGAGTGGGAGCGCGGCTCGATGGAGCAGTTGATCTCAACGCCCGTCACCGCAATGGAGATCATGCTGGGCAAGCTCGCGCCTTACTTTGTGCTTGGAATGATAGATGTAGCTGTATGCGCGGCGCTGGCCATCGGATGGTTCCATGTGCCGTTCCGCGGTTCATATATCACGCTGGCGTTCTGCTCCGCGTTGTTCATGGTCGTGGTACTATCGCTGGGCTTCTTCATTTCCGTTGTGGCCAGGAACCAGTTGGCAGCCAGCCAGATTGCGCTCATCATCACTTTTCTCCCCGCGTTTCTATTGTCGGGGTTCCTGTTCTCTATCGAACAAATGCCAGTTCCATTGCAGTGGATCACGCACATCTTTCCGGCTCGCTATTTTGTGACGCTGCTCAAGAAGATTTTTCTGAAGGGGACCCCGGTCGGGATGCTCGCTGCGGACCTGCTGCCGCTGGCGGGCTTCACGCTTGTGCTTGCGCTGGTTGCCACGCGTAGCTTTCACAAACGGCTGGAGTAGGGGGGGGAGAAGCGATGTTTGGACGCCTGAAGCAGATGCTGATCAAGGAACTCATCCAGGTGGTGCGCGACAAACGAACGCGATTCATCCTGATCGGACCTCCAATCATTCAGATGCTGGTATTCGGGTACGCAGCCAACTTTGAAGTTCACAACGTGTCAACCGTCGTGGTTGACATGGACCAAAGCCAGGAGAGCCGCGAACTGATCTCACGCTTTAACTCAAGCCCCTATTTCAATGTTCAAGCGCAACTCAGCGCCGCGAGCCAAGCGCATGAACTCATCGACCAGGGGAAGACAACGCTGGCGCTGGAAATCGATGCTGGATTTTCGCAAAAATTGCGGAAGGGGGTAACGGCCCCGGTGCAGGTAATTGTGGACGCCACCAATTCCAACACTGCGCTGATTGCCTCTTCTTACGTTTCGCAGATCGCGCTTGGCTTTGCGCAGCAGGCACAGCAGGAGCGCATCTACCGCATCGCGCCTCAGCTCATCGAACAGATTCCTTCGGTGCGGCTTGAGCAGCGGCCCTTTTACAACCCAGACCTGCGCAGCCGCTGGTTTTTTGTGCCCGGGGTCATAGGCAGCCTGACTACGCTGCTGGTGATTACACTAACCTCGTTTGCCGTGGTGCGGGAGCGCGAGATTGGGACGCTGGAGCAGATCATGGTGACGCCGATCCGGCCTGTTGAGTTCATCCTGGGCAAGACGCTGCCGTTTTTCCTGATTGGGCTTTTTGACGCGATGTTGATTGGGGCGGTGGGCACATTCTGGTTCCAGATTCCGTTTAGCGGGCACGTTTGGGTGTTGCTTACCGGCGCGGTGCTGTTCCTGATCTGCATGCTTGGCATGGCGCTGCTGATCTCGACGGTTTCGTCCACGCAGCAGCAGGCAATGGTCACCTCTTTCTTCGTGATCATGCCTACGATTACCTTTTCTGGTTTCGGGTTTCCGATCATCGCCATGCCGCAATGGATGCAAGTATTCAGCTACGCTATTCCGCTGCGGTATTTCTTGATTGTGCTGCGCGGAACGTACCTGAAAGGCGTGGGAATGGACGTTCTGTGGCCGCAGATGGCGGCCATGGCCGGGATCGGCCTGTTCGGCCTGACGGTTGCGATTCTCCGCTTTCACAAGGCGCTGGATTAGGTTTCGCCGGGCATCAAAAGGTTGGTTCGAAGGGTTAGGAAAAAGGCGGAAAGGTTTGCCTGAAGGGTTGCTTCAACCCCCCAAACGTTTGCTTAAAGGGTTGCGATTTTTCGATACCTTAACCCCTCAGGGTGCTTGATTGCCGGGTTGGTTGGCTTCAGGGGTTGCGAAAGGGAGCCCATGGTTGTCTGGGAGTTCCCGAATAGCGCCTTATAAGGCCATTTCTGGGCGCGAAATGGCGCATTCAGGCGCGATTAGCCATGCTTTTTCCGGGCTATTGCTGTCTGTGGGGGCGGGCTTGCGGCGGGCGGCCGCAGGAGACGTGGAAAGGCCGCTGCAATGGCGGTACGTCGTCGGCAGCTTCGTCGTGCGCATCCCTGTGAGCACCGCCGAGGCGATGCTGGCGCCTGAGGCGATTACGCTGGCCATCATGACGTGGCTCATTGCGCAAAATATGTGTTGGCTGAAGCTATTGCGCCTTGCCAAGTCTCGAGATCTAGACTTGAGGCAGCCGAGCCAAGCCGGCACAGTATGGGCGATATTCGGGTGATGCGCAGCGGGTGTCAGGGGAGGAATTTGAGGATGCGGAGATAGACGATGGCGCTTAGGACGACGGAGACAGCCGCAAGGCCGAGTGCGGCCAGGGATACGAAATTGACTCTGTTGCCGACGTCCCTGAGTTCTTTGATGAGCTCCTGCTGCTCAAGGGTGTTGCGGTCAGTGGCATCGCGTACCAACTCCAATCGATCCTGGACAAGGCCGAGGGCCGCATTTTGTTCGACGAGGCTGTCGCGCAGATCGCGTTGCCGTGCGCTGAGATCGGCCAGGGTGTGTGCGATGGGCGCCAGATTGACAGCTGGCGGGGGTGCCTGCGGTGGAGGAGGCGGTGTGAGTAAGTTGGATACGGCGGCAGCTATATCGACGTTTCCCTCGAACAGGGGGAGAATGCGCTCTACGACGGGCATGGCGGCACGGAGCAAGGCCACGGCGCGCCGGACTCCGGAGGGGAACTGGAGCGATGGAAGCTCCGCGGGTGCTGCCAGGGCGGTGGTTGCGGGGGCACTGGCTGCGGGAACGGTGGTTGCGGGGGCGGTGGCCGCAGGGGCAGGACTGGCAGGTTCGTTAGTGACAAGAGCGGGGCTGGCGAAGGCGGGAGCAGCGACGGTTGGAGTGACAAGAGCGGGACCGGGAAAAGAGGAGGGTGCAGTCTGGTCGCCCAGGTGAGCTTCGCCGTTTGGTGGTTTCGGCGCGGATTCTGCTTGCGGCGCCGCTCTGAGCTCTGCGAACCGAACCAGATCATTCACGTCCGGAGGGGGAGGCGAATTGAAACCGTTGCGCTCGCCTTCCACTCTCTTTAAAGCCTCAAATATCAGACTCATCTCTGCTCACTATAAGGGATATAAGTGTACTTGATTATCCACCCTGGAGGGGTGTTTTGGAATGACTCTTTTCAAATTCTTGGTGCACCAAAGTTGTAACAAAGGTTGAAGAGCGGTCCTTTGGCGTTGCCTGCAGGAACCGGTTGGAGAGATCTCATTCCGGGTTGGATTCATCGCGGAAAGCTTTACAGCGCACGTGAAGGGTGCGGAAGGAGCCGGGGATCATGGCCGGGCTTCCATAATGTCGACGGTGGATTGGGAGAGCACCTGCGCACCCCATGGGCAATTGATGTACCTTTAGATTTTTGACACAGGGGCCGGTTGGATAAGATGGACCGGCGGGCGCGCGAGGAGATTCTCTGATGCTGGCATGGATTCCCAGTGAACAGCACCGGCGGGAAGAACGATTTCTATGATGGAATTCCACATTTCACGGCAGGCGCGTGAACGCTACGGGTTTGCCGAGTCCCTCTTCTCCTATAAGGGCAACGTTGTATTTGCCAACATGCCGGCGTGCCGCGAGTTTGCTTACCGCATGAACCAAGTGCGGGAAGCCGAGAAACATCCGGGCCGGGCGGTTCATGCGGGCCAACTTTACGCCATGGGCCTTATCGACGAGGCCAGCCATGTGCTGATGGCGCGCTACCGCGAGCAGTACGACCCCGAGGTGATGACCGCGGGGCTGCAGTGGTTTGCCGGGCAGGTGGGAGAGGACAAGCTGGACGCGATGCTGCTGGCCTTCGTGGAGCAGTTTCCGGGGACGAGCGTGATCCGCGGCAAGGAGACCCCGCGGCAATGGCTGGCGGGCCAGACTGAAGGGATGCCGCATCGTGCGGCTGCTCTGGAGGAGTTGCTGCTGCTGTGGACCGCCAACCGCAACCAGGCGTTTCGCCCGTTCGAGGAGCTGTTTGAAGACCGGACGCTTGCGGAGAAGACCGTCTACCGGCAGGTGACGCAGCAGATGCCGGAGTATTTCGCGACGCGCCCGCTGATTCCTCTTCCTGACGCCAGGCCGATGAGTCTTTTCGAGCTTCTGCGGGCGCCGGCAGTGGGTTCGCCGGACTCGCTGAGCGATCAGCTTGCCTTGATACGCAAGCTCTGGAAGCCGCTGCTGGGCGACAGCCTGGACCGCCTCCTCGAGATTGCTGCCGAGATTCTTCGCGAGGAAGAACTCGCCATCTGGATGCAGTTCCATCCCCCCGATGCAATGGCCGCGGAAGGGGCTCGGCGGCACGGGCACAAAAGTCCCTTCGCGGATGGCGGCGCCGAGGTGCCGGTGTTTGGCGATCCGGCGAACGAATACGAGAAGTTCTCAGCAGACACGGCCTGGATGCCATCGACGGTGCTGATTGCCAAGAGCACCTACGTCTGGCTGGCGCAACTGAGCAAGCAGTATGGGCGGCATATCGGACGGCTGGACGAGATTCCGGACGAGGCGCTGGCAACGCTGGCCCATCGCGGCCTGAATTCGCTGTGGCTGATCGGCGTGTGGGAAAGGAGCCGGGCGTCGAAGACCATCAAGCAGCTTTGCGGCAACCGGGACGCGGTGGCGTCGGCGTATTCGCTGTTCGACTACGCCATTGCCGAGGACCTGGGCGGCGAGCCGGCTTACATCAATTTGCGCGACCGGGCCTACCGTCACGGCGTGCGGCTGGCGAGCGACATGGTGCCGAACCATATGGGCATCGACTCGCCTTGGGTGATCGAACATCCGGATTGGTTCATCTCGCGGCAGGACCTTCCGTATCCCGCGTACAGCTTTAACGGGCCCAACCTGTCGCATGACGGCCGCGTCGAGATCAAGATTGAAGACCACTACTTCGAGCAATCCGACGCGGCGGTGGTTTTTCGCCGGCGAGATAATGCGAGCGGAGAGACGCGCTACATCTACCACGGCAACGACGGTACGAGCTTTCCGTGGAACGACACGGCGCAGCTCGACTACCTGAATCCAGCGGTGCGGGAGCAGGTGATCCAGACGATTCTGCACGTGGCGCGGCTGTTTCCGGTGATTCGATTCGATGCCGCAATGACGCTGGCGAAACGGCATTTTCACCGGTTGTGGTTTCCGGGGCCGGGTTCGAGCGGGGCGATTCCGTCGCGCGCCGAATACGGCATGAGCCAGGCGGAATTCGACCGGTGCATGCCGCACGAGTTCTGGCGCGAGGTGGTCGATCGCGTGGCCGCCGAGGTGCCCGGCACGCTGCTGCTGGCCGAGGCCTTCTGGTTGATGGAGGGGTACTTTGTCCGCACGCTGGGCATGCATCGCGTCTACAACTCGGCCTTCATGGTGATGCTGCGCGACGAGGATAACTCCAAGTACCGCTCGGTAATCAAGAACACGCTGGAGTTCGATCCGGATATCATGAAGCGCTATGTCAATTTCATGAGCAATCCCGACGAGAGGACGGCAATCGACCAGTTCGGGACCGGTGACAAGTGCTTCGGCGTAGCGGTGATGATGTCCACGCTGCCGGGGCTGCCGATGTTCGGTCATGGGCAGATTGAGGGCTTCACCGAAAAATACGGTATGGAGTATCGCTGGCCGCGCTACGACGAATCGCCCGACCGATGGCTTATCGAACGGCACGACCGCGAGATTGCGCCGCTTCTCAAGAAGCGGTGGCTGTTTGCCGAGAGCAGCAACTTTTTGCTCTACGACTTCTTCCACGCCAACGGCTCAGTGGACGAGAACGTTTTCGCCTACTCGAACCGCAGCGGCGGCGAGCGGGCGCTGGTGGTCTACAACAACCGCTACGGCGATGCCCACGGCACAATCCATTACTCCGCGGCCTATGCCGACAAGGGATCCGGGGGACTGCGTCAGCAGCAGCTGCGCGACGGGCTTGGCCTTGGCGGGGACTCGACGGTCGTGTTTGCGTTCCGCGATTCGCTTACGGGGCTTGAGTATCTGCGCCGGGGCGACCTGCTGGATCGCGGGCTGACTCTTGAACTCCACGCTTACCAGTGCCATGTGTTTCTGGATTGGCGCGAGCTGCGTTCGACAACGCAGTACCCCTGGGACCGCCTGTGCGATTACCTCAACGGGCGCGGGGTTCCCAACCTCGACGATGCTCTGGTAGCCCTTGAATTGCAGCCCGTGCACGACGCACTCCGGCGCCTGTTGGAGCCGCCCATGGTGCGCCTGTTCGCCGATCGCGCAGAGCATCCCCGTGCCTGGGCGGTGGGCGTGGACAAGGCGATCGAGCGGGAGCGCAGCGAGTTCTCCCAGATGGCCTGGGCGCGTTGCGAGAGCCTTCTGCGGGCCGCGCAGGCGGCCTATATCGCCAGGCTCCCCGAGGCGGAGCGGCCGGGCGTTGACGACATGCCTACGGACCCAGGCCTGCTGGCTCCGGCCTTCCGCGAACGTCTGCGCGCCGCCATGCGCATGCCCGCCATCGAGGCGCTCTTCCCGGCGCCGTGGACTGTCGCCGCTCGCCGCATGTTGCCCAGCCCCAGCCCCCAGTTGACGGCAACTGCGATGTGGGGACCGATTCTTGCCTGGTGCGCTCTCGAGTTGCTGGCCGAATCCATCGACATTGAAGAGCCTGAACGGGTGGCTCTGGATCTGTTTGACCGCCTGCGGCTCCGCGAGCCCTTCGCGCAGGCTTTTGCCGCGCTCGGATTTGAAGGGGAAGAAGGGTGGCGTGTCGCAGCCCGGATCAAGGTGGTTCTTCTCACCGGGGCGGGGGTTGGGGAACCGGAGGAGGCGCCGGCATCAGGTCTGGAAGCATCGCCGGCGATTTCCGACGCCGTCCCCGACGTGTACGAATCCACCTCCGCTGAAGCCGAACTGGCGATCCCGGCTTCCGACCCTATTCCAGCTTCAGCCCTGCCCGCTGCGGCCGCCGAAGAAAAAGTGGCCCTTGCTCCGGCGCTGTGGTTCGATCCTGATGTGCGCTGGCTGACCGGCGTCCACGAAGCCGAAGGCCGTTTTTATATTGTTCGCGAACAGTATGAGGAGCTGCTCTGGTGGCTGCTGATGCCGTCTCTGCTTCGATTGGCCGGGGAAGCTGCGCCCAGCCGCGTCGCTGTGGAGGAATTGAGCAAGACGGTCGAAGAAGCCCTGGCAACGGCTGAGGCGGCTGGCTATCGGGTTGATGCTCTGCTCGGCTCGGTTGCCCCACCTGATGCGGAGGTCGCAGAGCCGCCGGCGCGGGAAGATGATTCACCAGTCATCGAGCAGGGAACTGTGATGAGGGCCGGGCTGGAATCGCAGGAACCTGAAGGACGAGTGGAAGCGGCGGAATAGTCGATTTGCGGTGTAGTTGACGTTCATCGCTCAATTTGAGTCCCCGAACCGCAGATCCTTCGACTGCGATTGGCGCAAAACACGTGCCAACCTCCGCTCAGGATGACAATTCATTTTGTTGCGATGTTCGGAGACGGGACACTGGATTCTGTTGACCTAATGCGGCCGGCCGGGTAGAACGAAATGCTCCGCGCAGCGCGGCTCGTAGAAATCCCCGGCCATGATGATGGGGCTGTCGTAGTTCGCGGGCTTGCCATCGACGAGCCGCTGCGGGTAGAGCGCCTTGGCCCCGCAACTGCAATAGGCAACCAACTCGGTGATATTCCCTGAATAGGTCCGGACGAGCCAGGATAGATCGAGCATCTCCCCGAACGGCATTCCGCGAAAATCGAGCTCGAGGCCGGAAACCATTACGTCGTAGCCCGACTCAAGAAGCCTCCTGGTGAATGCGAAAAGGTCGTGGACGAACTGGCCTTCGTCGATGGCCACGCATTCCACGTGCTTGCCGATCTGCTGCTCGGTGGCCGCAAGAATTGGCAACACCGTCCAGGGGTCGGAGGAGCGGAACTCGACGGCCTCCATCTTTCCGCAGCCGTTACGGTTGCGGCTTTCCACCACGCCGGCGGCGGACTTGGTGTCGG
>Ga0209698_10000986_pt1 | contig 32746 bp, 23 predicted proteins | sample LitLauG_LLR_2012_FD_187203 | JGI IMG/M metagenome (GOLD analysis project Ga0209698, IMG submission 187203) | Freshwater sediment microbial communities from Pennsylvania, USA - Little Laurel Run_MetaG_LLR_2012 (SPAdes) (version 2) | ecosystem: Environmental > Aquatic > Freshwater > Creek >... | reverse complement strand
GCCGTGGGGATGCAGCCGACGACCTGGCGGCCACCGTGGTTGGAGACCACGATCGCATCGGCACCGGCGTCGACGCAGCGACGCGCGTCGTCGCCGCGCAGGACCCCTTTCACCACGAGCGGCAGCCCCGTCCAAGCACGGATGTCGGCCAGGTCGTCGAAGGTGAGATCCGGGGCGTAGTCGGCCGCGAGCTCGAACACGTCGGCGGCCGGGTCGTCCGGTGCCAGGTTGGGCAGCGGGAGGCCGGCGTTGAGCGCCTGGTCGGCCGGCGGGCGGACCCACGGGATCCCGGGTGCGTCCACGGTCAGCACCACCGCCGAGCAACCGGCGGTCGCCGCCCGCTCGACGACGGCGCGGGTGATCCCGCGGTCGCGCCGCACGTAGGTCTGCATCCACCGCGGCGCCCCGGGGGCGGCCGCGGCGATGTCCTCGATCGACGTCGTCGCCGCCATCGACACGACGTAGGTGGCACCGGCCTCGGCCGCGGCCCGGGCGGTGGCGAGCTCGCCCTCCGCGCACATCAACCGGTGCATGGCGGTAGGAGCGACGAGGATCGGGGCCTGCACCGGCGCGCCGAGCAGGGTGGTGGCCGTGGACACCTCGGAGACGTCGCGCAGCATCCGCGGTCGCACCCGCAGGGCCGACCAGGCCGCGGCGTTGGCTTCGGAGGAGTCGCCCGCACTGCGGGTGATGTAGCCGAAGGCGATGGGACCGAGGCGCTCGCGGGCGGCGGCCTCGAGCGCGGCGAGGTCCATCGTCCCGGGCTGGCGGAACTCGGCCTGACCTCCCTCGATGGCCAAGGCGCTAGCCCTGCGCCGGCTCGATGTAGAGCCGCTCCAGGATCTTGTCGACGAGCGGCTCGAGCTTGGCGCGCACCCGGTCGTCGTCCTCCACCAGGTAGTCGTTGTCACCCACGACCACGAAGGCGACGTCGGGCATGCCCATGGCCCTCGCGTTCGCCTTGGCCGCGGCGACGAACTGCTCACCCACGACGACCACCGAGGGGATGCCCATGCGCTCCAGGTTCACGGAGTCGAGCACACTGCCCGACGTGCAGCTGCCTCACTTGGCGAGGCCGGTGACCACCCCCCGGCAGTCGCGGTACTTGTCGAGCAGCGCCTGGTCGGCCGGTCGCGACAGCACCGGCTTCGCGTCGCGCACGACATCGACATGTGGATGCCGCTCGCGCAGCACGTCCTCGATCACGAAGCTGTAGCGGGTGAAATCCGGCCCGGTCTGGCGGCTGATCTCGTTGATGAGGAAGCCGATCTCGATGCGCTCCGGGATGGTGCCGAGACGCGGCGTCGGCGCGGACGGATCGGGACGGTTGAGCTTGCCACGGGGGTCGACGAGGTCGTAGGGCATGGCGCTGCCTGCTTTCGCTACGCGGGGTGTCGGATGGGGCGGGTGATGGCGAAGCCGCCGAGGTGGCCCCAGGAGTGGCAGACCACGATCCACGGGATGCTGTCGGCGCCCGCGACCATCACGTGGATGTCCTCGGGCTTCGCGACGACCGGCACCAGGGTGTCGTCATCGGACTGGTCGACCCATGCGGGCCACCAGGAGTACCAGTGCTCCGGTGAGTTGTCGGGCCGCAGCGGGCCGCGCGGGCGGATGGCGCCGATGCGGCGCCGGGCCTGTTCGAACAGCGTCTGCTGCACCTCGGCCCGGCCGTAGCCGCAGGCGGCGAGGTGGCGCGCCTCGCTCGGGGAGAACACGACGAGCATCTCGCCCATGGTGTGGGTGTTGTTGGAGCCCCGCACGCTCATGGCGTCCGCGGCCTGCGCGAGGCGGTTGCGCGGCTCGTCGTCGCAGCCCCACATGGTGACCGTCATGGGTGCGTCGCAGGAAAAGACGGTGACCCCGCTCGGCGCGTCCAGGCCGCGGGAGCGGTGGAACGGCTCCCACGGCGAGTCGGCGGACTCGGCGATGCAGTAGGCGAAGCGTCCCGGGTGGCCGAAGACCTCCTTGACCGGCTCTCCGGGGAAGGTGCCCCCGACGTTCCACAGCACGAGCTTCACCGCCCGACCGATCGCCACGTTGGCCCGGTTGCCTCCGCCGCTGAAGACCTGCTCGGCGGTGGCCATGCCGAGGCGCTGCACCTCGCCACCGGAGACGATCACGAGCGGCCAGCAGGGGTGAGTCGTCAGCAGCAGACCGCGCAGGTTGTGCTCCGGCGCGCTCATCGCCTCGAGCGCGGTGATGATCACGGGCATGTGCTCGGGCAACGCGCCCGCCATCGCCGCGTTGGCGGCGACGACCTCGACGGTGGCCCGACCGTCGCGGGGCGGGATGACCGCGACGAGGTCGTCGGCGGCGCGCCCCGAGCCGGCGACGAGCACGTCGACGACCTCCCGCAGCGGCGGGGCCACCGGCAGGCCGTCGGTGAGCCGGAGCGCGTAGGACAGCTCGGTCCACTCCCGCAGGTCGTCGAGCTCGGTCGGCATCGACACGGTCATCGGCTCAAGCCTCGCGCGTCCATGGGCTCGTCGCGGACCCGCCACGGATCAACGGGGAGACCCGCTCAGCTCACCGCAGCTCGTCGACGTAGCGATCGGTGCCGACCGCCGTCGGCACGAACGGCCCCGAGAACCGCAGGGTGCCGAGACCTCCGGCCGCGATCGCCCCATGGTGGGCGCGCAGCTCGTCGGTCGAGCACTCGTGCGCGTCCCGGTCGAGGAACCACAGCAGGCACAGACGGCTACCGACCCCCTCCGGTGGCGCGACCGCCGGCGTGCCGGGCACCTCGATGCGACCCTGGGAAAAGGGGACCGGGGTGAAGGCGAGGACCATGCCGGCGGCCGATCCCGCGAGGTGACCCGGCAGGTGCTCGTCGCGCAGCCAGGACTCCAGCGCCCCCAACCCCGCCTCGTCCGGCGCGTCCACCACCTCGACCAGCAGCCCCCGGTAGGGGGCGTCGAGGGCGAGGTGCGGCTTCATCGGGCCGGGGTCGCGCACCAGGCCGAAGCGGTAGCGGTGGAAGGCGGTGTAGACGTGGGTGCGCGCCGTGAAGCCCCGCCCGTACGGCATGAGCGCCTCCGCCATCGCAACGTACGACCAGCGCTCGTTGTCGAGCTCGTGACCCTTGGTGATCCAGTACAGCGAGATGTAGCACCCCGCGTCGGGGGGCTGCACCGCGCTCGACGAGACCGGGGCGCGGCGATCGCGCAGGGTGCGCGGCGCGACGAAGCGCCGACCCGCGAAGGTCCAGGGTCCGTGCATCGCGCCCGAGTAGAAGTGGTCGTCCTCGTACCACCGGTTGTACGCGTGCTCGAGGCCGGGATCCGGCTCGACCATGGTGATGAGGGCTCCGCCGATCTCGACCTCGTTGGGCAGGTGGCGGGCGATCTGCTCGTAGGCGTCGGTCACGGTGCCTCCTCTGCATGCCCGGCGTCGCACCGGGCGGCGCGGGAGCCTACCGGCGGCGCGGCCCCCGTGCTCGTGACCGCGGTCCGCACCCGTATGCTCCCCGCATGGACGCAGCGTTGCCTCCACCGGCTCCACCGGCGACCTCGATCGCCGAGGTCATCGCCCGCATGCAGGCCCTCGATGCGGCACTGCCTCCCACCGACGGCCTCGCATGCTTCAACCGGATGTACCTCGACGTGACGACACAGGTCGACGAACGGGTGCGGCAGGGGCTGTTCGCGGATCCCGGCTTCGTCGCCCACCTCGACGTCGTGTTTGCCAACCTGTACTTCGCGGCGGTGGACTCGCTCACGCTGCAGCCCGAAGCGGGGCCCGCCGCCTGGCAGCCGTTGCTCGCGTCGCGCTCGACACCCGGGATCGAGCCCATCCAGTTCGCCCTCGCGGGGATGAACGCCCACATCAACCATGACCTCCCGCTCGCCGTGGTGACCGCCTGTGCCGATCTCTCCACCGCTCCGGAGGACGGCTCCCACCATGCCGACTACCAGAGGATCGACGGCCTGCTCGACGCCTCCGAGCAGGCCGTGCGCCAGTCGTTCGAGTCCCCGGACGAGCGCTCGGTGGATCGACACGTCGCAGCCGTCACCTCCCTGGTGTCCACCTGGAGCATCAACGCCGCGAGGGACGTGGCTTGGGACGAAGCCGTCGCCCTGTGGCAGATCCGCGAGCATCCCGAGGTCACGGCCTTGTTGACCGGCGCCCTGGCTCGCAGTGTGGCCCTCGTGAGCCGCGCGCTGCTCGTCGTCGTCTGACCCCCGGTGGTCAGTGGCCCACCCGAGGTGCGGCTTCAGACGGGACCTGCGGCGGAGCCTCCCGGGGTCGCCGCGGGTTCCACCAGCACGCCCTGCTCCAGCAGCCCGTCGATCCGATCGCGGCCGTATCCGAGCAACCCGGTGCAGATCTCCCGGGTGTGCTGGCCGAGCAGGGGCGCAGGGAAGGTGATCGGCTCGGGCAGCCCGCTCGCATGGAACGCAGGACCCTCGAGCAGGATCGTCCCGAGACCGGGCTGGTCGACCTCGAGGACGTAGCCCCGTGCTCGTAGGTGCGGGTCCTCGGGCTGGGCGCTCATGTACATCATCATCCCGGCCGGCACGCCCACCGCCTGCAGCCGGGCCATCACCTCGCGGTCACTGCGCTGCTCGGTCCACGCGGTGATCCCCTCGTCGAGGAGGTCGTGCGCCGCCTGCCGTCCGGCGACGGTGTCGAAGCGCGCGTCCTGCGCCCATGCGGGCGTACCCATGGCCTCGACGAGCGACCTCCACTCGGCGTCGTCGCGACAGGTGATCACACACCAGCGCTGGTCGCCACCGCAGCGGTACACCCCCCACGGCGCGCCCCGGGGGGAGCGGTTGCCCTGGGGTCGGACGGAGTGGGGGGCGATCGACTCCTGCAGCAGGAGGTCGGCGAGCAGGTTGAGCGCCATCTCCGCCTGCACGATCTCCACGTGCCCGGCGCCCCCCACCCTTCGGCGGCGCCCGATGAGATCCGCCGCCGTGACGAACGCGCCGAGGCGGCCGACGAGGTGATCGGGGAAGGCGACGTTCTGGGGGACGGGCTCGGCCGCATCGGGGAAGCTCCACAGCCAGCTCATCCCCCCCGGCAGCTGCGTGTTGGAGCCGTAGCCGCGCCAGTGGGACCACGGTCCGCGCCGGCCCATGGTCTGGCTGGAGATGACGAGGAGCGACGGCTTCAGTCGACGGAGCTCGTCGGACCCGAGCCCGTGGCGCTCGAGGGTGCCGGGCGGGAGGTTCTCGAGGACGACGTCGGCTCCGGCCACGAGCTCCTTGACGATCGCCGCGCCGGCAGGTGTCGTGAACTCCACCCCGATGCTGCGGGTCGACCGGTTCGAGGAGGCGAACGGGCTGCCCATCCCGGTCGGTCCGCCGAGCTGGCGGAAGATGTCCACCCGGGTCGGGCTCTCGACCCGGATCACGTCCGCGCCGTACTCCGCCAGCAGGCGACCCATCTCCGGCACCGCTCCGGCCCCGCCGACCACGAGCACCCGCAGACCGCGGTACGGGCGACCGGGGACGTGGCCCGGCCGAGGCGCGACGGAGATGGCGGGTGCGTCCCATGCCGGCCGGGGCGCACCGTCGGACGCGAGAGCGGGGGCGGGGCGACGCCGACCGATCCGCTCGCCGTCGGCGACCAGGAAGCCGCTGGCGAAGCGTCCCTCGGTCCCGGATGCGGTTGCATCGTCGACGAAGGAGCCGAGGACGGCGAACTGCTCTGCCCGGAGCACGTCAGAGGGGGTCAGCATGGGGGTGATCGGGATGCCGCGGTCCTGGCCGGTCGTGGCCAGCTGGAGCATGGTCTTGTCGCCGAAGAACTCCACGAAGGCCGGGCGCAGCAGCTCGTCGAAGAGCTCGAGGCGCGTCCGCTGGTCGTCCCAGTGGTCCTGCTGCACGATCTCCGGGCGGATCCCCGACTCACCCATCCACGCCCGGAGCTTGCGCCACTCGGCCAAGGTGACCATCGCCGGGCGCACGTACCCGTCCCGGCACGGCAGGATCGGGTACACCTTGCCCCCGCCGTCGCGGACCTCGCCGTAGGTGCCCAGCTTGCTGATCACCGAGTAGCTGGTCAGCCCCCAGTCGGTCGTCTGGGCGACGGCCTCCAGCACGCTCATGTCGACGTGCTGGCCGCGACCGGTGTTGCACCGCTCCACGAAGGCGGTCAGCGCCGCGAAGGCGGCGCTGACGCCGACCGTGTCGTAGGCGATGGCTCCGGGTGGGAGCACCGGTGGCAGCTCGGGCACCCCGGCCCGAAAGAGCATCCAGGCCATCGCCTCCATCACCGCGTCGGTCGCCACGAAGTCCCGGTACGGCCCGGTCTGGCCGAAGTCGGTGACCGAGACCACCACGAGATGGGGGAACCGAGCTGCCGTCTCCGCGGGATCGAGGCCGTGGCGGGCCAGTGCTCCGGGACGGCTGGTCTCGATCCAGATGTCCGCGGTCGCGAGGAGTCCGAGCAGGGCGTCCCGGCCCTCCCCGGTGGCGACGTCGACCACCGCGCCGCGCTTGTTGGCGTTCCTCACCTCGAAGGAGAGGCTCTCGCCGTCGACGAGAGGAGGCAGGCGCCGCGACGTGGCGCCGCCCGGGGGTTCCACCCGGACGACGTCCGCGCCGAGGTCGGCCATGAGCCGACCGCACAGCTCGGCCTTTTCGTCGGCCATGTCGACGACCCGGAGGTCCACCAGCGGCCGGTACGCCGTCATCGCCCGCCTCCCCGCGCGCGGTCTCCGCCTCTCCCCGCCTCAGGCACCCCGGTGCTGGTTGAAGCGCAGCACGTCGCCCGGGGTCGCGCCGGTGGCGACGCTGTCGTGGACGACCTCCTGGCCGTTGACGATCGTGGACACGTACCCTCGCTGCTCCCACACCATGCGCGCCGCGCCGGTCGGGAAGTCCCGCAGCAGCCGCGCCGGGCCGACGGCCAGGCGGGATCGGTCGAGGAGCACCAGATCGGCTTTCGCTCCGGGGCGGATCTCCCCGCGGTCCCACAGGCCGATGGTGGACGCGGGCACCGCGGAGAGCCGGCGCACGGCCTGCTCGAAGGTGAACTCGTCGTCGACGTACTCGGTGAGCACCCGCGTCGTGTAGTCGGCACCGCAAAACGTGTTGAGGTGCGCGCCGCCGTCACTCGACCCCGGCATGGTGAGCGGGTGTGCCAGCAGGAACCGGATGACGTCACGGTCCTCCTGGCTCACCGGGCGGTCGATGACGAAGACAGTCTCGAGGTCCTCGGCCAGCGACACGTCCAAGAAGGCGTCCAGGGGATCGGCGCCGCGCGCCGCGGCGATCGAGGCGACCGACTGGCCGACCAGCCCTGCGTTCGATGGGTCGCGGACCGACGCGACGAGCAGCTCGCCCCAACCGAAGGCCAGCTGGCGCCCGCCGGGGCGGTCGAAGTCCACACGCATCCGGGCCCGCACATCGGGATCGGCGAGTGCCAGCCGGCGCGCCGGCATGGGCCGCGACAACGTCTCGCGAAACGACAGCATCTCGTCGAGCAGGATCGTGTCGCTCAGGGCGAGGTGGAGGCCCTTGGGGTTGGCCGAGGCCATCGGGTACACCCGCAGACCCTCGCGCGCGTATCCCTCGAGCACGCCCAGGCAGGTGCGCCACAGGTCGGGCGCGCCGGTGAAGCGCAGCAGGAGGTTGGCATGCAGCGGCTTGCCGCCCGACGCACGGACCATGTCGCCCAGCAGCTTGCGGTCGCTCTCGTCGTAGCCGACCGCGAAGCTGCGGCAGAGGTGCTGCAACGCCCCTTCGTCATAGGCGGCGAGCACCGAGCACAGCTCCACGATCTCCTCGGGCGACGCCAGGTTGGGCGGCACCGGGCGACCCTCGTGGTCGGCGTGCACGTCGAGCTGGGAGGTCGAAAACCCGAGCGCGCCCTGCTGCATCGCTTCGTCGACGACCGCTTGCATCGCCACGATCTCCTCCGCCGTCGCGACGCGCTCGCTCGCCTCCGCGCCCATGACCCATCGGCGCACGGTCGCGTGCCCCACGTACGAGGCGACGTTGACGCCGACGCGGCCGTCGAAGAGGCTGGTGAAGTCCCCGAACGACCCTCCCCGGAACGGCACACCGGCGAACAGCGCGTCGGGCGACATGCCCTCGACCTTGGCGAGCATCAACACCAGCCACTCGATGTCCTCGGGCTTGGACGGCGCGATCGCGAAGCCGCAGTTGCCGGTGATCACGGTGGTGACGCCGTGCCACGACGAGGGCGACGCCGACGGCTCGAACAGCAGCTGGGCGTCGTAGTGGGTGTGGACATCGACGAAGCCGGGCGTGAGGTCGAGGCCGTCGGCGTCGATCACCGTGGTCGCGGCCGCGCCTCGGAGCCGTCCCACCCGGGTGATGCGTCCGTCGCGCACCTCGACGTCGCCGGAGTACGCCGGCAGCCCGGTGCCGTCGTTGATCCGGGCGTTGCGGATGATGAGATCGGCGGTCATGGCTGCTCCCTCGTGCACGTGGCGGGTGCCCGGCCCACGGTACGCCAGCGTGGGGCGCGGGGCGAGACCGCCCTACGATCGTCGGGCGTGACCCTGGAGGATCGCATCCACTGGGATGCGCGCTACGCCGCGGTCGGGCCGACTCCGGAGGGTGCACCGTCGCCGCCGCCGGTGTTCGCTCCCCACGAGGCGGTGTTCCCGACCGCCGGGCAGGCCATCGAGCTGGCGTGCGGACGGGGTCGGACCTCGGTGTGGCTGGCTGCGCGCGGGCTGAGCGTGTGGGGCATGGATGTGTCCCCGGTGGCGCTGGACCTGGCGCGCGACCTGGCCGCCCGTCACGGCGTCGCCGCCCGCTGCCGCTTCGAGGTGGTCGACCTGGACGACGGTCTGCCTGACGGACCGCCGGTCGATCTCGTCGTCTGCCACCTGTTCCGGGATCGGCGCCTCGACGGGGTGGTCACCGGACGGCTGTCGCCGGGGGGCTTGCTGGCGATCGCGGTGCTGAGCGAGGTCGACGTCGGACCGGGACCCTTCCGTGCCGCCCCCGGCGAGCTCCGCGAGGCCTTCGGCGGTCTCGACGTGGTGGCAGAGGCGGAGCGCGACGGACAGGCGTGGCTCCTGGCCCGCAGGTGAGGAGCCGAGCGCTGCGGGGCGCGACGGCGCGTGGCTAGCGGAGCAGCTCGGCGGCCCGCTCCCCGATGGCGATGGAGCTCAGGTTGGTCGGCGCCCGGGGCACGGTCGGCATCACCGACGCGTCGACGACGTGCAGCGCCTCGACGCCGTGGACCTGCAGGTGGGCGTCGACCACCGCGCCCCCGTCCGGATCGGTGCCCATCCGGCAGGTGCCCGAGGCGTGGTACCACCCGCCGACGGTCGTGGCGAGGTAGGCCTCGAGCGCCTGGCGGTCCCCGCGCTCGGCCGAGTCGAGGAGGCCGATCCCCCGGTAGGCCCCGGCGAACGCGGTGCTCGACGCCACCTCGATGGCGCGCTCCAGGCCCTCGACCATCCGGGTGAGGTCGGCAGGATCGCTCAACATCTTGAAGTCGACCGCCGGAGGGGCCGCGGGATCGCCGGCGCGCAGGCGCACGGTGCCCCGCGACGCCGGATCGTGGACGCCGACGATCACCGCGCTGACCGCCGGTGCACCGATCGCCTGGCGCAGCTCCGCCAGATCGGCCAGGTCCCACGCGCTCCACATGCTGAGCCACATGTCGTCGGCCGCCGACCCCGCCGACGAGGAGAAGCGCGCCCCGAGCTGGCACACCCGGTCGTCGGCCGGCGCCAGGTCGTCGCGCGGGACCAGAAACACCGCGGTCCCCTGGTGGTCCATCAGGTTCTCCCCGACACCGGCGAGATCGACGGCGCAGTCGACCCCGACCTCGGCGAGGTGCCACGCCGGGCCGATCCCCGAGCGCAGCAGCAGCACCGGGGACTGGAGCGCCCCACCGCACACGATGACCCGTGAGCCCCCCACCTCCTGCAACCCGCCGTCGCGCACGCACTCGACGCCGGTCGCCCGACCCCGCTCGAGCACCACGCGCGCGACCTCCGTCCCGGGCCAGATCGTCAGGCCGGCCCGGCCCCGCGCGAGCGGGAGGTAGGTCAGCGCGGTGGACATCCGCACGCCGTCGCGGCGGTTCATCGGGATCACCCCGATGCCGGACGCGCCCGGGTCGTTGAAGTCCTCGACCCATCCGATGCCGTGGTCCACGACGGCGCTGCGAAAGGACTCCTGCACCGGGAGCAGCTCGTCACGGCGCCACCGCACGACCGGGACGGGCCCGTCCGAGCCGTGGAGCTCGCCCCCGAAGTCGGCGTCCGACTCCAGCCGGCGCAGCGCGCGCAGCAGGTGCGGCCACGACCACTCGTCGCCGGCCGCCGCCGCCCAGCGGTCGTAGTCGTCGGGAAGGCCGCGCACCGCGAAGGCACCGTTGACCGCGGACCCACCGCCCATCCTGCGGCCCACCGGGTAGTTGAGCTCGATGCCGGGGGTGAAGGTCGCCTGGACCCCCCACCCGGTGAGCGACGCCGAGAAGCGCATCTGGTCGGCGAGGCGGTCGGCGTCGGTGACCACCCCCTCGTCGGGACCGGCCTCGATCAACAGCACCCGCCGGCCCGGATCCTCGCTCAGGCGGGTCGCCAGCGTGGCCCCGGCGGAGCCACCGCCAACGATGATGTCGTCGTACTCGGGCACCTGAGCCCCTCCCCCGGCCGCGCCGCCCTCCGGCGGTCGCGGGCATCATCCAAGCACAGGGTGACCGGGAGGACCCGGCGCGCGAGCCCGATAGGGTTGCGGCGGTCCGCGACCGGGGATCGGCCCGGCTGACACAGGAGGTGGGTGCATGACGACCGGGGTGCCGCCGGTGGCGGCTCGCAACCCGCACGCCGGCGTGCCGTTCGGCGACGACGACGCCGTCATCGCTGCGGCCGTGGAGGACATGAACATCCCGGCCCTGCTGTGCTCGCTGGTCCACATGACCGGCGACCCCTCGTGGGTCCGCCGTTGGCGGCTCCCGCTCCTGGCGTCGGCTTCGGACCTCCAGTGCGGCCTCAGCGCGGCCGACCAGGCCACGGTGAGACGGGAGGCGCTCCCCGTGATCGCCTCCTACCGCGACAGGGGCTGCGAGCCGCGTGCGCTGTCGCCCGACCTGCAGCTGGAGATGATGTCGTGGCTCGCCGGCAGGCCGCTCGAGGGTCGGCTGGCCGACATGTTCTTCGAGGACATGCAGTTCGACGGAGCCGATCGCCGGGCGATCGGTTGGGGAGACGAGGTGCCGGCGGAGGTCAAGGCCGCCTCGCACGTGGTCGTCATCGGCTGCGGACTGTCGGGGATCCTCGCCGGGATACGGCTGTCCCAGGCCGGGCTCCCTTTCACCATCATCGAGAAGGACGAGGGTCCCGGCGGCACCTGGTGGGAAAACCACTACCCCGGCGCACGTGTCGACGTCGGTAGCCACCAGTACTGCTATGCGTTCGAACCCTCCGACCACTGGAGCGAGTACTACTGCCAGCAGCCCGAGCTGCGCGACTACTTCGTCGCCGTCGTCGACCAGTACGGCCTCCGCCCGCACTGCCGGTTCCAGACCGCGGTCACGGCACTCACCTGGGACGAGGCGGGGGCCCGCTGGCGGGTCGAGACGCGGGGTGCGGATGGCACCGTCGATGCGATCGACGCCCGGTTCGTGGTGAGCGCGGTCGGGTCGCTCAACCTGCCGAGGCTGCCCGACATCCCCGGCATGGACACCTTCGCCGGACCGTCGTTCCACTCCGCACGGTGGCCCGAGGACCTCGACATCTCCGGTCGGCGGTTCGCGCAGATCGGCGCCGGCGCCACCGGTTTCCAGATCGCCCCCACCATCGCCGACGACGTCGCCACGCTGACGATCTACGAGCGCACGGCGCAGTGGATGTTCCCCAACCCCGTGTACAAGAGCGCGGTGCCACCCGGCGACCGGTGGGCGCTGCGGCACCTGCCCTTCTACACCCGTTGGTTCCGCTTCCTCATGACCTACCCCGGCATCTCCACGGGGACGACGCCCTTCCGGCGCGACCCCGACTACCCCGACGACGACGGCGTCGCCATCAGCGAGGCCAACGCGGCTCGGGGCGAGCAGCTCAAGGCGTGGATCCTCTCGGGGCTCCAAGGGCGGCCGGACCTGATCGACAAGTGCCTCCCCGACTACCCGGCGTCGGGCAAGCGCATCGTCCAGGACGACGGGTCGTGGCTGGGCTGCTTGTGCAAGCCCAACGTCGAGCTGGTCCGGACCACCATCGAGCGCATCGTCCCCAACGGGGTGATCACCGTGGACGGGACCCTGCGCGAGGCCGACATCATCTGCTTCGCGACCGGGTTCCGGCACAACGAGTTCCTCGCCCCCATGGAGGTCACCGGGCGCAACGGGACCTCGTTGCGCCAGCAGTGGGGCGACGAGCCGACTGCGTACCTCGGCGTCACCGTGCCCAACTTCCCCAACCTGTTCTGCCTCTACGGCCCCGGGACCAACCTGGCCCACAGCGCCAGCCTGTTCTTCCACTCCGAGTACCAGGTGACCCACGCGATGGACGCCATCCGGGCCGTGCTCACCTCCGGGGCGCGGAGCATCGAGGTCCGCAAGGACGTGCACGACACCTACGCCGAATGGCACCAGCGCGAGATCAGCGAGCTGGTCTGGGCGCATCCGTCGATCAAGCACAGCCACTACAAGAACCCGGCGGGCAAGGTCTACACGCTGTCGCCGTGGCCGATCGACCAGTACTGGGAGCTGACCCGCGTCCTCGATCCCAACGACTACGTCCTCGCGTGAGCGCGGCGACGGATCGCTGACGCGGTGAGCACGACACCCGTGGGGCTGCTCGGCGACGTGCGCGTCGTCGACCTCACCGACGACTACGGCGCGTTCGCCTCGCGCCTGCTCGCCGACCTCGGCGCGGAGGTCGTGCGGGTCGAGCCGCTCGGCGGCGGGCGTGGCCGGACCCGCTCGCCACGATCGGCGGACGGCACCAGCTTGCACCACCTGCACCGCAACGTGGGCAAGGACGTGCTCGAGCTCGACGGCGGCGGGCCGGTGCTCGACGAGCTGCTCGCGGGCGCGGACATCGCGTTCACCGGGCGGGACGCGCTGGTGCTGGCCGATCGGCACCCGCACCTGGTCGTCGTCAGCCTGACGCCCTTCGGTGTCGGCGGGCCGACCGGCGCCTGGCGGGCGACGGAGCTGGTGGCGCAGGCGCTCGCCGGCGTCGTCTACCGGGCCGGGGTGCCCGAGCTCCCGCCCGTGGCCGCCCCGGGCTCGTACTGCGAGGACATCGGCGCGGCGCTCGGCGCGCTGGCGGCGCTGCTCGCGCTCCGCCAGCGCGCGGGCGGCCACGGCCAGGTCGTCGACGTCTCGACGATCCTGGCGCTCGCCCAGTGCACCGACACCGCCCTGCCGTTGTGGAGCCTCCTCGGTGCCGACCAGGTGCGGGCCGGGGCCGGCCTGTACCCGCTCTTGGAGTGCACCGACGGCCTGGCCCGGCTGGTGCTGCCCATGTCACCACCCGAGTGGCGCAGCCTCATCGTCTGGCTCGGCTCGCCGCCCGAGTGGACCGGGCCGGAGTGGGACAAGGCGATGCTCGGACCCGACGAGCGCGCCGAGCTGCTGGCCCGGCTGCCGGAGCGGTTCGCGGCCGGCACCCGGGAGCAGCTCGCGGCCGAGGGGGACGCGGCGGGCGTGCGGATCACCCCCGTGCTGACACCCGCGGAGGTGCTCGGCAACGAGCACGTCGCCGCTCGACGCAGCTTCGCGCCCGTCGAGGTGGGGGGCGGGCGCGGCCGGGTCCCGTCCCCGCTCTTCGGCGTCGACGGGCACCGGCCCGACGGCGTCAGGCTCCCGCGGACCCTCGGCCGCCCGCCGGCCTGGACCCCGCGTCCGGGCGTCGCGGCGCGACCGCGGCCCGCGCCGGCACTGCCGCTCGCCGGGATCCGCATCCTCGAGGTCGGCAGTGGCGTCGCCGCGCCCGAAGCAGGTCGGGTGCTGAGCGAATGGGGCGCCGACGTGATCAAGGTGGAGTCCCGGCGCCGGCCGGACTTCCAGCGCAAGGTCCTCGGGGGGGACATGAACCCGGCGTTTGCCAGCCCCAACCGCAACAAGCGGGTGTTGGCCGCCGACCTCGGCACCGAGGAGGGTCGCGCCCTCGTCCGGCGGTTGCTCCCCCACGTCGACGCCCTCGTCGAAAACAACGCCACCGGGGTCCTCGATCGCCTCGGCTTCGGTTGGGAGCAGGTGTCGGCGGCCAACCCGCGGCTGGTCCTCGTCGGGACGCAGCTCTACGGCGACCGGGGGCCGTGGGCGTCCAAGAAGGGCTACGGACCGAGCGCCCGCGCCATCGGGGGCCTCACCTGGCTGTGGGCCCACGGCCCGGACGCCCCGAGGGGGGTGATGACGATCCACCCGGACCACCTCGCCGGACGCCTGGTGGCGCTCGCCACCCTGGCCGGGCTGCACGCCCGCGACCGCAGCGGCCGCGGGTGCCGCATCGACATCGCCCAGTTCGAAGCGGTCGCGGCCCTGCTCGGCGACCTGTTGCTGGCCGAGAGCCTCGAGCCGGGCGCGGCGCAGCCGCGGGGCAACCGCTCGGACGAGCACGCACCTTCCGGCCTGTACCGCTGCGCCGACGACGACACCGGCGCGGAGCGATGGCTGGCGCTGTGCGTGACCGACGACGCGACGTGGCGGTCGCTTCTCGCCGTCGCGCCAGGTGAGCTCGACCGCGCCGGATGGCGCACTGCATCCGCTCGGGTCCGCGAGGCCGACGCGCTGGACGCGGCGGTGGCCGCGTGGCTGCGCGCCGTCGACGGCCACGAGGTCGAGGGCCGGCTCCAGGCCGCCGGCGTGCCAGCCGGGGAGGCGCTCTTCCCCCGCACCCAGATGTCCCACCCCCTGTACACCAGCCGCGGCTTCCCCGTCGCCGTCGACCAGCCCGGCTCCGGGCCGCTGGTGTTCGAAGGCCCCGCCTTCGTGGCGACGGGGATGGGACCGCCGCGCTGCGACCCCGCACCCCTCCCCGGCGAGCACACCGCCGAGATCTGCCACGACCTCCTCGGCCTCGACGACGCCGGGTTGGACGCCCTCGTGCGCACCGGGGCGATCGACCCGAAGGAGGAAGGCGCGTGAGCGGACCGGCCCCCGGATGGGAGCGCGCGATCGGCATCGAGATCGACGAGTGGTCGCCCGATCGCGTCGTCGCCCACGTCGACATCGACGAGCGCCACCAGCAGCCCTACGGCATCGTGCACGGCGGCGTGTGGGCCTCGATCGTCGAATCCGTCGCCAGCCATGGCGCGGCACGCGCCGCCATGGCGCGTGGCACCGCCACCGCGGTCGTCGGCACCTCCAACCTCACCGACTTCCTGCGCTCGCACCGCCGCGGGCGCGTCGACGCGATCGGGTCGCCGGTGTGGGTCGGCCGCACCCAGCAGCTCTGGTCGGTCGAGATCCGTCGGGGCAGCGACGGCGAGCTGGTCGCCCGGGGACAGGTGCGGTTCCAGAACCTCGCGCACCCGCCGGAGGCGCGGCCCGAGACCTGAGCTGCGCCGACGTGGGCGCGACGTCTGGGAATACCATCCGGATCAGACGTCGCACGAGGGGGGTCGCAGATGGATCGGTATGTGGTGATCTCCGCCGACATGCACGCTGGTGCGACCATCCAGTCGCTGGTCGGCGGAGGAGTCCGACGAGGAGACCTACCGGTGCCGCTACGACTCCGAGCTCCGGCTTGCGCGCCTCGACGAACAGGGCATCGCCGCCGAGCTGATCTTCCCCGACACGCAGCCGCCGTTCTACCCGTCGAACGCCGTGTTCGCATCCCAGCCCCGGACCCGCGAGGACTACGAGCGGCGACACGCCGGGCTGCAGGCCCACAACCGGTGGATGGTCGACTTCTGCTCGTTCGCCGCCGGCCGGCGCAGGGCACCGGTGCAGGTGTTCCTGTATGACATCGACGACGCCTTCGCCGACATCCGCTGGGGCGCCGCCAACGGGCTCTCCGCGGTCCTCGTGCCCGCCATCGCCCCGAACCACGTCCTCGACGGCCTCTGGTCTGAGCGCTACGACCCGGTCTGGGCGGTGCACTGGTTCGCCCGCCGCAGCCTCTCGCACATGATCTTCGGCGGGGTGTTCGACCGCTTCCCCGATCTGAAGCTCGTCATGACCGAGGAGGGCCTCGGGTGGGCCGTCCCGGAGCTGCGCCGCCTCGACCACTACGTCAGCAACGTGGTCACCCGGCCCGATCTCGACCAGTCCCGCTTCGGCGGACCCGCGCTCGCCAAGCTGTCTCTCCGCCCGAGCGCCGGTGACCTCGCTGCCTTCTCCGGAGCGGTCAGCGCGCTCTGAGCTTGCGATCGTCGACCGTGAGCCGCACCCGCAGGCCGTCGCGCGGCTGCGGGGGCATGGTGCTCCAGTCGTAGCCGAGGTCCTGGGCGGGCAGCTCCCAGGTGTAGCCGCGGACGGCCAGCGCGAGAAATGCCGACGCGAGGACCGTCGAGTAGTCATAGCCCAGGCAGGCGTGGCCCGTCGGCGGGCCGGCCCCCTGCGGGATGAACGCCATCGGGTGCCGCTCGTGCTCTGCGCGCGCCGCAGAAAAGCGATCCGGATCGAACCTGGTCGGCTCGGCGTAGATCGCCGGGTCGTTGTTGTTCAGGTGCAGGGCGAGGTAGACCCGCCAGCCCTCGGGCACCTCTACCCCACCGCAGTGGAACGTGCGACGCGCCTTGCCGAAGGCGAACGGCACGAGCGGGACGGAGCGCTTCGCTTCGAGCACGGTGTTGGTGAGCGTCGGCATGTCCGCGAGCGCGTCGAGGGTGAGGGGGCCCGACGGCGCAGCCCGCGCGACCTCCTCCTCGCAGCGCCGGAGCAGATCCGGTTGCTCCGCGAGCTGGCGGAGCCCCTCGGCCATGTGCGCGTACACGATCAACCCGGCGATCACCGAGTGGTGGATCTCCAGGACCGCCTCCTCGTCGGTGAACACCCGCCCGTCGGGTGCCACGGCGGCGAGGATCGCGGAGAGCCCGTCGTCGCCCGGCACCGCCCGCCGCTCGGCGATCACCTCCCGGATCCGCTGCAACAGCCGGTCGCGGGCGGCGCGCGCCCGTCCGTAGGTCGTGAAGGGCAGGGGCAGCGGCACCGCCACCAGCCCGGCGAGCACGGCCGCATAGTCACGGGCGATCGACTCGGTCTCGGATCCCGACAGGCCCAGCACGTTGAGGCAGATCGTCCTGATCGCGAGCTCCCGCAACTCGTCGGTCGCGGAGAGCTCCCCCGCTCGTGCCAGTCGCTCCAGGGTCGACTCGATCAGCCGCTGCATGTCCGGCAGGTACCGGCCGAGCGCGGCCCGGTCAAAGGCGGTCAGCGCCATCGCCTTCAGCGCGACGTGCCTGGGGCCGTCGTACATCTCCATGTTGACCCCGCCGAAGAGGTCAACGAGGGGAAATGGATGCGCGTCGGATCGGGTCACGTTGTCGCCGTCATAGAACGCCTCGGCGCCTTGGAGGCCCGCGAGGAAGACGACCTTGCGCCCGAGGATGTTCGTCTTGAACACGTTGCCATGCCGCCTCTGGCGCTCCTCGAGGAACCCGAAGGGGTTGCGTTGGAGCGCCAGGCTCTCGCCGAGGAGAGGCGGACCGAGGCGCCCCTCAGGGCGCGGGCCACGGTCTCGGTCGGCACGGCCGGACGGTCGGACCAGCGTGCGCAACAGGGCCCGACCCACGGTGAGGGGGTGGTTCGCGGCGGTGCGGACCTTGCCCATCACCGAGGAGGGGTCGTGGGCGACGCCGAGCTGGCACAGTGCGGTGTTGAGATCGAAGAACACCCGCTCCCCCATCATCTGGTCCCCTTCGAAGCGGAACACGATGAGCATGGGGAAGTCGACGCGGCGGCCCGTGGCCGGCAGCCCGCGCCAGGTACCACGGTGCGTGCCCGAAAACGTCCCTTCGACGACGATCGCTTCGTCCGCGTCGTGCATCCGCTCGATGTCGAAGCGGAAGTCGGGAAACGCCGTCTTGTTCTCCGCGAGCAGGTCCCCGACCCGGTCGGCACCGTCGTAGACGTCGCCGGTGGCGACGATCTCGTAGCGCGGGTGTGCGAAGTAGGCGATGCAGCGGCCGAAGTCGTGTTCGTTCTCCGCGGTCATGTGCCCGACACAGAGGTCGCGGCGGCGCTCTCGCAGGGCGGCCGCCGGTGCGGCCCCCGTGCGGTCACCGGCGGGGGTGCGGTCACCGCCTGACGTGCGCTCGCCGTTCATCGTCGTCTGGTCCGACATCCGCTCGACCCTCCCACCGCCGTCCCGCCAGGGACGTACCTGGCCCGGCCCCACGTCGACCTGTTCGTCGCTGGCATCCCCGCCAGATCACCGGACGACCCCGGATAGGGTGCTCGGGTGACCGAGCTCGACGGCAAGAGCGTTCACGCCCTAGACCGGGAGATGACCCGTCTCGGTGAAGCGCTGGCACCGCGACGGCTCGGTCGGTCGTTTCGATGGCTGCTCGCGTCGTCGTGGACCGGCAACCTCGGCGACGGGATCTCGCCGTGCATGCTGATCGCAGCCACCTTCGCCTCGCGTCTGGCCCTGTCATCGCAACCGGCCCCGCGGCGGAGCGCGGTGGGCCACGACATCGCCGAAGGGTTCCGCTGGCTGTTGCGACATGCCGCGGTGCGGACCCTGACCCTGACCATCGTCGTCTTCAACATCACCTTCGGCGCGGCCTGGTCGGTGCTGGTCCTCTACGCCCTCGAACGCCTGCGGGCTGGCAAGGTCGGCTTCGGCCTGCTCACCACGGCGACCGCCATCGGCGGACTGGTCGGCGCGGCCATCTACCAGCGGCTCGCAGCACGCGTGCGGCTGGGCGACATCATGCGGGTCGGGCTCATCATCGAGACCCTCACCCACCTGTCGCTTCCCGCCCCGCAGCGCCGTCGCGCCGGTCGCCGCCTCGTGACTCGAACTTGCGGGAGAGGCGGAGCGGATCAGGCACGTTGGAACGGGATGCGCAACACTGCCGGCTGTGCCCACTCCTCCCATCGATGCATCGGACCTCACCCCCGCATGGTTGTCCGAGGTCCTCAACACCCCGGTCGCGGACGTCACCGTCCTCGATCAGGCCTTCGCGACCAACCAGCGCGTGCGCATCGGGCTCACGTACCCGGTGCCCGGAGCTGGGCCGGCGTCGCTGTTCGTAAAGCTGGCCGCCCTGGACCCCGAGCACCGGCAGATGGTTGGCGCCAGCGGCATGGGAGAGCGGGAGGTGCAGTTCTACGCCGACGTCGCCCCGTCCGTCGATCTGCGGGTGCCCCGCTCCTACTGCGCCGCGACGGCCGACGATGGCAGCTTCGTCATCCTCCTCGAAGACCTGGCGGCCGCCGGATGTGCCTTCTCGGACGGGGAGTGGGGCGTCACCGCCGACTCCGCCGCCGGCGCACTGGAGGACCTGGCCCGCTTTCACGCCCGGTTCCAGGATCCCGCCGTGCGCGCCACCGTCGCGCCGTGGCTGGCCGTGCCGCCAGCGCGGCGCTCCGGCCCCACCGCCCAGCTGCTCCGAACCATCCTCGACCACCATCGCGACGAGCTCACGCCGGCGTATGTCGCCGTGGGCGAGATGTACGTCGAGCACCACGAGCAGATCGAGGAGATGTGGCACGCCGGCCCGCAGACCTACATCCACGGCGACCCCCACATCGGCAACGTCTTCCTCGAGAGCCAGCGCGTCGGCTTCCTCGACTGGGGCCTCTCGCGCATGAGCACGCCCCTGCGCGATGTCAGCTACTTCCTGACCATGACCGTCGATCCCGAGGAGCGGCGGCGCTCCGAGCGGGACCTCCTCAGGGTCTACCTCGACGCCCTTCGGGCTGCCGGCGGTGCGGAGATCAGCCTGGAGGACGCCTGGTCCGTCCACCGCTTCCAAGCCGGCTACACCGTCCTCGCCACCTTCCTCGTCTTCATGCCCTCCTACGCGACGAGCGATGCCCTCGCCCTCGGGACGGACCTGCTGAAGCGATCGAGGCTGGCCGTGGAGGACCTCGACGCGGTCGAAGCCATGCGCGCCGCGCTGTCCTGAGCCACGGGTCTGCCGCTTCTCAGGTTCGAAAACGCCAGGTCAGAAAGTTGGACGTCACGATCCGCGGCGCCCGCCGGCTCGGCTTGCCGGGCGCGCCGCCGTTCATGGTGGGTCGGGTGCGGGTGGGGGGAGGAAGCTGCGCTTGCCGACACCGGGCTCGAGGCGCCACCCGTAGAGGGTCTTGAGCATGTGGTGGTGGGCGCAGAGCCGGTCCGGGTCTTCCACGCCGCGGTGTCCAACAGATCGTCCGCATGCCGGATCGACGAACCCGTCGCCGCCGCCAGCCAGTGAGCCGGGCTGCGATGCCCCGCATCCCGCCACCGCGGTGTGTCCGCGACGCGGGCCGCCAACCGCAACTTCACGCCTTCCAGCAACCGGCCCAGCCGCTCCACGCGACCCAGCAACGACTCCGCGGCATCCACAGCCAGGCAGTCGGCATCGAGCGCGGCGACGAACCGGCCGATCCCACCCTCCGCCACACCCAGATCAGACTCGAACATATGTTCCCAAGCCTACGCCAGGGGTGTGACGCTCACACACGCCCCGGCGCCATTCGCCCTCTACGACGCGACCACGTACCACTCCTGGCAGTCCGGGCCCCGCATCTGACAGCGGATCAGTCGAGGACGATGCCGTCCCCGCCATCGTCGACCGGTCGGTCGTCGACCAGCTCGAAGACGACACGGTCGATCGTGCCGGGAAAGGCGAACGGTGACTCGTACTCGGGACTGACCGCGGAGAGCCGGCTGCGGCCGACGGTCAGACCGACGATGGAGAGGTTCATCGCCAGCGTCCTCGGCAAGACGACCGTGCCGGCGACCTCATCGCCGATCAGGACCGCACCATTGCCCGAGAACATGCCGGTCCTGATGAACTGGTAGCGCACCGTGCCGGCTCCTCGGAGGATGTGCCCCTCGCTCCGCGCGACGTGGTGGGTGCCGGCGCAGTTGTAGTCGTGCACCAGCCGTCCGTCCTTGACGAACAGGGTGTACCCGCAGAACCGATCACCGCAGCTGACGAGCACGCCGTCCGCCTCTCCGGCGGCCACATCGAGATCGGCACAGTCGAGCCACACGCACAGGGAGTAGGTGACGTCCTTGATGTTCGGGGCGGCGTGTGAGGGGATGTACGAGCCCGGGAAGTACGTGAACCTCCGGGGCGATCCGAGCGGCGGTGGGATCGGGACCTGGAAGCGCTCCATGATCCGGTCGTCGAGGGGGAGCGCCTGGTGCCGGCTCGCCTCGCTCCACCACAGCTCGACCAGCTCCGTGAGCTTGCCCGGATGTTCGGCGGCCAGGTCGTGGCACTCGGAGAAATCGGTGTCGGTGTGGTACAGCTCCCAGCGGTCGTCCTCGAAGTCACTTCCGATGGGGTGGAAGGCGACCGCCTTCCACCCGTCGCGCCAGATGGCCCGGCTGCCGAGCATCTCGTAGTACTGGACCCGCTTGGCGCCCGCCGCGCTCCGGTCGGCGAGGACCCGGCACATGCTGACCCCTTCGAGCGCCTGCTGCGGCACCCCCTTGATCTCCTCCGGGGGGACGATCCCGATGAGTTCGAGGACGGTGGGGGTCACATCGGTGACGTGGTGGTACTGGTCGCGCACGCTCCCTTGGTCGCCGAGGCGGGCCGGCCACGAGAGGATGAGCGGGTCCCGGATCCCCCCGCCATGGGTGGTGGTCTTGTACCGCTTGAGCGGCGTGTTCGAGGCCATCGCCCAACCGGCCGGGTACATCGGGCTCGTCGCCGGCCCACCGATCTCGTCGATCCGTTCGTCCAGCTCCTCGGCCGCCTCGGGCGGGAGCCCGTTGGCGTGGGCCATGTAGTTGAGCGAGCCGAGCGCCGCGCCCTCACCGCTGGCGCCATTGTCCGACAGGAGCGCGAACAGCGTGTCGGCGGCGACACCGGACCGTTCGAGCTCGGCGAGCACCGAGCCGATCTGCTCGTCGGCGTGGGTGATGAAGGCGGCGTAGACCTCCATGAACCGGGCCGCGACCCGTCGCTCCGCCGGGGTCAGGTCGTCCCAGGGGCGGACCCCGGGGTTGCGGGGCGCCAGCTCGGCCTCGGCGGGGATGATGCCCAGCTGCTTCTGCCGGGCGAACCGCTCCTCGCGGATGGCGTCCCAGCCGGCGTCGTAGCGCCCCCGGTAGCGGGCGATGTACGACGCGGGGACCTGCAACGGGTAGTGCGCGGTCCCGAAGCAGAGGTACAGGAAGAAGGGCGTGCCGGGGAGCACGGACCGGTGGTCTCGGACCCAGGTGGTGGCGTGCTCGGCGAGATCCTCCGACAGGTGGTAGCCAGGTCGGCTGGGCGGATCGATCCAGTGGTTGTCCTCGACGAGGTCGGGCACCCAGTGGTCGGTGCTGCCGTCGAGGAACCCGTAGAAGCGGTCGAACCCCCGCTGCAGCGGCCAGTGACCGAACGGGCCCGCGGCCGTCATCTCGTCGTGCGGCACGAGGTGCCACTTACCCACCGCGTAGGAGTTGTACCCGTGCGGGTGGAGCATCTCGGCCAACGTCCCCGCGCTCTGCGCCATCCGGCAGCGGTAGCCGGGGAAGCCCGTGTCCCAGTTGGACACGACGCCCATCCCTACCGAGTGGTGGTTGCGGCCGGTGAGCAGCGCGGCCCGGGTCGGCGAGCACAGCGCGGTCGTGTGGAAGTTGGTGAACCGGAGGCCCCGCCGGGCCAGCCCGTCCAGGTGCGGGGTGGCGATCTCGCCGCCGTAGCACCCCACGTCGGCGTATCCCACGTCGTCGAGCACGATGTAGACGATGTTCGGTGCGCCGGGAGGAGGTCTCGCCGGGGTCGGCCACCTCGGCACCGACTCGTGCACGTACCGCCCGATGACGGCGTCCCCGCTCATCTCCGGACCGGGGGGATCAGCCACGAGCGCCCTCGCCCCGCGCCGCGCCGAGGCGGGTGCGGTTGAGCTTGCCGGCGTCGGTCCGGCCGATCCGCTCGACCACCTCGTAGGTCTTCGGCACCTTGTAGCCGACCAGCCGCTGCTTGCAGAAAGCCCGGAGCTCCTCGACGTCGGGTGGGGCCGCCGGGTCGGCGGGCTGGACGATGGCGTGGACCCGCTGCCCCCATTCGGGGTCGGGCACGCCGACGACCACCTGGTCGATGACCGCTGGGTGCTCCGACAGCGCCGCCTCGACCTCCGCCGGGAAGACGTTGGCTCCCCCCGTGATGATCAGGTCCTTCCTGCGGTCCGCGACGTACAAGTAGCCGTCGCCGTCGACCGACCCCATGTCGCCGACGGTGTGGTAGCCGTCCGCGGTGGGTTCCGGCCGTGCCATGCCGATGTAGTCGAAGAGACGACGACCGGGATCGGTTGGGCGCATGTAGATGTGGCCCACCGCTCCTGCGGGCAGCTCGTTGCCGTCGTCGTCGCGGATCGAGATCGTGGCGTCGACGGGCCGGCCGGTCGCCCCCCGGTGGTCGGCCCATTCGCGCCCGGTCATCCGGACCAGGCCGATCCGCTCGCTCGAGCCGTAGCTGAGCTGGAACACGTCGGGCCCGACCAGGTCGATCCAGCGATCGACGAGCCACTCCGGGATCGTCGAGCCTCCGTAGAGGACCGTCTCGAGGCTGGCGAGCTGCTCGCGCCGGACCCCGTCGAGGCGGGCGATGCGCTGCAGCATCGTCGGCACCATCACCGTGAGGGTGATGCGGTGCCGCTCGACGAGGTCGACGGCGAGGGCGGCGTCGAACTTCTCCATCACCACGCTACGGGCGCCTTCGAGCAACGGCGGCGACGCGAAGTTGAAGCCGTTGACGTGGTAGAGGGGCGACGTCACCAGGATCGTGGTCGGACGGTCGATGATGTAGCGGACCTGGGGATCGCCGGCGACGACGCCGCGCACGGGCGTCACGATCAGCTTCGGGAGGCCGGTCGATCCCGACGAGGCGATGAGGTTCACGCACTCAGAGATCCGATCGGAGAGCGGCGCGTCGGACCAGCTCGTCGAGGCGGCGATGTCCCGGCGGGTGAGGCAGGCCGTGGAGGTCGACCGGTGGGCGTCGCTCACCAGCACCGTGGGACGGCCCAGCTCCAGGAGCCGGTCCATCTCCCATTGGGGCATGTCGTGGCGCAGGGGCAGCAGGGTGGCGCCGAGCTTCCAGATGGCGAGGGTGACGAGGATGTGATCGAGGCAGCTCGGCAGCGCCAGCGCCACGATCGACCCGGCGGTGACCCCGTGCCGGTCGAGGAGCCGGCCGATCTGGTTGGCCCGCACCTCGAGCTCGCGCCACGTGACCGGTCGTTCAGCGCCGGCCCGGTCGACCATGACCAGGTCGGCGTCGTCGGGGCGGAGCGCGGCCATGTCGGTCAACCGCCTGCCGTAGGAGACGACCTCCGCTGCCGACATGCCCGCCCTCCGGTCGGTGTCCGTCGCGACCTCCGGAGCGGCTCCCGCCCCTTTTCCCCATCATGGCGCGCCCGAGCGGCGGGCGCTCACGGTTCGGGGTCGGGGCGAGGGCCCGGTGGAGCTCCTGGCAACAGAGCCCGTACTCGTCGCCAGCGAACTGATGTCGTTGGGCGCGCGAGCGGGTTAGGGTCTGGGATGCCGGGGGACCCCGGTCACGAGACCCACGAGGGGAGCCGATGAAGCCGCCGCCGTTCGAGTACCACGCGGTCGGGTCCGTCGAGGAGGCGGTCGGCCTGCTCGCTGAGCACGGCGACGAGGCGAAGGTGCTCGCGGGTGGGCAGAGCCTCGTCCCGCTGCTCGCCCTCCGCCTCGCCCGGCCTGCGCACCTCGTCGACATCAACGGCGTCAGCGAGCTTGCCTCGTTCGCCAACGGCGACGCCTTGCGCGTCGGTTGCCTCGTCCGCCAGCGCGTCGCCGAGCGTGCCGGCGCGGTCGGCGTCGCCAACCCGCTCCTGGTCCGTGCGCTCGGCCTCATCGGCCACACCGCCATCCGCAACCGGGGGACCATCGGCGGCAGCATCGCCCACGCGGACCCTGCGGCCGAGCTGCCCACGGTGCTCGTGGCCCTCGACGGTGAGGTGGAGGCGACGAGCAGGCGCGGGCCTCGGACGGTGGCCGCGTCAGAGCTGTTCCGGGGGTTCCTCACCACGTCGCTCGCGCCGGACGAGCTCTTGACCGGCGTTCGGTTCCCCCCATGGCTTGCGGGCACGGGGTGGTCGTTCCAGGAGTTCAGCCGCCGCAGCGGTGACTTCGCCATCGCCGGCGTCGCGGTGACGGTCCGCCTGGACACCAACGGGGTCGCCACCGACGTGAGGATCGCCCTGTCGGGGATGGGGCCGACGCCGGTGCGGGCCAGCAGCGCGGAGGCAGCACTCGTCGGGCAACCACCGTCGGAGGCCGCGTGGAACGCCGCGTCGCAGGAGGCGGTGGCTGGCCTGGACCCACCGTCGGACGTGCATGGCAGCGCGGCCTACCGACGCCACCTCGCCGGGGTGATGACGCGGCGGGCGCTGCGAGAGGCACACGAGCGAGCGGAGGTGCGGTCATGACGCGTCGGGTCCTGCAGCTGTCGGTCAACGGGCGTGCCCACGAGCTGATGGTGGAGCCACGCCGCACGCTGGCGGATGTCCTCCGCGAGGACTTGGAGCTCACCGGCACACACCTGGGTTGCGAGCACGGCGTGTGCGGAGCGTGCACGGTGCTCCTCGACGGCCTTGCGGTGCGGTCGTGCCTGATGCTCGCGGTGCAGGCGGCCGGCACCGAAGTCATGACCATCGAGGGGCTCGAGCGTGACGGCGAGATGCACCCACTTCAGGAGGCGTTCCGTGACAGCCACAGCTTCCAGTGCGGGTTCTGCACACCGGGCTTCGTCATGACCGTCCTGGCGCTGCTCGACGAGGGTCGCGACCTGAGCGAGGTCGAGCTGCGCGAAGAGCTCTCCGGCAACCTCTGTCGCTGCACGGGCTATCAGTCGATCGTCGAGGGCGTGCAACTGGCGGCCGAGCGCATGGCGGCGGGGCGATGAGGCTCATCGGCGCCAAGGTCCCCCGCGTCGAGGACCGCCGCATCCTGACCGGTCGGGGGCGTTACGTCGACGACCTGCACCTTCCCCACATGCTCCACGCCACGTTTCTGCGCAGCCCCGTCGCCCACGCCCGCGTCGCGGCGCTCGACGCCTCTGCAGCCAAGCGCGCACCCGGCGTGGTGGCGGTGTTCACCGGTGAAGAGATGAAGGCCCTGAGCAAGCCCATCGCCGTGCCGATGGCCGAGGCGATGGGCGCCCGGATCCCGGAGTTCTACCCGCTCGTCACCGACAAGGTCCGCTTCGTCGGGGACCTCGTCGCCATGGTCATCGCCGAGACGAGGTATGAGGCCGAGGACGCGGCAGAGCTGATCGACGTGATCTACGACCCGCTCCAGGCCGTTTCCTCCTACGAGGCCGCCCTCGACCCCGCCAGCCCGGCGCTGTTCGACGAGCTCGGCGACAACATCGTGTACACGAGCTCCAGCAGCGCCGGCGACGTCGACGCCGCCTTCGCCGCGGCCGACCGGGTCGTCGCGATGACCCTGCGCCAGCACCGCGTCGCCAACGCCCCGATGGAGACCCGCGGCGCCGTGGCCGACTACGACCCGGCGTCGGGCGAGCTCGTCTACCACGCCGCGACGCAGGGGCCGCAGGGCCTGCGATTGGCGCTCGCCAACACCCTCGGCCTGCCCATGGAACGCCTCCGGGTGCTGGCCGGCGACGTGGGCGGCGCCTTCGGGCTGAAGGGCTACGTCGGGCGCGAGGACCTCTGCCTGGCGGCAGCCGCCCGCCAGCTGGGCCGCGCCGTGAAGTGGACGGAGGATCGCAACGAGCACCTCTTGGCGTCGGGCCACGCCCGTGAGGAGAAGATCGACATCGAGGTCGCCGTCACCAACGACGGGTCGCTCCTCGGGATGCGCGCCCACATGACGATGGACCACGGCGCCTACCCGGGCGTCCCGTTCCCTGCCGCCATGTTCTCGGGCCTCGTGCAGATGCTGCTGCCCGGCCCCTACCGGATGCAGGGGTACGCGTTCGACGTCACCGCCGTGTCGACGAACAAGTGTGTCTACGTCGCCTACCGCGGGCCGTGGGAGATGGAGACGTGGGTCCGCGAGCGGGTGCTCGACGAGGTCGCCCGCGAGCTGGGCATGGACCCGGCCGACCTGCGGCGCCGCAACATGATGGCCGGCGACGCCGACGAGCGGCTCATCACCGGCCTCAGCGTGGCGGGCATATCGAGCCGCCAGTCGCTCGAGCGCGCCCTGGAGCTCATCGGCTACGACGCCTTCCGTCGCGACCAGGCGGCGGCGCGCGCCCAGGGCCGCCACCTGGGCATCGGGTTCGCGACGTTCATCGAGGCGGCACCTGGGCCGCCCGAGATGCGGATGGGCGGGGGCATGTTCGGAGGCGAACAGGCCAAGGTCAAGCTCGAGTCGGACGGGCACCTCACGGTGGTCACCGCGCAGGCACCGCACGGCCAGAGCCACGAGACGACCCTGGCGCAGATCGCCGCCGAGGAGATGGGCGTACCGTTCGAGCACGTCAAGGTCGTGCACGGCGACACCAGCGTCACACCCTTCAGTCTCATCGGCACGGGAGGCAGCCGCGCCGCTACATGGGCGAGCGGGGCGGTGCTGCTCTCGACGCGCAAGGTCAAGGAAAAGGTCCTCGCCATCGCCGCCGAGCAACTCGAGATCAGCCCCGAAGACCTCGAGATCAACGACGGGGTGATCACCCCGCTCGGGGCGCCACACAAGTCACTCCCGCTCGCCCAGATCGCCATGCAGGCGACCATGGCGCCCAACAGCCTGCCCCCGGGCACCGACCCTCTCCTCGAAGCCCACGAGACATTCAAAGGCGAAGGCATCACGGGCAGCGGGTGGTCGGGCGGCACACACGCCTGCATCGTCGAGGTCGACCTCGAGACCGGACACACCCAGATCCTCCGCTACGTCGTCGTCGAGGATTGCGGCCGCGTGATCAACCCCGCCGTGGTGGAGGGCCAGATCCGGGGCGGCGTGGCACAGGGCGTCGGCGAGGTCCTCTACGAGCGCGCCGCCTACGACGAGGATGGCAACTTCCTCGCCGGCACGTTCATGGACTACCTGCTGCCGACCGCAGCCGAGATCCCGACCATCGAGATCGAGCACCTGGAGACCGATCCCGACGACGAGCTCGGCTTCCGCGGCGTCGGCGAGGGCGGCGCGGTCGTCGCTCCGGCGACGCTCACCAACGCGATCGCCGACGCCCTCGCCCCGCTCGGTGCTCGGGTCTACGACCAGTACCTCCCCCCGTCCAAGGTGCTCGAGCTGGCCGGAGTGCTGCCCACGACGTGACGACACGCCCGGGCGTGGCTCTGGTGCTCCTTCGCCCCGGGCAGGGCCGGAGGCCTACGCTGCGGCTCCGGGCCCGCGGCCCGGCCAACACGGAGGCAGTCGACGATGGAGGGACACATGGAATACCGCTCGCTCGGCGGATCTGGGCTCCGCGTCTCGGTGGCCGGGCTCGGATGCAACAACTTCGGCATGCGCATCGACTACGAGCGGACCGTCGCCGTCCTGGATGCTGCCATCGACGCTGGCGTCAACTTCTTCGACACCGCGCGGATGTACGGGGGCGGCAAGTCCGAGGAGTTCATGGGCCAGGCGCTGCGTGGCCGCCGTGACCAGGTGATCATCGCCACCAAGTTCGGCGGGCCGACCAAGCCCGACGATGCAACCGGGTCCCGCCGCCACATGATGCGCTCGGTCGAGGCCAGCCTGCAGGCGCTGCAGACCGACTACATCGACCTCTATCAGCTGCACTTCCCTGACCCGGCCACCCCGATCGAAGAGACCCTCGCGGCGATGGACGCCCTCGTGCAGCAGGGCAAGGTCCGCTACATCGGGTGCTCCAACTTCACCGGGTGGATGGTCGCCGACGCCCATTGGACCGCGCGCACCCGCGGCTTCGAGCGGTTCGTCACCGTTCAGAACGAGTGGAGCCTCCTCTCCCGTGGCGTCGAAGCCGAGGTCAAGGCGGCCTGCGAGCACTACGGGGCGAGCATCCTCCCCTACTTCCCGCTCGCCTCGGGCGCCCTGACCGGCAAGGTCCGGCGGGGAGTGGCACCGCCGGCCGACAGCCGCCTGTCCAGCGCGTACTTCGCGTCCACCCTCACCGACGCCAACTTCGACCGCCTCGAGCAGATGGAGGCGTGGGCCGGCGCCCGCGGGCGGTCGATGACCGAGGTGGCGCTGTCGTGGCTGGCCAGCCAGCCGGTGGTCGGCTCCGTGATCGCCGGGGCGACGTCGCCCGAGCAGGTGCGGGCGAACGCCGTGGCGACCCGGACCGATCTGCGCACCGAGGAGGTGGCGGAGATCGGAGAGCTGATGGCTTGAGGGTCGTCGGCGCCCGGCTCAGCCGGGACTCCACCGGCTGATCTGCTCGCGCAGCCAGCCGTGCTCCCAGAGGTTGCCCTCTCCTCCCGCATCGAGGAGCTGCTGGTGGGCGTCGACCATGACCGCCTTGGCCCCCTCCTGCGCCGGCGCCCGTGCCAGGATGCCCTCGGCGAGGTGGATGGCGACGACCGCCTCGCCCCGAGCCAGAGCGTGGCGCGCCCGCTCCAGCGCGGCGTCCACGCCAGCAGCGTCGACCAGCTCGGCCAGGCCCTCGACCCGCTGGTCGGGGTAGATCTCGGTGGTCGACAGGAGCTTGAACCACCCCACGTAGATCTCCCAGATCGTCCGGACGCCCCACGACACCTTGCCGTAGGCCTGCCCGACCCGCAGGTGGGGCGGGAGCGTCACCTCCCGCATCAGGGTCCACAGGTCGGTGCCGGCGTTGATGCCGCGCAGGGTCTCGGTGTGGACGTGCTCCACCGCCCCGTGCAGTCGGGCCAGGCAGGCGTCGATGAGCTCGGCACCCTCGATCGGAGCGGCCCGCCCGGTGATCAGCAGCTCGGGCTGCAGCGCGCGCAGCTTCCGGACGGTTTCGAGGTAGGCCTCCGGGAACCGGTACCGGTCCCCCCGCAGGGTGTTGAGGTTGGGGAAGTGGGGGAAGAGAGGGCCGAGCAGGTTGCTGATCATGGCGGTGCGGTGCTCGGGGAGCCACACGATGCAGCTGTCGACGGTCTCCCCCGCCGCGGCGACGAGCTCGATGTCGAGCCCACCGACGCGAAGCGACAGCCGGCTGTCGAACATCAGGTCGGGGGTCGGCACGTCCTGGGTCATCGGGACACCCGGGTTGTCGGCGGCGATGCGACGGGCGGCCGCTCCGGTGACGTCGAACCAGGTGCCGGCGGTGCGCGAGCGCAACCCCTGGATCCGCTTGTCGTCGAGCTGGCATGCCGGGTTGTTGGCCTGGGCGACGTAGACGGTCCCCGGCTCCCGAAACAGCTGCACCCCGCCGACGTGGTCGACGTGGGCCTGCGTGGTGATGATGTGCGACGTCGGTCCGGGCCGCACGGCATCGAAGACCCGCTTGTGGTGGGGCGCCTCGTAGCCCATCCCGGTGTTGACGATGACGCGGCCGCCGTCCACGAGGAGGCAGTGGGCGGCCGTCGTGCCGCTGCTGCGGTACATGACGTCGGTGATGCGCGTCGCCGGGTCCACATAGACCGGGGTGAGGAGCTCCTTGCCGCCGCGCTCGTCGACGAGCTGGTCGACCATCGCCTCGGTGTTCATCGTGCCTCGACCCTCACGGGGAAGCGATCGAGGTAGAAGTCGAAGGGGGCCCGCACCTCGTCGGGCGTCACGTCGAAGTCGGCGCGCAGGTCGTAGACGACCTGCCCGTCCCGGCCCCGGGGGTGGGCGGCCAGGTAGGCGTCGATCTGCGCCTGCGCCTCCGAGGTGAGCTCGAGTCCGGCGACGTCGTAGATGGAGCGCACCACCGCCATGTCGTCGGTCATGAACTCGTGGAACAGCACGTCCACGGTCTGGCCCGCCGGGAGGAGGTGGCGGTCGCGCACCGACGCCTCGAGGAGGCGCCGGACCCGGTCGCTCCAGTACGCCAGGTACCACTCCGGCCGGGTCGTGCGGTAGCTCATCCGGGCACCGTAGGTCAGCATCGTGATGGCCGACTGCACGACCGACACCGGGTCGCGGTGGGTGACAACGATCGTGGCGTCGGGAAACGTCGCCATGAGCGGGCCGATCTGCTCGAGGTGCTGGGGGCACTTCATGACCCACCGCTGCCTCGGTGCGTACCACTGCAGGATCTGCAGGCCGACTCTCAGGTACGCGTAGTGCTCGGTCTGATCATGGGAGAGCAGGTAGTCCCGCCACCTCGGCGTGCGGGCGATCCACTCGATGTTGTACGTGGTGAAGTCCGGGAGCATGAGCTCCAGCTCCTCGTGGACGTGGTCCGGGTTCATGGGGTGCATGGCGCTGATGAGCGGCATCGAGGTCTGCATCGCCTGCCAGGCGTCCTCGCAACGCTGCCAGCGGGGATCGACCCCCCCTGGGCCCGGCTGCTCCCGCAGGTCGGGCACCGGCTCGTAGCTCTCCCACAGCGGAAGCGAGCGGAACCGCTCGTCGGCGGCGAGCAGGTTGACGAGGTGGGTGGTGCCCGACCGTGGCAGCCCGATGACGATGACCGGTCTCTCGATGGGGATCTCCCGGATCTCCGGGTGCCGCTCGAGGAGGTCCCGGATGCGCAGGCGGGTGGAGGCGTAGCGGCAGCAGTCGCCGAAGAAGCCGAGCCGGCCGAGTCCGGTGCGCTCCCCGTCCTCGTCCATCTCCGAGAGCCAGACCTGCAGCCGCTCCCGGTAGTCGTCCGGGCCGAAGTCGTCGAGGCCCGTCGCCGCCACCGCCGCGGCGAGCACGGCGTCGACGGTGAGATCGACGTGCTGCGACTCCCCGTAGGCGAGTGCCGCCTCCTGCGCGTCGGTCAGCTGCGGGTCGGCCAGATCCTCGATCCGGATGCGGCCCGCTCTGCTCTCGTCCGCCATCGCGCTCCCCTCTCGGTTGATGGTCTCCCGCTCAGGACGGCACGACGCCCATGGCCCGCAGCTGGCCCACGACCTGCTCGGCCGCCTCGGCCGGTGTCACCGCGGTGGTGTCGATCCGGACCTCCGGGTCCTCGGGCGGTTCGTAGGGGGAGTCGATCCCGGTGAAGTTCGGCAGCTCTCCCCGGCGGGCCTTGCCGTAGAGGCCTTTGACGTCGCGATCCTCGGCGACGGCGAGGGGCGTGTCGACGAACACCTCGCAGAACTCGCCGTCGAGGACGAGGTCGCGCGCCATGCGCCGCTCGGCCTGGAACGGCGAGATGAACGAGACCAGCACGACCACACCCGCATCGACCATGAGCCTGGCGACCTCGGCGACCCGCCGGATGTTCTCGATGCGGTCGGCCTCGGTGAAGCCTAGGTCGTGGTTGAGCCCGTGGCGCACGTTGTCGCCATCGAGGAGGGTGGTGTGCACGCCGAGGGAGTGCAGCCGGCGCTCGACCAGGTTGGCGATCGTCGACTTCCCCGCGCCCGACAGGCCGGTGAACCACACGATGCACGGCCGGTGGCCCTTCAGCAGGGCGTGGGCGTCCTTGTCGACGTCGATCGCCTGCCAGTGCACGTTCTGCGCCCGGCGCAGCGCGAAGTGGAGCAGGCCGGCCGCCACCGTGTTGTTGGTCAGGCGGTCGATCACGATGAACCCGCCCGTGTACCGGTTGTCGGCGTAGGCGTCGAAGGCAACCGGCCGGTCGGTGGTGATGGTGCACACGCCGATCTCATTCAGCTCGAGCGACTCGGCCGCCAGGTGCTCCAGGGTGTTGACGTTGATCCGGTGCTTCGGCGGGGCGATCGTCACGCCCACGGTGCGGGTGCCGAGCTTCATCAGGTATCCCCG
>Ga0209698_10000985_pt1 | contig 32763 bp, 26 predicted proteins | sample LitLauG_LLR_2012_FD_187203 | JGI IMG/M metagenome (GOLD analysis project Ga0209698, IMG submission 187203) | Freshwater sediment microbial communities from Pennsylvania, USA - Little Laurel Run_MetaG_LLR_2012 (SPAdes) (version 2) | ecosystem: Environmental > Aquatic > Freshwater > Creek >... | reverse complement strand
ACTTTCACCAACATATCGCCGGCTAGATTCTGTGTCGTTTCAAAGAAGAGCGCCTGCGAGAGCAAGTCAGCATTGTCAGGAAGCAAGAAGCCCGCGAGCAAACGAACCAAGTAGGCGCCATCGGCCGGCAGCATCCAGTCCTTCTGGAGCAACTCTTGACGCAAAAACCAAGGGGCAAAGTTGCTCTCAAAGTAACGTTCCAGCGCGGTTGAGCGGCTTAACATATGAAGATAATTCTTGCCGTAAGCCGAGTATGGCAAGTGCTCGGCTGCCCAGGAAATAAATGTGCGCAATGCCGGGGGCAGGTGGTCGAGCTTGCGTAACTTCTCGAGCGTCTGAAAGCGATCATACCCGGCGAACAATTCGTCGCCGCCATCGCCACTCAGCGCAACCTTTACATGGCGGACCGCGAACTCGGAAACGATGAATGTGGGGATGGCGGAAGAATCGCCGAAAGGTTCATCGAAGTGCTGCACCAAACGGGAAACCAAAGCCACCGCGTCCGGCCGCACCATGATTTCGTGGTGGTCGGTATGGTACTGCTCCGCCACCATAGCGGCATATTCCAATTCGTTGAAGGCGCTCTCTTCGAAGCCAATCGAGAATGTGTGTACAGGCTCAGGCGACGCGAGAGCCATGGATGCAACCACGGAACTCGAATCGATGCCACCACTCAAAAACGCTCCCAAAGGCACATCGGCCATCATCCGGATGCGCACCGATTCATCGAACTTCTCCCGCAGGCGTGCGCACACGTGGGCCTCTGAGAAGTCCATCGGCGTCTCGGCAACCGGCGTCGGGAACTGCCAGTACCGGCCTTGACGGACCGCTCCGTCTGCGTCGTAAGTCAGCCAACATCCAGGCGGAAGCTTACGAACCGCTCGAAAACACGTCAACGGTTCAGGAATGTACGTGAAGTGAAAAAAGAGCCGCAGGGCCTCCGCGTCGATCTCCGACGGGACACCGACTGTATGCAGGCATTTCAGCTCGCTTCCGAAGTAGAGCCCCTCCGGCAACACCGCATAGTAAAGCGGCTTCTTGCCGAAACGATCGCGCGCCAGAAAAAGACGTCGCCGCCGAGCGTCCCAGATCGCATAAGCGAACATACCGCGCAGCCGCCGCACGCCCTCGGCGCCTTCGTCTTCGTACAGATGAACGAGCGTTTCCGTGTCGCTATTTGTGGCGAACCGATGCCCACGGGTGACCAGATCGTGGCGCAGGTCCCGATAATTGTAGATCTCGCCGTTAAAAACTACCCAGACGGATTCGTCTTCATTCGCCATAGGTTGATGGCCGGTACTGAGATCGATGATGCTCAGGCGCCGCATACCGATGGCGCAGCCACCGTCCATATGGTAGCCTTCATCGTCCGGGCCGCGATGCCGTATCTGGTCGCACATCGCACGCAGTGCGGACACACTTGCGTTCTTTTCGCGCAAGTAGAATCCCGCAATGCCACACATAGGTTTGGATACCTTGCCCTTACTGTAGCATTCGACTGCGGGGCATGCGTTACATTGAGGAGGCATGCCTGCTCCCATCCCCGTACTGCTGATGGTGCGCGAACTGAGCCTCGGCGGCAGCGAGCGGCAGATGGCGGAAATCGCCAAAGCTCTGGACCGGTCCCGGTTCGATGCACGGGTTGGGTGCTTCCGTCCGACGGGCTTGCGCGCGGACGACCTGCGGTCCGCCGGCGTGCCTATCGTGCGCTTCCCCGTGCCTTCGCTAGCCAGCGTAAAAGGTGCTTTGCGCATCGCCACGTACATCCGGGAAGAACGCATACGGCTGGTGCACACCTTCGACACGCCGGCCAATCTGTACGGAGTACCCGCGGCGCGCATGGCCGGCTCCGCGGTAGTGCTTTCCAGCCAGCGGGTCGATCGGGCGCTATGGCCGGCGGCCGCCCGGCATGGGTTGCGCATCACCGATCGCCTCGTCGACGGCATAGTGGTCAATTGCGAGTTCCTGCGCCGCCATCTGCGCGACGAAGAGAGGGTGCCAGCCGGGCTGATCCACGTCTGCTATAACGGCATCGATACCGGCGCATTCCGCCCCTTACGCGGCGCCCGGCCGGAGCCGTTGCGTGCCGCCGCTCTAGTGGTGGGGGTCGTATGCGGTCTGCGGCCCGAGAAAAGCCTCGGAACCTTGCTGGATGCCTTTGCCGCCGTGCGCGGGCTTGTGGTGGGTATGAAGTTGGCCATAGTTGGCAGCGGACCCTGTCTGGCAGACTTGCAGGACCGCGCCCGGGCGCTGGGCGTTCTGCCAGACTGTGTCTTCGAACCGGCTACGCCGCGCGTGGCCGATTGGTTGCACGCCATGGACATATTTGTGCTGCCGTCGCTTTCCGAAGCGCTCTCCAATTCGCTTATGGAAGCCATGGCTTGCGGCTGTTGCGTGGCCGCCTCGCGCGTTGGCGGCAATCCGGAACTGGTCGCGGACGGGGAGACCGGGATGCTCTTCGAGCCCCGAGATGCGGCGGGACTGGCCGAAGTATTGCGCCTGCTTTTGCACGATCCCACGCGCCGCCGCGAGCTGGCATCCAACGCCGCCCGCCGGATTCACGGCCGCTTCTCGCTCGCAGCGGCCGCGCGTAGAATGGGAGAGATTTATTCCGGGTTTCTGACCTGATCGGCGGTTCTCTACCACAGCACCAACGGTACATCTCCCGGGCTGAAGCTTAACCCAAGGCTGGCCATGTACTGGGTACGCTTGAATGCTGCCGTACTGGCGACTTCGTTGTGGAAGGCGTCAAAGCGCAGCACGGCATGCAACCCTTTCGCCAGGTCTCGCGTAATGCCGGCTCCTCCACCGTAGACGGTGTACGCGCCCGCTGTCTGAACCAGGGTGGTCATGCGGCCATAGGTACCGTTCACGGAGAAATTCCAGTGGTGCACACCGGAATAGCTATACGTGGCGTTCCCGGACTCGTTCCTGGACGTGAGGTAAACTCCGTTGCCGGGAGTTACTTGGTTCAGGTACGCGAGAGAAAAGTGCGAGTGGTGGAAAGTATCCGTCAACCGTACTGCCCCATCCGGCGCGTAGTTGACGCGGTGGGCGGCTTGAATGCCCACCGACTGGCCGAGCAGAGCCGCCACCGCGGGGTCGAGCGGAACCTCGGTCAGGCTGTAGCTCTCCAAACGCGCGCCACCGATGCGCGCGGATAGCTGCACCTGCCGGGACACCTGGGTGCTATAGTCAAAGCCCACGGAGTGTATCTCCGTAGTGCCGTAGCCCTTGGTGTACTCGAAGTGGGTGAAGCGATAGTCTGCGCCTAGGGTCGTGTGGCGGCTGATCCGATACTGCATATCCGCTCGCGCTGTGGCTCCTGTCACGCCGTAAAGTGCGCTGGATTGCCGGCGTACCAGGTTGCCTTGCGCCCCCACATTGAATGACAGCCGGTGCGACAGGTGGTAAGTCAGATCTCCGGAAACGCCTGCGAAGATAACCCGGTTATCGTAAATATCGTTTAGGGGCGACTGAAGATAATTCGGATCCAGAGCGCCAACTGGCGAGGACAATAAATAATTGTTGAGGGAATAGATGCCGCCCTGTTCCCGCAGCGTGAACGTCACACGCCTGGTGAGGCGATGTGTGAGGACAAGCGACAGAGCGTTATCGGTGCCGTCGTAGGAGGAGAGAGAGTAGTGACGGTAATCCCCCCGGTAATCCAGCCCCAGGGTGGTGTTCTTCCAGACGTGGTAGACGTATGCGCCGAGGTTAACCTGCAACCCATACGAATCCGTGGAAGGTATCTGGCCGGTCGAGGTTACCGTGACCGGCGTCAGGCCGGCATTATAGATACCACTCACACCGATGTATGGGCGGAAAGCAATAGGAGCCACCGTCTTGCCCGCGGGGGTTTCGCCCCGGCTCAAAATTGCCGGTCCGCTATACTCCTCACCGGAATCGGCTTGTGAGGAATCGGACTGCGCCATCAGGGCCAGGGCGCAGCCTAGAAACACGGTCGTTCGAACAAGCAGCAAAGGGCCTCCGGGAGTTCCAGGATTTCGATTCGATTCGGCAATCGGGGTTCAATATTCACTCTGACGCGCCGGAAGGAGCGGTGTCAAGCTGCCTGCCCTGCAAAGGTTTGTTGGGCGACCTTGTAGCCGCAAGTCTACGACTTACATTACCAACCGGAAATAATTGAAACCATGTGGCTTGACACGAAGCAACGGGGTGCGCCAACATCAGGATGAGTAGCCGGAGGTCTCCTTGTGCATTCACTGCTCTGGTTAGGATTCAGAGCATTTATCGTCTCGCTGGTGCTGACCCCGATCTGCCGGGACGTGTTCCGGTCCTACGGGGTCGTGGACCAGCCCGATGCCACGCGTAAGGTCCATCGCTATCCCATCCCGCGTGTGGGTGGCTTGGCTGTTGCCATTTCCTATCTCGTGGCGTATATTTTGGTTCGTCCCGAAGAGGGCAGCCCGCTCGCCCAGCAACTGTCGCTCGTTTGGAGACTGCTTCCGGGTGCCGCGCTGGCTTTCGGGATCGGTTTGCTGGACGACCTGTTCGACTTGCGGGCTTGGATAAAGCTCCTGGGACAGCTCACGGCGGCGAGCCTGGCCTGTGTGGGTGGCGTACGCATCCTGTCGATCGGCGGTGCTTCCACGGATGCCTGGTGGAACATCCCGCTCACCATTCTGTGGCTACTGGCCTGCATGAACGCCTTCAACCTGGTGGACGGGCTGGACGGTTTGGCCGTGGGAGTGGGTCTCTTCGCTACGCTGACCGTTTTCACCGCGGCTATGATGCAGCACAACATGGTGCTGGCGGTGGCTACGTTCCCGCTGGCTGGCGCTTTGCTGGCTTTTTTGTGCTACAACTTCAACCCCGCGACCATTTTCCTGGGCGATTCCGGCAGCTTGTTGATCGGCTTTCTACTGGGCTGCTACGCGGCGATCTGGAGCAATAAATCGGCCACGCTCCTCGGCATGACTGCTCCTTTGATGGCGCTCTCCATTCCATTGCTGGATGTTGCGCTGGCCATTGTGCGGCGTTTTCTGCGGCGTCAGCCGATTTTTGCAGCGGACCGCGGCCATATTCACCATCGGCTGCTGGATCGCGGGTTCACGCCGCGCCGCGTCGTTTTGGTGCTTTACGCTCTGTGCGGATTGGCCGCCGCGTTTTCGCTCTTGCAGGGCGTGATGCACAGCTTCGCCGGGGCGGTCCTCCTGCTGTTTGGCGTTTTTGTATTGCTGGGTATTCAGTACTTGGGCTACGCCGAGTTCGATTTGGCCGGCCGGCTGCTGTTTAGCGGCGAGTTTCAACGTACGGTCGGCGCCCAACTGGACCTGCGGAAGTTCCGTGCTGCGCTGGCTGCCGCCGGTACCCCGGCCGGTTGCTGGGAAGCGATTCGCGAAGCTTCCGCGAAGTTCGGATTCCATCGAGTGCGGCTGTGTCTGGCTGGTGAAGTCTTCGAATACTCCTCCGATGAATCCGGGGCCCCGCGTTGGACGGTGCGCGTGCCGCTCGCCAACGAAGATTATGCGGTGCTGGCGCGGCCTTTTGCTTCAGCCGTGCTGCCCATGGTAGTCGCGCCGTTTGTTGACTCGCTGCGTGAGATATTGGCCGAAAAATTCCCAGAGATCGCGACGAAGGAAGCCAATGGACCGGCTGCGGTGTCTTTGGCGGGACAGTAACCGGGGTATTCTGGAATCATGCAAATCCTCGTCGAGGAATCAGGGCGGCCGACGGCCATCCAGTGGGAACGCGGGATGACCGACGACGAGTACTTCCAGTTCTGTGCGGAAAATCCGGACTTGCGCATTGAACGATCGGCGGAAGGAGACATCCTGATTATGCCCCCGGTGGGAGGTGAAAGCAGCTTCCGTAACAGTGAATTGACCGCCGAATTGAGAATCTGGGCGCGTAAGGACGGACGCGGCCGGGCTTTCGATTCGAGTGTGGAATACTTCCTTCCAAACGGGGCGGCATATTCACCGGACGCCTCCTGGGTTCTTCGCTCGCGGCTCGATAAATTGACGAGAGACGAGAAGCGTAAATTTCCCCGGCTGTGCCCGGATTTCGTCGTAGAGCTGATGTCGCCCTCAGATCGCCTCTCCAAGGTCAAGGCCAAGATGCGCGAATGGATCGAAAACGGCGCGCAATTGGGATGGCTGCTCGACCCCGATCATCGTACCGTATATATTTACCGCCCGGACCGCGAGCCTGAGCGGCTGGTCAACCCGGAGAGCCTCGCCGGCGAGGGTCCCGTGGCCGGATTTATCCTGGAGCTATCCGATATCTGGGCCGGGTTGTAGCGCTTTTGCCCGCAATTCCCGGCTTGGCAGTTGTACACGATTCGACACAGCGGAAGGAGAGGGCCCCGGAGTGAATTGGCCGCTTGATTCTCGCGCAGCCGGTGCGAGAAACTGGGCGCGCTGTTCCCTACCCCTCCCGGAACGGCATCTCCATAAAGCTGTGCAGAACAATATATGCGTCCAGAGCCGGAGACATGTGCTTGATGTAATACAGGTCGTACTCCAGCGACTCCCGCGCGTCGCGCAGCCGCTGGCCGTAATCGCAGTTGAGCTGGCTCCAACCCAAGATGCCGGGGCGCACCGCGTGCCGCTGCCCGTAGTAAGGCATTTGGTCCATCAATACCGGTATGAACGCCGGGTCGTGCGGACGCGGCCCCACCAGCGACATCTCGCCGCGGATCACGTTCAACAGTTGCGGCAGCCCGTCCAAATGCAGGCGGCGCAGCCAGGCGCCCACCCGCGCAGGTTGGCCATCGCCGCGCCGGCAACGAAAGCGGTAAAGCGTGAATGGGACCAAATTCACGCCCCACCGTAAGTGTCCCTCAATGACCGGGCCCGGGGAGGACAACGTAATCGCGGCCGCAATGGGCAGCAGCAATACCGCCAGCAGCGCCAAGCCGGCCAGCGCCACGATATTGGAGTAGATGGCCTGCAGCGCGACGGCGCCGCGGCGGGCCCCCAGCTCATCGGAAAAAATCAGTTGCGATGGCAGCAACTCCTCCACGCACACCCGTTCGCAGGCGGCTTCGTACAACTCGGCCACGCGCTGGATTTCAATGCCGCGGAACTGCAGATCCAGGAGTTCTCGAAATGGCATGCCGTGGCGGCGTTCGGTAACCCCGATCACAATGCGCTCCGGGCGGACTTCGGAAACCACTCGCGCCAGTTCCGCGGTCGAGCCCAGTACCCGCGTTCCGTTGAGGGGCGTGCCGGCCGGCCGCTCATCGTCAAGGTAGCCGGCCAGCGAAAGGCCCAACTCGGGATGGGCCGCCAGGCTGCCGCCCGCTTCCAGAGCGGCCGCATTTGTCCCATAGAAGAGCACTCGTTTGGCGCCCAGGCTCTTCCATAGCAACGCGCTGTAGAACATGCGCCAGACCAACAGCACGACCAAAGTTAGGGCGCTGCCGAGCATCATGATGGAAGGCGCCAGCACCAATTCCGGAATCCGCAGATAACTCAGCAACGATTCCAACAGGAAGGTCACACCCAGTGTCAGGCAGAGCTGCTGTACGAGTAAAATCTTGGACCGCACGCCTACCTGCACATACAGCTTGTTGAGCTGCAGGCCAACCAGTACCCCCGCCACGACCAGTGCAATTTGTAACAGCCCGTTGTCATAGAGCAGAAACACGGATGGGTCCGCGCCACTCGACCAATAGGCAGCCAGAATATAGCAGGAAAAAATGAAAATCGTCTCCGGAACGAAGAGGCTGAGGATGCGGGTGGAGAAAAGGTTCCTGAGAAAGGAAAACATCGCCTTTACGCATAGTACACTGGCAGCGAAGGCCATGCGCGAACTCAACTGGAAGCCGGGTCAATCCGCGGAACTGAGCGTGTTGGGCGAGGCGGCGTGTGCCGGGTCTGCAGGGCACCCCGCGCGCATTCTCGAGTTTTCCGGCAAACGCATTCGCCTGGCTGCGGCATTGAAAGTGAAAGGTGGCGCGGCCGTGCGTCTGGAATGGGATGGGCAACTGTTATTGGGCCAGGTGTTGACCACTGAGCCCGGCGGCTTTTGGATGGAAATTCATCACATGCTGCTGGATACCGCCGGGCTGAGCTGGCAGAAAAAGGGCTGGCAACGCGGATAAGGCTCCGGATGCCAGCTAAAGCGCAGTGGCTGCTTCGCGTCCCCGAGATTCTTGCGGAATTATCGGCGCTGGATGTGCCGGTAGTGGACCGTGCTGTCTGCGAACGCCTGTTCCGTCTGCGCAGGCGGCGCACTATTGACCTGATACGCTGCTTCGGCGGGTATCAGGCTGGCCGGACGTTTTTAGTTGACCGGCCCAAGCTGATCGCGCAGTTGGAACAGATCCGCGATAGCCCCGATTTCAAAATGGAGTGGCGGCGAAAGGATCGCCTGGCGGAACGGCTGGACGCCATCCGCCGCCTGCAAGCCGGCGCGCGCGTAGCCATTGCGGTGCAGCCGGAGACCCTCCGCCAGCGTTTGCCGGATCTCCCGGCAGGCGTGGGACTGAGTCCCGGCGCGCTGCACATTCAGTTTCAGTCTTCGGAAGAACTACTGAGCAAGCTTTTCGCGCTGGCGCAGGCCATCGCCGACGATTATGAGGCGTTTGAGAAGCGGACGTCCAGCGAACGGGAGTAGAGTCGCGTTCCCAACGTGCCCCGGTACTGAGTAGATCAGAGTGGGGCAGCCCGAAGCGCCGCCCCACAAACTGGCCACTTGAATACGCGCTAGCTCGCATAGGATAACGCTGGATTGCTGGAGCACCCGCCGTAACCACACTGTCACGTGGCAGTAATTCGACTGAAACGCCGCCCGACTATCATGGAGTTTCAGATTCCTCTTAGCTCGTTGGGTAAAGATCTTGTGTGGTCTGTATTGCTACTCACCCTCCCGCTTCGGGCTCAGGACCGGGCCCTCGCTGAACGGCACGGTCACCGATGCGACGGGCGCGGTGATCACGGGTGCGGCTGTCACGCTTCAATCCCCGGACACTGGCCTCCGCCGCTCGGTACTGACAAACGAAGCCGGAATCTACGAGATTCCTTCGCTGCCCGTGGGAAGCTATACTCTGACAATCGCGAAACCCGGATTCGAACCGTTCAAGACGGAGCGGATCGATCTTCTCTTCGGGCAAACGCGACCATCCACGCCAAACTTCAGGTGGGGAATGTGGCGGACACGGTGGAGGTGACCGCGACGGCGGAGGCGGTGAACCGAACGAACGCGGAGGTCGGGGGTGTCGTGGAGGCTCCCCAAATCCGCGAAATCCCGATCGATGGCCGGAACTGGGCCACGCTGATGACCCTGGCGCCGGGCGCGGTCAATACTGGCGACGGCGCGCAAAGAAGCATCAACTTCAATGGGCACTCGCTGGACGATAGCAACTTCACCTTTGACGGCATAGATACGAGCGGCGTGCAGGAACACACTCAAAAAGCCGATACGCGATTGAACGTATCGCTCGACTCGATCCAGGAATTCCGAGTCAGTTCCGCCGTCTACACGGCTGAAGCGGGCGCGGCCGGCGGCGCGCAGATTAACGTGGTCTCGAAAACCGGAACCAACGATTATCACGGCTCGGTGTTTGAGTACCTGCGCAACAATGTTCTGGATGCCCGTTCTCCCTTCGATCCAACCGATATCCCTCCGTTCCGTTTGAACCAGTTCGGCGCGCAACTCGGCGGAGCGATCGTCAAGAACAAAGCCTTCTTCTTCGCGAATTACGAAGGTTTGCGCCAGGAACTGACCAACACGATGATTGGGTTTGTGCCGAACGCCGCATTCCGGTCTCAAGTCACTGCGGTTTCGCCTGTGCTGGGGCCTATCGTCAACGCGTACCCGAAGGGCCAGACTCCCGTGGATGAGAATACGGACCAGATCACCGTGGAGGAAAAGAACACCACTCGCGAAGACTCGGGAATGCTGCGTCTGGACTACCGCTTCTCGGACAAATCCACGTCGTACGTTCGCTACAACATCGACAACGCTTATATAGACAATCCGAGCGATGCGCTCGGCACCCGCAATGTAATTCCACACGTCCCGCAGAATCTGGTTTTACAGTTCCAGCACATCTTCTCGCCCACCCTGATCAACGAGGTGAAGTTCGGCTTGAATCGCGCGAACTACCACAACTGGACGTACGGCACGTCGCCGATTTCAATGACCACGGAAAGCTTCGATGGTTTGAGCGACAACACGTTGGACTCGGAAATCGGCACGACCTTCTCCTATATCGATAATTTGACCTGGGTGCGTGGCCGGAGTACCTTCACGTTTGGGGTCGATATCCGGCGCATTCGGTTGAATAATTCGGGCAACACCATCCGGGACTCGTCGATCGACTTCGCGACATTGGACGATTTTATCCACAACCGGGCCGACGATGTCCAGGTGCTCGAAGGCGAGGAAATTCGCGGCGACCGGCGCACTTTCTTCATGGGTTACGCGCAGGACGACGTCAAACTGACCGCGCGGCTTACGCTCAACATCGGCCTGCGCTACGAGTACTACACCGTAGCGCATGAGATTCTGAACCGGGCCGCCGTAGTTGATATTTACGGCTGCGGCGGATTCTGCCCCACGGGGACTCCGTTCTATAACCCGAACCCGCACGATTTCGGCCCGCGCTTCGGACTGGCCTGGGCGCCTGCGGCTCTGAATGGCAAGACGGTCTTCCGCACGGGCTACGGCATCTATTATGGTGGAAACCAGAACGACGACTTCAGCGATCCGATGGAAAGTGCCGTGCCGCGCTACCACGTTACGTCCGATGACATCCCGAACCTGTCCTACCCTGTGGATCCCTTCATCGAGCCGCAGTATGCGCTCTATAGTCCGAAGGCCATCGATCGGCATCGCAAGGATTTGTCGTATCAAGACTGGAGTGCCGCTGTCGAACGGCAGTTGCCCGCCAGCTTTACCGGACAGATCGCTTATGTGGGGGCGGTCGGCCGGCACTTGTTCGACAAATATCAGGTCAACCTGATCAATCCGGCGACGGGCACGCGGCCACTAGCTAGCCGGTTTCTCGCAGTACGGGTTAAAGGCTAACGACGCCAACGACAGTTTCAACGCCATGCAGATCTCCTTGCAGCGCCGTTTTGTCAACGGCTTTTCGTGGCAGACACAGTACATGTGGTCTCACGGGATCGCCGACGGTTCGATCGGCTCCGGCACGAGCGTGTCGTTCGAAAACATGGCTTGCCGTGTTTGCGATCGCAGCGACTCACCGATCGATGTCCGGCAGACGATGACTTCAAATGCCATCTACCAGCTTCCCTTCGGTCACGGCCGCCGCTATCTGAACGGTAATGGCCTGATGGCGAATCTTTTCGGCGGCCGGCAGTTGTCCGGTATCGTCACAGCCAGCTCGGGCCGTCCGGTTAACATCACGATCAAGCGCAAGCCCGGTGCGCTACCGGATGGCAATACCAGTTCCCAGCGCCCCGACCTGGTGCCGGGCGTGTCCATCTACCCGGCAAACCAGACCATCGACAACTGGTTTAACCCGGCGGCGTTCGTACTTCCGGCGGCGGGTACCTGGGGGGACTTGGGCCGCAACATCGGCCGCGGACCGGGCTACTACGAAATCGATACCGCGCTGCAGAAAAGATTCCGGCTGAACGAGCGCTTCGGGCTCAATGTTCGTGCCGAAGCCTTCAATCTGTTCAACCATCCCATCTTCGACAACCCATCGGGTAAACCGGTCTTCTGGTGGCTTCGGGCAGATCACCTCAATCCTCAATACCGGCGCGGTGGGCACGGGGACCCCGCGGCGCGTCGAGTTTGCCATACGACTGGATTTCTAGAAGACCAACCATGAAGAAAGCGGCGCTTTGCCTATTTGCCACGCTGTGGTTCGCGCTGCATGCCGGCGCGCAAGAAAGGCTTGCCGGCGGCCCCTACGTAGTCAACACGGGGGAGAAATCCGCAACGGTAGTTTGGATCGTGGAGGCGGGCCAAGCGGCTCTCGGAACCGAACCCGGCAAATTGGAGAAGACCGCGCCGGTACTGCGTGCCAAGAAGGTCTCGTTCACAGGCCTGCAGCCGGGTACGACTTACTACTACGACACCACCGGGACGGAGGAAGGAAAAGGCTCCTTCAAGACGGCGCCAAGCGGACCGTCGTCGTTTCAGTTCGTCGTTTATGGCGACACGCGCACACGGCACGACGTACACCGCCAGGTGATCGGCGCAATCTTAAAAAAGACCTCGCCGGATTTTGTGCTCCACACCGGCGACCTGGTAGCCAACGGCGCGGACGCTTCGCTGTGGCCGATTTTCTTCGACATCGAGCGCCAGTTGCTGCGCAAAGCCGCCTTTTTTCCCTCGCTTGGCAACCACGAGCGCAACGACCGCAACTTTTATGAATTCTTCGATCTCCCAGGCACGCCCTACTATTCGTTCAACTGGGGGAGTTGCCACTTCATCGTGTTGGACAGCGATATCGACAACGTGGCGAAGAGCGATGCCGCACGCCAGGCATTCTGGAGCGAGCAGGTCCGCTGGCTCGAGGAAGACCTGCAGAAAAGCCAGTCCGCGGACTTCCGGTTCGTGAGCGCACCATCCACCGATAACAGCCGTCGCGCGCCGCCAGGGCGACAATCCGGAAATGACGGCGCTGATGCCCATGTTCGAGAAGTACAAAGTAACCGCGGGGCTTTTTGGCCATGACCACAACTATCAACACTACGTCAAGAATGGCATTCACTACTTCATCACCGGCGGCGGAGGCGCGCCCCTCTACGATGTCGACAAGCCCCCTGAAGGCATCACCCGAAAAGTGGCCAGCACCGAGAATTTCGTCGTAGTCAACGTTAATGGCAAGAGTGCGCACGTCGAGGCGTTCAAGCCGGACGGCCAGATGCTCGACGCGGCCGATCTAACCCCAAACGTTCACTGAGTCCTGGAAATCGCGGCTGGGCTGCTAGACTCAGATCGTGGAATCCCAGCGCAGCCTGCTCAGGATAGCGTACCTGCTAAGCCAGTATCCTGCCGTCAATCACGTTTTCATGCTGCGCGAAGTGTGTTTTCTGCGCAACCTTGGGTTGGATATTCAAGTCGCCTCTATTCGAAGCCCGGATAGAGACCCTGGCTTGATGACCACTGCCGAGCAGGAGGAGGCGTGGTCCACGTATTATGTCAAAAACTCCGGCCTGGTCCGGCTCGTGCTGGCTCACGTTCATACGTTGGTTTCACGGCCAGGCCACTACATCCGCGGCTTGGCCAGCGCGTTACGTAACGGCTCGGAGCATCGTCCACGGGCGCTGTACGGTCTGTTCTATTTCACCGAAGCGGTCGCCATTGGGCATTGGATGCGGCGTCATGGCTTATCCCACGTGCACGTTCACTATGCATCGACCGTAGGTTTTCTTGTAGGTCGAATCTTCCCCGTTACGCTATCGATCACCTTTCACGGACCAGTGGAGTTTCAGGATCCGGCCGCGACGCGGCTCGCGGAGAAAGTCCAGGCATCTCTGTTCTGTTGCGCCATCAGCCAGTACGGAGTAAGTCAACTGATGTATGCGTGCGGCTATCCGGAATGGCCGAAGCTGGAGCTCACCGCCTTGGGCGTAGATCCTGGCGGATTCCAGCCGCGGCCGTTCCGGCCAAGTCCCTCGCCGTTCCGGCTCGTTTGCGTCGGGCGGTTGGCGCCCGTAAAAGGCCAGCACCTGCTGATCGCGGCGATGGCGGCTTTGGTCAAAGAGGGTCGCGACCTCCGGCTGCGTTTCGCGGGAGATGGCCCCGACCGGATCGCTCTGCGCCGGGACGTGGAGAACTGCGGGCTGTCGGACCGGGTCTCGTTCGAAGGAAATCTGAATCAGGACAAGCTGCTGGATTTGTACCGGGACTCCGATGCGTTGGTGCTCTCCAGCTTCGCAGAAGGTCTGCCCGTAGTTCTGATGGAAGCCATGGCGATGGAAATTCCTTGCGTGGCTCCCTGGGTGCACGGGATTCCGGAAATCGTGACCCATGAGACCGATGGCCTGCTGGTGCCGCCAGGCGATGCGGAGGCGCTGGCGTGCGCCATCGGCAGACTGATGGACGACGCGGAGCTCCGGCGCACCCTGGGACAAAACGCCCGGCTGAAAATCCAGGAGAAGTTCGACCTGCGCCGCAATACCCAGCACTTGGCCGATGTCTTCTGGCGGCGTTTGTCCTGACAGCCGCCGCATGGTAGCCTGAATATATGGCTAAGGCCCTGGCTACCCGGCCTGATGTCGAGGAAGCGCTTGGAACCGCCGAGGTTGCCCGCATATTGGGCATTCACAGGCGCACGGCCGAACGGCGCCGCCGAGCGGCCCGGAAACCAATGCCGCTGCAAGCACAACGGCAGGACAAGCTGCGGCAGATATGGAAGCAGCTTCTCGAACTATACACAGCGGAGAATGCGTCGAACTGGCTGCATAGCTCGGTGCCAGCCTTGGGCGACCGCCGTCCTGTAGACGTAATGACGGAAGACGGTGGCCTGGAACGCGTGCTCGACACGGTAACACGGATGAGCTGGGGAGTCCCAGCCTGAGTCGGCGGGCCAGGGTGAAAGACCTGAGTTTGTTTTTCAGGCGTGCTCCGGCCGTGGAGTTTCGCGGGCCGGCTTACCGGCTATGCGTTTCGCTCTATCGCAACCGCACTCTTTCCATGAGTGGAGCGTGGAACCGCGGGGGACGGTATAACATCCGTAACTACTTTGGAGCCCTGTACACTTCGTTGGACTTGGCCACGGCGCATGCGGAAATGTGCCGCTATTTTACGGTGGAGCCCGACTGCGGCTTGACCCAGGCGGTGATCGATCTCGAGCTCACGCGCGTTGTGGATCTGACGGGTCGCGGTTTGCTGCGCCGGATAGGGATCGGGCTCGTCGACCTTGTGCATGAGAGTCATGCGGTCTGCCAGGGATTCTGGCTGAGAGCATGGGAAAGCGGAGTGGAAGGGCTATTAGTTCCCCCGGCGGCTGTCCATGGACGCAAGAACCTGGTCGTGTTGCTGGACAATCAACAAACCGGGTGGAGCATTCGGCTCCGCCGCCTGGAGGCCGCGAAGCTGCTCACCCCAGTGCGTACCGCACCTGCGCTTCGGCCCCCTGAATCCAGTTGAAGATATCCGCAAGTGTGGCGCGGGCGTCGCGCCGCGGCCGCCAACCGTTCAGCGCTGTCAGGCGCCGGTGGTCCGTGAGATAGATGCGCACATCGGCGGGACGCGTTTGAGACACCGGCACAATCTGCAGCCGGTTGCCCGTGATCTCCTCGCATAACCGCGTGGTCTCCAGCAGCGACAGACTGAAAGCCAGCCCGCCGCCCACGTTAAACAGGCGCCCCTGATAGGTTTCGAAATTGCCTAACTGTTCCAACAGCAGTTCGCAGAAATCGTCGACGTGTAGGAAGTCGCGCACCTGCCGGCCGCTGCCGTCGAATCCGATATAGGAAAGATTCCGGTGGAAATAATGCGCGGCCATCCATAGCGCGATGACGCCCTGGTCGGCTTTGGCCATCTGCCACGGCCCGGTCAGCACACCGCAGCGGTCGATCAGGTAGCGAATCCCGTAGGCGTCGGCATACTCGGCCACCATCAATTCTCCGGCCAGCTTCGTCATCCCGTAGAGTGAGCGCGGCCCGTCTAGGGGAAAATCCTCATTTACGCCCAGAGCCGATGCGCCCGCTACGGTTTGCTCCGCACAAAGGTGGAAGCGCTCCGGCCCTTCTTCGAAAGCCAGATCGTTCAAGCGCCGGTACGGATAGACGCGGCTCGTCGAGATGAAAACAAAATCGGCTTGGACGCACCTCGCCAACTCCAGACAGTGATAGCAGCCGATCAGGTTGGTGTCGATCAGGTATTCCGGCGAGCCGCCATAGCCCGCCTGCGCGGACGGCTCCGCCGAGCACTCTACGATCAGGTCCGGAGGCTCCGGCAGGCTGGTGAGATCGGCCAGCGAGCGGATGTCGCCATGCGCAAACGCCACCTCTGCTTCACGCAGCCGGTCCAGGTTGAGCTCCGACCCGCGGCGATGCAGGTTGTCGAATGCGGTCACGTGCGTCTGTGGATGGTTTCTCTTTATGGCGCGTGCAACGCTCGATCCCACAAAACCGGCGCCCCCGGTCACCAGGACGCGCTGATGGATAGGCATCTTCAGTGAACCAATGTAGCAAGTGGGATAGGCTTCCTGGCCTGTCAATCGGGGCAGTCCCGGCGGATATGTTACTCTGCAAGTCGTGCAGGAAACGGAAGCAGCCGGCAATGTCCCCTTGGTCAGCGTGATCATTCCCGCCTATCGGGTTGCGCAATACATCGCCGCCACATTGGACTCGGTGCTGGCACAGACTTTCCAAGATTATGAAATCATCGTGGTGAACGACGGCTCGCCGGATACCGAGGAATTGGAGAAGGTTCTGGCGCCGTATTGGGACCGGATCACCTACCTGAGCCAGGAGAATCAAGGCGTGAGCGGAGCCCGTAATACCGGCATCCGGGCAGCGCGGGGCAAATATATTGCCCCGCTCGACGCCGATGACATCTGGGCCCCAGAGTACCTGGCGGCGCAACTCGCGCTGCTCGAGGCCGACCCGTCTATCGATGTGGTATATGCCGACGCCCGTATTTTCGGCGATGTACGGGAAGCGGGCAGAACCATCATGGAGTTATCTCCCTCGGTGGGCGAGGTCACCTTCGAGCGGCTGGTCGCGCGCCAGTGCGCGGTGAACCTGTCTGTAACCCTCTGCCGCAGGGAGGCGCTGCTCCGCGCCGGGCTGTTCGATCCGGCGCTCCGGCGGGTCGAAGACACCGATTTGTGGTTGCGCATCGCCAAACATGGGGGCCGGATCGTTTACCACCGGCGGGTGTTGGGATACTATCGTCGCCACGTGGGCAGTCTCTCCTCAGACCCGATTGCCATGCTTGAGTCGTACTTGGCCGTGCTGGCGAAGGCCGCCCGCGACCCAGACCTGACAGTCGCACAGCGGGAGGTCCTGGAACGCCAGGGTACCGTGGAGCGTACCAGCCTGGAACTGCAAAAGGGCAAGAACGCTTTGCTGGCAGGCGACGCCGAAGCCGCCACCAGCCATTTGGCGCGGGCGAACGCCCAATACAAATCCCTGAAACTCGCTGCGGTACTGATGGTGCTGCGGGTGGCGCCCGGCCTCCTGCGGGCGCTCTATCAGTGGCGCGACCGCCACGTCTACAAACTGAAGACACAATCGTGACTAACTGAGGCCCAAGAGGTCTGGCCAACCACTTGCAAAACGGGATATCTGGCCCCTAAACCTAAGCCGAGTATGGAGATTCTTGCGAGGCCGGAAGATGATTTTTCGTGAGGTGACTGCTGCCGACCAAGGCCCCCTCTTCGAACTTCTCTCCCGGATGCGCGTTTCGTTCGCCGGTTGCGCCAATGCGAGGGTGCAGCGGCTGATGTGTCACGAAGCAAGCGAGCGGCGCGAAGTTCGATGTGTGGTCGCAGACGATGGCGGTGCCCTCGTTGGGTTGGTTATCGCCGTCCACAATCCGCGGCGCTATTGGAGGCGATTCGTGGTCCGCCATCCGATAGCTGCGTTCTTGATCCTGATGAGCCGGCTTCGGAGCAAGGCTAGCCCGTTAGATAAAGAACCGAGCGACCAGTCGGTGTGGCCCATGCTTGAGCCGGGGCCCAATGAGCATGAATGGGGTGCGGGTGGCGCCAACGTCGCCGCAATACAATTCATCGGTGTCGCCGCCGAGGTACGGCGTGGCGGCATCGGAGCCGGGCTTTACGAAACATTCTTCAAGCTAGTTGCCGGCGCCGGTATTACCCGTGTCGATGCCCACATAGAGCCGTGGAACGTGGCGAGTGTCAGGCTACATCGGCGGGTGGGATACAGGATATTCAACGACGGGAGCGGCTTTTACGCAATAAGAGAACAGGGCAATGATTTACAATGAGCCTTTCCTCGCTTCCAGAACGACTTTGTGCATGGCATTCACGCCCTGAAGCATATGGAACTGCTGTCGCCTTTCGAGGAGAACAGAGATTTCGTGCACACGAGCCGCGCGGACCCGAGATGGACTTCACCGCTATGCTTAAGTGCGTGCCGATCGACCCGGCGACAGCGGACTGGGAAGCGCTGAATCTCTTCGCGGATCGCACCGTCTTCCAGACGCGCGAATGGGTCCGTTACGTAGCGGAAGCCAAGGACGCGGTACCATTGCTTGCGGAAGTCCGGGACGGCGGAGACGTCGCCGGGTACTTCACCGGTCTGACATTCCACAAGTTCGGCGTGAAGATCCTGGGCAGCCCCTTCCCCGGGTGGACCACGCCTTACGTCGGTTTCAACCTGCTGCCGGGCGTCCCGCGCCAGGCGGCGCTCGCGGCTGTCGAGGAACTGGCCTTCGTCGACCTGAAGTGCCTGCACCTGGAGATTGCCGATCCCGGCTTCACGGCTGAAGATGGCGCCGGGCTCGGATTCACGCCCGGGTCTTACGATTCGTACCAAACCGACTTGCGGATGTCTGAAGAGCAGATATTCGGCGCCATGGAAAGCGCGTGCCGCCGCTGCATACGGAAGGCGGAAAAGAGCGGGGTGGTGATTGAGGAAGCGCACGACATCGAGTTTGCCGACGAATACTATGCGCAACTGCTCGACGTGTTCGCCAAGCAGAACAAGATGCCGAGTTACGACGTGGAACGCGTGCGCGCGCTGATTCGTCACCTGGAGCCCACTGGGCGCCTCCTGCTGCTGCGCGCGCGCGACCCTGAAGGCAGGTGCATCGGTACCGGGATTTTTCCGGGCATGAACAAGATCGCGCAGTTTTGGGGCAACGCCAGCTTCCGTTGGGGACAGATCTGGCGGCCGAATGAGGCCATCCAGTGGTACGCCATGCGGTATTGGAAGAAGTGCGGCATCGAGCTGTACGACTGGGGCGGAGGCGGTGATTACAAGCGGAAGTACGGCTGCGTCCCCCTCCGAGTCCCTTTCTTTTCCAAGTCGCGTTTTAGGGTTCTCGGCACGCTGCGCGATGAGGCAAAGAAGCTGGTGGACCGCAAGCAGCGGCTGATGGGGCGTTTCAATCCCGCGCGAAAGCAAGCGTGATGCTCGGGCCCGGTAAAGAGGAGCTTCGCATTCTCGATTTTCGACGATACCGATTCGCAAACGCTGGAGAAGGGGAAAGCCGTCTATGCGCTGCTGGCGGACCGCCTTGGTGGTCTGGCCTATCAGGGGTAAGGGCACCCCATCGGACAACGGCGCCACAGCGATGAGGACGATTACCGGCAGTGGGTGCAGAGCCTCCACCGGCAGGGGTTCGAGATCGGCTACCTCCTGACGGCCTCGCACGCCTCGCCGCGCGAGGAAACCGTCCGCGGCCTCAGCCGACGTTTGCTGAGATGCTACACTGAATTCACGGAGGACCGCAGACCGAGGCCATGACTCCGCCCCACACACAGGCGTTGCGCGGGAGTAACTTCGCCAGGCCAGCGGAGCCCGCTTGGCCGGCCAGTTCCACTGCCGCGCCCCGCCCGGCGTTCTATCTCACCGCGGTCTTTGTATTTGTGGTGTATGCCCGGTTTCCCGAGATCATGGAGATGGTCACAGGGTCCGCGGTGCACTCGGTACGGATCATCATGGGTCTCGCGCTTTTGGCCACGCTGCTGTTCGGCGGTGACATACGTGCCGCCTTCTCGAGAGTCGGCGTCTGTCTGATAGCGTTCACCCTGTGGATGTGTGTCTGTGTCCCATTCAGCATATGGCGCGGCGGGAGCGTCAAAGTGCTCCGGGATTCTTGGGTCATAGCGCTTTTCTCCTACGTCATCATCGCATCTGCTGTGCAGGGACTGGAGCAGTGCCGCAGGATCATGTACACCCTGGCGGCGGCCACTGTCTTCATCGAGATCTTTACCCTTGTGATGGGCCGGGTACAGGGGGGCCGTGTGGCCCTGCTGGCGGGCACTCTAGGGAACGCCAACTATCTGGCCCTGATACTGCTCATGGGTGTGCCGTTTTGTCTCTTCGTAATACGCACCAAGCCTGGATTGTCGCCATTGAAGTTCGCTTGTCTGCTGATGCTTCTTTGCATCCCCGTGACTGTAGCGGCGACTGGCTCGCGGGGCGGTCTGGTGACCCTCGCCATCCTGTTACTGCTGTATTTTGTGCCGCTGCCGGCCACCCAGAAGGTGGTGGTGGGTTTTGTCGTGCTGGTTCTCTCCGTAATTGCCATCACCTGCTCGAGTCGGAGCGCTTTGGATCGGTTTAGAACCATGTTTAGTAATTCCGCCCCGGTACATTTATCGGACTCGGAGCGATCCGCGATGGAATCCGCGGACCTACGGAAAGAGCTATTGCTTTCCAGTTTACAATTGACCCTGCGGCATCCCTTGCTGGGCGTCGGTCCGGGGATGTTCTCGGTCGCTAACGCAAGCCATGTGGAGGCCGCCACGGGACGGTCCAACGCAAATGCGTGGCACGAAACCCATAATACGTTCACGCAACTGTCCTGCGAAGACGGCCTACCCGGATTGTTTCTGTATTGCCTGGCGCTGCTGTTGTGTTTCAGAATCGTACACGCGGCTGAGAAGCGGGCTCGTCCGTATCCAGCCTTGTCTTCCGTACGGCACATGGCGTTCGCCCTCCGGTTGGCGCTAATCGCGTTCGCCGGCACCGGCCTCTTCGCCAGTAATGCCTATATGTATTACTTTCCGATGCTGGCGGGTTTATGCGTGGCCTTGGACCGGACCATCGCGGCGCAACTCTCGTCCCAGGTGCCGGCTGAATGGGAGCCAACCGATGCCAGACCAACGGCGCCTAAGGCTCTGTCTGGCCCAGTTCCGGGCGGAAACGCTCGGCTGCGGTAGGGCTATGGCGTGGAAACGACCACCCTCCGGATCAACATGCGATTATCGATGCACTTGAGAGTGACGCGCGTGCACGTCCCACCAGAACACGTCTTCCTTGGCAGCCCTGCGATATTTGTTCTTTAGAACTCCGAACCAGCGGAGTGCGGCGGCCGAATTCAACCACGAACCGGCGGCCTCCTCTCCAAACGGGCCGGAACTGTAACGCCCGAATGCATAGCCAGCGGGACTGTACTTGCCAGGCGGATCGTACTCGGAGTTGGGACGAAGCCGCTGCGGAAGCCGGCAGATGCTGTTCCGGACGAATGGAGCGAGCCGCCCGATTTTCCTCAAAAGCCGCCAGCCGATCTGTTGCTCGAGTATCGGGGGCGTGGGCCAGTAGGTCTCGCCATTCACGAACTTGAAGGAAGAGTATCCCAACTCGATCAATCTCTCCAAAATCGGATCGGCACAATTCAGCTCGAGGCTGACATAGGCGGGGGCGGTCGCGGTCGTTAGCGAGTGTAGAGCCTGAAGGTCTGCCCCTTCTATATCCACCTTCATAAAGAAAGGCTTTCCGTGTTCCGCTATGAGTTGTTGTGTCGTGATGCAGGGGATCTTCAGTTCTTCCCACGCTCCCCCTTTCTTCCCCCTTTCCGGTTGGAACGAGGACCAGCCGTCTTCGCGAAGATTGCGATAAAAGATGAACTCTCCGGATTCCTTCAACACCCCGGCATTGATTACTTTCAGTCGTGCTTGATGGATCTCGTTTTCGAATCGCTGGGTGCATCGGGCTGCCAGCAGCGGATTGGCTTCAACTCCGACAACAAGGTATCCGAGATCGAGATAATAGGCAGCGTCGTCACCATTGTGAAGGCCAATATCGAAGACAAGCTCTCGATCTACGCGATTCACGTTACCCATCGGCCTTTGTCACGGCTGTAGCCACACGCTATAGTAGCAATATCACATAGCCGTGCCTCGAAGACGTGCGCCGGTCCGGCGCTCCTCCATTCGCGATTATTCGTGATCAGGGAACCACCACGGCGGTAAGCGGACTGGCGGCCAGCACGGTATTACTCGCGTTCCGATACTTGACCCGATAGTAGAGAATTCTCTGTGAGATGGCCGGTATGGTGATGGTGCATCCCGTGGCGCAGGGTGCGCCGGCAGGATTCTCCGACGCGAAGTAAAATGGCTGGGTTCCGGCTGGCACCGTACTGGCAGTTGCAAGGCACACGTCGTTGCGCGTGGTGCAATTGACCTGTTGCGGAGCGCCGTACTCCTGATGGCCGAACTCGACAATCGCATTGTCGGTGCCCGGTGGCCCCTGCAACTTATTGATGAGCATGGGCACAAAGGCCCCCCGGTTGATTGAGTCCACTGCCGGGTACGGCGGCAATTTGGCCATCCACATCTCCTGGCGCTGATAGTTAAGATATTCCTGCCGGTATAAAATCCACGAGTTGTCGGGCAGAAGCCGGTTGTTTTCAAATCCACTCACCATCCGCCGGCGGGACGTGGCGCTGGCGAGTATGCGGGTGTATGCGTCGAAGTAATCCGTGTGAGCCAGGGTAAACTGTATGATCGCGTCTGCCACCTTGGAAACGTTCCCGACGCAGATGTCGTTGCCAACGCCCAATGGCACGCCACCGTGGATGGAAAGCCCTTCGCAACGCGGCCACACCACACCTGGACAGTTGACGAATATCTCGCCTTGGGAACTGCCGCTACGACACTCGTTGGCATTGCGCGCCACACAGTATTCATACGACGCCGTGGTATCCGTGGCTATCGCGTTTCCCGTCGCGGGGCTGCTGATGTCGATCAACGGATGCGAACCGCAAGACGCGCCCGTCGCCATGAGCTTCCGGTTGATGGTGGTCACGCCATAGCCACCGGAACCACCGGTGGCGCTGTAGAAATCGTCCGAGTCTTTGACCGTACTGGGAATGTAATCGTACAATTGGCCGGAAACCAAAGTGAACGCCGGTTCGTAAGTCCCTCCCTGCAATGGCGTGTTGTCGAACGCCTCGAGCGCCTCATAGGCGGAGGCATTTGCGCCCGGTGGATTTGGGTGAGTGCCTCCGTCAGGCTGAAAAGGCACGCCGAAAGCTCCTGCGAAAGGCGGGCTGCCACTTACGAAGTTCACCCCGGCGGCCGCACCGGGAGTCAAGTTGGCGGGCGTTAGGCTGAGAATGCCGGGAACCGAGCCGACCACAGTTTGATAGTCGGTGGGCCACGGAACGCCTATCCCAACAGCCGAGCTTGGCACCGCCCAGTTAGGTACGTTCACCCCCACCGCCTCGCCGCCATCGCGCCACTCTCCATGGGCCTCTGCGAAGTTCGTATCCTGCATCAGACAGTTGCCGTGGGGATCCGGAGAACCCGCGCATCCTTTGAGTGGATTCCAATATTCGGTTGTATTGAGGCTTTGGTTGCCGGAAGTGGCGGGAATCGAGACCATAATGCTTTCCCACCAAAGGGTGATCGGAGTCGACGCTGCAATCGGAAGCTCCACGCCGTTTGAACTGCGCTGGAACACCCACAAGCCGGGCGTACCGCCATAGTTCTTGGCAACCAGCGTCATCAACTCGTTAGCGGGTGGAGCGCCGATGTAACTGCATGATGCCCCAGAGGTCACGCAAACGGTGTCGCCGAGTTGCGTCGTGCGCTCCTCTCCGGGCGTTCCCAGCCAAGGGGATCCCGGGGATGCCAGGTACGGCTCGTATCCGGTGACGCTGTGGGCTGTGTAGCTTTTCATCTGGATCGACACACAGTCGTGGCCGGACGGCAATCCGTAGGCCGAGCAGCTAGTTGCGCTGCCACTGGCCGGGATACCGCTGGTGTTGGCGCTCGTTGTGACCGGCACCCATTGACTCGAATAGTTCAGGGAGGTCGTAATACTAAGCCATCCTGTCTCGCCGGTTTCGGCAATACCATGCAGGGTTCGTCCAGTCATTGCCGCCTGGCCGGCGGATACCGGGCCGTTGGGAGTGTTGAACGTATTGATTGCTCCGTTGATTTGCGGTCCGCCGGGCTGCCCGGCGTGCGCTGCGATGCCGTCGCCGGGTGAAAACGCGAAGATCCACCCGGGACTATCGCCTGCACCCGAAAGACAAGTGAAGAATAACATCCCCAGAGACGCGGCCCCGGTAAGGTTGCAATTCCAGCCACCCGTAGAAGTCTGGTTGAAGTATGACGGAATGAATGTAGGATCGAACGTGGCCATCTGCTGCACGATTCCACAACCGGCGCCGGACACTCCAAGACAGGTTGTCGGTGTGGTTTGCGGACTCAAGTTCGTCCATGTCATCGACCATGGCGAGGGCGTGGAGACGCTCCATGTCACCGAGTATGCGTCGGTCCCCGTCACATGCGCGTTGGCGATCTGAGCAATGCCCACGCCGCTCTGCGGTGTGGTCGGCTGCACCGGGGTGGCGGTCGGAGTGAATACACCCCGGATGATTACTGGCGCTCCAGCCGGGGTACTGCCTGGATCGCCGCCGATCACATAAAACGTAAAATCGTTTGCGGTCTGATTGATAGCGGAACTCTCCGGGGTCGGCGCCGATACGCGCGTCCAGGAGTTCGTGATGGGGTTGCCGGAACCATCCAGGCCCGCGGCTATCGGCGTCCCAAAATAGGCTACACTGGGGCCGCTCGGATTTATCCAATACATGCCGCCGTAAAGGCAAAAATACCCACCATAGACCGGCTTGTTGAAACAAGCCGTGCCCGCGCCGTTGTCGGAATACGCTGGGGAGTAGCTGCCCAACACATTCAGGGTTGCTGCCGTGAGCGTGACGGTGCTGCCGTCCGTAGGCAACTGGTCGCGCCAAACCAAGATAGCGAAATTGTCCGCGCACCAGTAGACACCGGTTCCCGTCGGAGGCGTGCCACCGGATGCCAGAACCAGATTATTGCCGTCCGTAAACGAAGCCATCCGGTATTCGGCCGAAGTGGTGCTGGCCGGTGGCGTCGTGCAGGCGTCGTTAGTAGTCGAAAGCCGGATCGTGCCGGCGCCGCCGGTGATCCAGTATAGGCTGAATGGGTCTCCGCTGGTGTTTGTGACAGTGTACGTGCCGGCGTTGTTCGTGACAGTGGCCCTGCCGGAATGTGGCGATGTCTCCTGCGAATTCAGGCGCGGATTGGTATCGAGCACCCAAGGATCGACACCGAATTGGGATGGAACCCACATCGATGTGGGTGCCGCTCCCACCGTAACGCTGCCGCTGGTCTGGCCCATGGCGATCTGTCGGATGCCGCTGGCGCACGTGGCGCCCCCGTTCAGCGAGAGGCAAAAGTCCAGGTTGCGGAAACTCGCAGTCGTAGAATTCACATAGCCGGTGAGCGATGCGCCGAGTTCTTCAATGGAAAAGCCCGAATTGTAGTTCGTATTCCAGGGACTATTCACCACCGCCAAGGATGGACGCAGCACCAGCCGAGCGGTGCTGTTTCCTACCGTGGCGCTGCCTGAGCCTGCCGTCACATTGCACGGTGAAGCCCATGGGCCGGCGGAATCGCATGGCGTCGTCTGGCCTTGATTGAACGCGGAACCAAACGCGAGATTCCAGACAGTCGGGACATTCCCGCGTAGCCCAATCCGGTACTCGTTTACGCCGGTCAGTGGATCGATGAACGATTCGGGCGTCAAGCCGCCAAGCCATTCCGGCCAGGGTTGGTCTCCGGGGTGTGAAGTATCTGAAAGCCAAGGGTCGCCGTAGGTCTGGCCCAGCGGAATGTTGCCCGTGGTGAACGTGAAGGTCTGGGTGTCGCCGGTGGAAGGGCAAGTTATCTTGCCATAGTACGGCTTGTAGGCTTCCAGCGCCCGCGAGTAATGGCGCACGCCGGAATACGTCCCGGCAGTCGCGTACTGCGCCGTGCGCTGGCCGAGCACTACCATGCGGGAAAGGCCGCTGGTCACCGTGCTAGGCCGGCTGAGATCGGAATTGGAATTGGCGAACGTGCCCGGGTCCACGTCCAGGGCCGGCGGCGTCAAACCAGCGCTCTGGCTCACTTGGATCGTACAGGCATTTCCGTCAGGCGCCGTGTACGCAATCAGGGCTTGCGTGGCGGTCGTGCCAAGCACGCGGAAATTCCCGATGGCTGCCGTGCATGAACAAGCCCAGACGATTGACAGCGCAACGGATTTCATCGGGTCAACCCCTGAATCTTCATTGCCCACCAGTCCACGTAAAGGCTTTCGGTGTTGCTCCCAGTTGTCAAAACCATAAACTGAGGTGCCAGGGTGGCTGTGGGGGCTGTCGCGATGCTTCCTGAGTTCGCGGCGTTAATCTGAAATTGGATGGTTCCTGGCGTGGTGGAATAAATGCGCGTGTGATACCACGTGTTCGGGGTTAACGCCACGCCGCTGTTGACGCACGTCTTTGTCCCGCTCACAATTACTTCATACACCCAATTTGTGGTACTCTCGCCGGGCGAGCATCCCCCACCGGCAGAGTCGAAGCGCACCGCAATCTGGTTCCCACCGGAGGGATGATATGCGCCGTTATTATCGCTGAAGCCCACCAGATACCTAGCGTTCGCTATGGTGCCTGAGTCTGTGAGAAAGATAGCCTGCGATTCCCAAGAGGACCAGCCTCCTCCCGACCCCATATTTGCGAATGGATAGAATGCTCCTTCCACCGAATCGGATATCGTCATTGAGCAGCCGGAACCAGCGGTAAATCCGGCAGTATACAGTTGAAAGATTCCTGGGTGGTTGGCGGTGCCCGTCATCATGGAACTACTGCAGGACGCGCCCACTTGTGCGACACCCCATTGGAGCGCGCCAATCGTACCGTTTGTGTCCTTACCTGGCAAGAACTCTTCCACTGCGTTCATCACCGTTGCATCCAGCGGGGTGAAATCGACCGTGCCCGACGCGTTGGCCAGGTTATTGCGAAAGATATAGCTTCCGCCCCCGCCTCCCGCACAGGACCAGGCCCCGTTCACGTACATGGCCATGGCCCCGGAGCCGCCCGCCGCGCATGCGGTGGTTTGCGTACAATTCGTGCAGTACAGAATACTCCCGTTGGCGGCGCTGCCGAGACTGGCGAATGTGGAACTACCAACCAGCGCCGAGTTGCTCAGGGTAAGATTGGTAGCCGATAGGTTGCCGGTCTGGCTGGTATCGTTGATTACCGCCATCACGGCATTGCTTTGCGGGAACTGCGGTGCCCATCCGGCCACGTGGACCGTCTGCACCGGCAGCGAAGTGTAGCGGTTCGAGGAGCCGCCGCCGAAATCGACGAACACGAAATCCGCTTGACCGGGCGAGCCGTTGAACATGGCGCCGGGCGCCGCATTCGCGGAGTTGGCGGAAATCACGCTCGGCCCGACTTCGTTCGCGAAATCGATTTGATAGCCCGTGTTGTTGAACATCTGCAGTGTGAAATTCCCCGAACCTCCATTCAACCGTAATCCGGCCGTAGTGGTGTTGACGACGTTGCCCGAGATGATCTGGCTGGGCGCCCGCACCTCCAAACCCGTGGGGCCGGCAAACTCCGCGGCCGCAAGATTGTGGCTGCCGGCGCCGCTGTCGATGAGCATTCCCCATCCGGTGACCGTGGTCGCCGCGATTTGGTTGCCATCCAGTGAGCTATTGCTGTATACACCGCCCAGAGTGTTGAGGAACGTATTAATGTTCGAAAAGTGCCCGTTGCCGTTGTAGGTGCTGGAGGTCTGGACCTGCATTCCCCAGCCGCCGTTCTGGTAGAGCACTAACTCTACGAAATCGGAGTCGTGCGGGCCGCGGAACGTCCAGCCATTTCCGTTATTGAAAGCCGACCGGATCCCCGTGAAAAAGCCTTCCAGGTCGTCGAACGGCGTGCTGAAACTGGAATCTAAGCCCCACTCGGTGTAAATCCCGTCCGAGTACGCGTTCCGAACGGATACATCCGTCATCTCAAGGCCGTGGCCATACAGCCGGATGCCGTAGCTGGCCCCCGTCTGGTTCGTCCTGTTGCCATCGATCGTGCAACCGCGGATCTCTGCTCGGAACAATCCATACTTGCTGTTCTTTCCGGTCAACGCGGCGAAATTTGTCTGCGAAATGACATCTTGGTTCCCGCCGTTCTTCAGCATCAGGGTGCTCACTCCCGAGCCGGCGCATTCGATTTTGCCCGTCCCCGTTTGGTCGGTGAGAGAGTCGGAAAGCCGGATGCCCCCCACCGTGTGAGTCCCTACCCCAAAGTAGATCTTCTGTCCTTTGACTAAAGTGATGACGCTGTTGATGACGTAGGTGCCGTTGTCGGCCCGTACTTCGGCGGCGCCCGAGGCCAGCGCTGCCGCAAAAGCCGCTGAATCGTCGCTAACGCCGTCGCCCTTTGCGCCGAAATCCTTGACGTGAACCACGTCCTGCAGCTTGGAAGTTACGGTGCGCGCCACGGCGCCCGTACCCGCCTGTAGGAACGTGCTCGTTCCCGTCTGCTGCTGTGTCCAGGTATTGGTGGCCGTGCACAGATATTTGTTTTGTCCGGGTGTGGCATCCGTGGCGAAGTACTCCGCGCCTTGCGTGCAGGTTGCCGGCAATTGAGCTATTGTTCCGCGCTTTGCTGGTAATGTGTACGTAGCGCCTGATGCGTCCCATGGACCGATCTGAACACGGCCTCCATTGACTACTGTCTGCCCTGTGAGAAGGGTTGCGCTGCCTGACAGGAGAACCAAAAGCTGAACGCTGATGGCTGATAGCTGAAAGCTGCTGCCTGAGTGCTTCATGTCTAGTAATTCCTCACGATTGTAGCCCGGTAAGTGGCGCCGGGTGGGGTAACTGCCACTCCCGACAGGTTACAAAGGCGCACTGTTACCGTGTTCGTGCCGCTCACCAGCATGACGCCAAAGACGCCTGCTGGCAGCGCCGGCCAGCCCGGTGCGACACCGTCGCCGGAGTTGGCGCCGGTCACGGTTATAGCTTGATCCGCGGCACACGCGCCTGTGGCCATGCTGGGAAAGTTCAGTGTGGCCGAGTTCGTCAAGTAGGTAGGGATCACGCCATTGTCGACCGCCACGGTGCTCTGTCCGGGAACCTCGGTGACGATGATCCCTTGGCCGCCGACCAGCGTCTTCGCGTTCAGGAAGGCGCGTTGGTCGCTCCCCCCTGCGCTGTCCCATGTGCCATTGGTTGCCGTCCAGGTATAGAGCGGCAAAACGTTCGGCGGAAATGATGTAATTCCAGGCTGCTGAGTGCAGCCTGCCGAGCACGCCACAGTCAAATTATGCCCTACTATGAGAGTTGCGGAACTGTCGACGTAAACATACGCCGTCCCCGTACCGCTCCCGCTGAGGGTGGCAGTCGCGCTGTTCGTAATGCTGTATACCTGGTAACCGAAGCGCACATTACACCGCGACGTGGGCGTGCAGCCGGCGGCGATGCTCAGCGCGGTGGAGGAGGTGCGCACCGCGGCCAGATCTCCGAGTTGGTACGCCATGGTCGCGCCGCCGCCTTCGCCGTCGGAGACGCTGGACGGTTGCCAGGCTCCCGCCGCGGAATTCCACACCAGGGCTTGGCCGTTGCTAGGGACCGTGCTGGCCACCGGTTGTCCCTGAATGGCTCTCACTGTAGCGGTAGTCAGCGTGCCGGTGAGATCGCCTCCCGCACCGGGTAGTTGGCCGGAGGCAACCGTGCCCGATATCTGTCCGAAGGCGTAGTCTCCGGCTTGTGCCGAGACGCTGCCAGTTCTGCCGAATACACTGCTTACCGCGCCGCCGCCCGATACCGTGCCGGGTTGCCATGCGGAGGCCCCGGAGTTCCATACCAGCGCCTGGCCATTGGCCGGAGCAGTGTTCGCCACGGCCCGGTTTTGGATGCCGGTCACCGTACCGGCTGTCAATATGCCGCTCACATCGCCGCCCGCGCTGGGAAGCTGATTGGAGCCGATCGTGCCGGATATCTGCCCGAAATTGTAATCGCCGGCTTGTGCAGTGACCGCGCCGGTCCTGCCAAATACGCTGCTTACCGCGCCGCCGCCCGATACGGTGCCCGGTTGCCATGCGGAGGCCCCGGAATTCCATACCAGCGCCTGGCCATTGGCCGGAGCGGTGTTCGCCACCGCCCGGTTTTGGATGCCGCTCACCGTGGTGGCTGTCAGTGTGCCGCTCACATCGCCGCCCGCGCCGGGAAGTTGGCTGGAGCCGATCGTGCCGGATATCTGCCCGAAGTTGTAATCGCCGGTTTGTGCTGTGACCATGCCGGTTCTGCCAAACACGCTACTTACCGCAGCGCCGCCCCCACCTACCGATGCCGTGCCCGCGCCGTTCACCACGCAATAGCCGGTCTGCGCCGTGCTGAAATTCACCGTCACGTCGTATGTCGTTGGATTGATCTGGACCCTGTCCGGCTCCACGCGCTGCGGCGTCGTCGAATTGTCATAACAATCCACAACCAGGTTGGTCGTTCCAAACTGGTGTACGGTCCCCGGAATCGTGATGCTGACCTGCGACGCGAACGCATACGAGGAGTTACCGGCTGCGGCCAGCGCCGGCTGCCATTGGCTCGTGGCCGCGTTCCATTGCAGTACTTGACCGCTGGACGGAGCCGTGTTGCTTACATTCCGTCCTTGCAGCCGATTTACCGTCAGTCCGCCCGGAGCGCCGGATACGTCTCCGCCTAGCGCGAGCCACTGGATGTTGCTCCCGTTGCTCGACAGCACTTCGTTTGCGCTGTTCGAACTCACCGACAGGCTGTTGCCTTCCACCAGCCATGTGTTTGCCGGATTGCACGCATATACATTGCTCCCCGCGGATGCCGTCGTCAGGAAAAAGAACTGTCCAACCGCGCAGGTGGAGGGTAGGCTGCTTCCCGTTTGTATCGGTTTCGTGGAACCGGCCGCTGAAAAATCGACGCTCTTGCTCTGCGTGCGCAAATCAACTACCGTCTGACCCTCTCCCGCGGCGACAAACACCGTCCACAGGAAGAAGAAGCCTGTTGCAAGTCTACATTTGTTCATGTTTTCGCAAGGCCTCTAAGTTGGCTGGAAGCCAGTCGGCTGGACAGGACGAGGCCACTCCTGATATGAGTCCAGCACACTCCCGGACGGAACTGATGGGGCAATCTATGCAAGTCATAGAAAGAACAAGCATCGAAATGTTGGCGTGGCTTGTGACCGACCGCTCACGACTCGAAGCGGGTCAAACTCCAGGATGCGAACTAGGTACTATCGCAAGGGGAGGAAGGGGATCTGTATGGCGCCAGTTCAATTCACAGAGCCAGCAATCTCTCGCCTGACCTTGGGCGAGCCGCCGAAGCCCGAGAGCACCAGTGTCCGCGCCTTCAAGGGCGATACTGTCAAGCAGACCCAGCCGGCGAGGATCGGGCGGAGGCCTTTCGCCGTTTGCACGCTCGTATTGAACAGCCGCGCGAGCCCAGGGCGTGCCGGAAGCCGGCGTTGGCGCGGTGATCGATGAGGCGATCGACTACGTAAGGCATCACCGTGAATGAGGATCACTCTTGAAACTACCATCCTGGTGCGCACCAACATCAAGGCGACGGGTCCCGCAAAAGAGCTCCTTAGCTCCTGAAAACCATTAGAACGTTGTGGCGGTGTGCTCGTTTTATCTCCGTATCTCATCCGCGAGGTCGAGCGGGTTCTGAAATACCCGCGTATCCAGTCCTTGTATCAGCTCACTGACGTTGACATCCAGCAACGTAACATATTGACTGCCTGCAATCGTTGAGCGAGTTTGTCGCCCCGGCAGAAGGCCACCGGTCATACTCAAATGTCCTGACGATGTTCCCCGGTGATCTACACGGCGCTCGCGGGAGCGGCAGATGTGATTTGTACGGTTGCGGGAGTTTTGTTCGCGTTACGGAATTAGGATCATGGACGACCTCGAGTTGCTCCGTATCCTGTCGCCAGGAGACCTGAGTGGCAGGCCTGAATGCTGCATCATGCCTGCGCGCAGCCTCCGCGTCGTGCGCTGTTCAAGATCGAGTAGAGACAACCCGTGGGCGTTATGCCAGAAACGGATTGACCACGCGCACCCCGCCCATTACGGCTCCCGGCTGCAGGTCCTCGGTGTAGAGCACCGCCGCACCTGCCGACCGCGCCGCGTGAACGATCAAGGCGTCCCAAAACGAGATCTGCGTAAGCCGATGTAACTCGATCGCTGCGATAACATCACCCGCATCAAATCGAACGACTCTGCCCCGCGCCAGGATCTCGACCTTTCGCTGCGCCATCTCCGGCGCCACCCCGAGCTTACGCGTCGCGGCTGCAAAGTACTCCTGCAGAACTTGCAGCGAGACGACAGCCGTTCCTCGACGAAGATGCTCCGCAAAAAGCGCAATCGCCCGGTCCCGCTTCTCCGGCGATGAAGAATCGTCGGCGTACACCAACACGTTCGTATCGAAGAAGGCGAGGCCGTTCATTTGCGCTCGTGCAGTTCGTCGCGGTTGAACTTCCAGCCATGCGAGTCGCCCTGAGCGAGCCGCGAGAGCCGTTCGAACTCCGCGGCATCGCCATCCGGATCGGCCTTCCCCACCAGTTGCTCCAGGTACTCGCGCACAAGCTGGTTCACGCTCGTCCCCATCGCCTCGGCGCGGCGCCGCGCTTCCTGGATCACGTCGTCAGCAATGGATAAAGTAACGTTCATGAACACATATTAAGTGCGCACGTAATCGGTGTCAAGCTTAAAATTCACCGCTCATGTAGAATCAATAACTTGGGCTTTGTTCGTTCGGAAGGCGTATGCCGATCTGCGCCAGAAACCCAACACCCAGCACCCGCCACCGCCGCGCAAAGTGCGGTCTTGTGTGAGAATTCATGTAGGGTGCGTCTCCCGCCCCCGGTCTCGTATAATGTGTGGCATCGCAGGATTCGTAACCCGCGTACCTGGCGCATCGCCGGACTCGGCTGTAGCCCGCATGACGGACATCATCCGCCATCGCGGTCCCGACGCCTCTGGCTACTACCGCGACCCCTTCGCCTCCCTGGGCCACCGCCGCCTCAGCATCATCGATGTCCGCGACGGCCGCCAGCCCATGTCCAACGAGGATGGCGCGCTCTGGATCACATATA
>Ga0209698_10000983_pt1 | contig 32778 bp, 22 predicted proteins | sample LitLauG_LLR_2012_FD_187203 | JGI IMG/M metagenome (GOLD analysis project Ga0209698, IMG submission 187203) | Freshwater sediment microbial communities from Pennsylvania, USA - Little Laurel Run_MetaG_LLR_2012 (SPAdes) (version 2) | ecosystem: Environmental > Aquatic > Freshwater > Creek >... | reverse complement strand
ACACGCTGTATTACGCGACGAATGTGCTGTTCAAGACGACCGACGGAGGAAATAGCTGGCAGGAAATCAGCAAGGACTTGACGCGGGAGAATCCGGGAGCGCCGGCGAGTGTGGGTTCGCTGATCCCTAAGGGCGCGGATAAGCAGCGGGGAGTGATTTATGCGCTGGCACCGTCGTTCAAAAACATTTCAACGTTGTGGGCCGGGACCGATGATGGGCTGGTGTGGATCACGCGGGATGCTGGGAAGAATTGGGCGGACATCACGCCCAAGGAATTGACGCCTTGGAGCAAGGTGACGCAGATTTCGGCGTCGCACTTCGATGAGCAGACGGCGTTCGCGTCGGTGAGCCGGTTCCGGATTAACGATACGCATCCGTATATCTATCGGACGCGGGATGGCGGGAAAAGTTGGACGCTGATCACGAACGGGCTGCCGGAGTTTGGGCCGGTGGATACGGTGCGGGAAGATCCGGTGCGGAAGGGATTGCTGTTTGCGGGAACGGAGAATTCGGTCTTCGTTTCGTTTGATGACGGGGATCATTGGCAGTCGTTGCAGTTGAACCTGCCACATACGGCGGCGCGCGATTTGTGGATTCATGACAGTGATTTGATTGTGGGGACGCATGGGCGCGGGTTCTGGATCCTGGATGATATGGAGCCTTTGCGGGAGGCGTCGGAGAAAGTCGTGGGAGGTGTGCATCTGTTTGCGCCGACGGCTGCTTATCGCGTGCAGCGAGACACCTATACCGATACCCCACTGCCACCGGATGAGCCGATGGCGGAGAATCCGCCGGACGGAGCGGTGGTGGATTATTTCCTGCCTGCGGCGGCGAATGCGGTGACCCTGGAGATCTTGGATGGGCAAGGCAAAGTCGTGCGGCGGTATTCGAGTACCGACAAGGCTGAGGCGAGCGACGAGGATTTAGCGAAGCAGTTGATTCCGTTGTACTGGTTGCGGAAGTTCCGGGCGCTTTCGGCGGACGCGGGGATGCATCGGTGGGTGTGGGATCTGCACTACACGACGCCGACTTCGACGCGGCATGAGTATCCGATCGCGGCGGTGCCGCACGACACGCCGAGGTATCCGCTGGGGACGACGGCGCTGCCGGGAAATTACACGGTGCGGCTGACGGTGGATGGAAAATCATCGACTACGGCGCTGGTGGTGAAAATGGATCCGCGGGTGAAAACGCCGGCTGCGGGGCTGCAGAAAAAGTTCGCGATGGAAACACGGCTGGCTGCGATGATGACGGAGTCGTCGCAGGCTCTGGCGCAAGGCGGGGCGATGCGGGATCAGCTCGCCAAGGCGGGCGCACAGGCGAGTGGTGCCGCGAAAGAGGCCATCGATGCGTTTCAGAAAAAACTGGGCGAGGCGCTGGGAGCGTCCGGCGGATTTTTCGCACCGCCTTCGGCGGAGGTGACACTCAGCCGCGTGAATGGCGCGGTGGGTGGACTTTATCAGCAAGTGTGGCAGGCCGATGCGGAGCCAACGGTACCGCAGACAGAAGCTGTCGCGGCGGCGGAGCGCGATCTGAAGGATGTGATGGCGCGGTGGAATACGCTGAAGTCATCGGATTTGCCGGCGCTGAACAAATCGCTGCGCGAATCGAATCTTCCGGAGGTGCAGGTGCAGGCTGATGCGGCGGGGCCGGAGATGCAGAGTGATGAGGAGTAGTTGGGGCTTGTGGTCCTTCTGCCTATATCGTTCACCCTCAGTGCACGCCTCGTCGAGCACGCCGGCAGAGTGCATAGATCCTTCGGCCCGCAAAAGACGCGGGCCTCTGGATGACAACTTAGGAATGGACCGGTTAGGGTTGCAGGAAATTGCGAACATCTTCGCAGATTCTTGCAGGCGACAGCTGAGGCGGCTGTCGCTACTTTGAATTTTTCGTGATCGTTGCTCTGGAATGAAGTGCGTCGGGGTATAATCCCGCAGCTTGGGGTTTCACGTTTTACTGCCTGGGGAATCTTAGCTTGCCGTGGGTGGGGGTCTCAGTCCGCACCTGAAATCCAAGTTTCGAACCAATCGAAATTATGCGAGGACAATTATGAAAATATTCCGAGCACTCGGAATCGCTCTGCTTGCGCTGCCGTTGTGGAGCGGCATTGCCGTCGCTCAAGAAGCGTTTACCGCTGGACAATGGAGCGTATTGAATAGCGCTCCGCCGACCGGGGTGGGCCACATTCAAATGCTGACAGACGGATCGGTGCTGGCCCTGAACACGACTTGCGGGACTGCAGGAACATGGTACCGGCTGGTGCCGGACAGCACGGGAAGCTATGTCAACGGAAAGTGGATGAGCGGCGGCACGCTGCCGGCGGGATACAACCCACTGTACTTCGCTTCGCAGGTCCTGCCGAATGGCAACGTGGTGGTGATTGGCGGTGAGTACAACGGCTCGACGACAGGATGTCAGGGAGTCGAGACCACGCTGGGCGCACTGTACAACCCGCGTTCGAACAAATGGGTGTCGCTGGCAGCGCCGGCAGGATGGTCGTCGGTAGGAGATGCGGACAGCGTGCTTCTCCCCACTGGAAAGATGATGCTGGCGAATTGCTGCTCGAAGCAGGAGGCGATTCTGACGCTGGTGGGAACAACTCCTACGTGGACGACGACCGGTACGGGAAAGTTTGATTCGAACAGCGAAGAGGGATGGACGCTGTTGCCGAATGGGAAGATCCTGACCGTGGATGCGTATGTGGGTTCGTTCATTGCGAATGGAACGAATTCGGAACTGTACACGCCGAGCACGGGATCGTGGGCGAGCGCGGGCAGCACGGTGAAGCAGTTGTGGGACTCGCAAGCGTCGTGCAAAGGAAGTCCGTCGTACGAGGTGGGTCCGGCGTTGCTGCGGCCGGATGGATCGGTGTTCGCGACTGGTGCAAACGGGTGCGGGGCGGGACACACCGCGATCTACAAAGGCGGCACGTGGACGGCCGGACCGGATTTTCCGGGCAAGTTCAATGTGGCGGATGGGCCGGCCGCTTTGTTACCGGACGGAAACGTACTGGTGATGGCGAGCCCGGGGATTTACCAGACGGGGAGCCAGTTCTTTGAGTTCGACGGAAGCGTGCTGAATCAGACATCGGCGCCATCGAATGCGCCGGTTGATAGCTCGTATTACGGGAACATGATCGTGCTGCCAACGGGGCAGATCCTGTTCACGGATACGTCCCAGAGCGTGGAGGTTTACACGCCGGCGGGAACAGCGTGCGCGGGATGTGCGCCGACCGTAACCTCGGTGGCGGGCACGCTGACGCATGGATCGAAGAACAATGTGATCCAGGGAACGCAGTTGAACGGATTGTCGTTTGGTGCGGCGTATGGCGACGATAGCCAAAACTCGACCAACTTCCCGCTGGTGCGGATCACGGATGCGGCGGGGCATGTGGTGTATTGCCGGACGCATTCGTGGCCGGTTGCGGTGGCCACCGGGGCGAAGACTGTGTCGGGGCAGTTTGATGTTCCGGGGACGATTGCGATTGGGGCCGCGACGCTGGAGGTGGTGACGAATGGGATTCCGTCGGCGGGAGTGGCGGTGACGATTAATTAGATTCGGATGTTTTTGGGGCCGCGCTTCAGGGCGCGGCCTTTTTTATTGTTTGGAGATTGACGGCAGAGGAGGGGAGAAGGTCTCCAACCACCTATGTCAGAGCAAGAGCAGACCTCAGCGGCTAAAGCCGGGTGTAACAGGGGGCCTTTACGGCACGACTTGAAGTCGTGCCCTTCCCATTTCGTGTAGCGGTTCCGATGTCTCGCGAAGGCGGCGAGACATGGGGCACCCACTGGGCAGTGCTTACATCGTTCATAAGTCGCGGACGGCTTGGTGGAGGATTTCCGCGATTTGGGTGGGAGGGGTTTGGGCGTCGAAACGGATTGGGGCGCCGATGCGGACTTTGATTGTTCCGGGAGCTACGAAATGCTTGCCTGCTTGCTTGGGTTCGAAGAGGCCGTCGATGCGCATGGGGAGGATGGGGATCGCCAGATTTTGGGCTAGCAGGCCGATGCCGGTGCGGAATGGGAGCAGGGTCCCATCCGTGGTGTGGCGGCCTTCGGGGAAGACAAGGATGTTGTAGCCGCGATCGACGGCTTGTCCGGCGTAGGCGAAGCTGCGGCGGAATCCGGACTCGCGCGGGAGAGGAAAGAGGTTGAGGAGCGAGACGCCGAGGTGCCATTGCAGGCGGTCATAGAGTTTGAGGAAGAAGTTTCGGGCAGGCGCGGGAGTGCGGAGTGCTTCGAGGGCTTCGCCTCCGGTGGCGATGGCGAGGCGGTGGCGAAAACGCGCGGGGAGAGCGGTGAGGATGAATCCGGGATCGACGTCGCCGATGTGGTTGGAGATGACCAACAACGGGCCTTCGACGCGGTCGAGATGGTGGCGGCCTTCGATGCGGGGCCACCCTAGCAGTAGAACGGCGGGGCGCATGAGCAGGTAGTGGGCGGCGAGACGGAGCCAGGTGATGGGCCAGCGGAGAGTCCAGTCGGGATAGTGATAACCGGGAGTGGGAGTGGCATCGCCGCGGAGCATGCGGTCGAGGTCTCCGAGAGTTTTTACCGTGTTGAAGCGGGTTTCGCTTAGGTCCACCTGGTAGCGATCCTCCAGGGCGCTGAGGAGTTCGACCCGATCGAGGGAGCTGAGGCCCAGGTCGGAGTCCAGGGCGGTGGTGTCAGTGAGGTTGGCGAGGTGGCGTCCGGAGATGCGGGTGATTAGGTTGGCGAGGGGGCCGGTCGTGGGTTCGTGCATTCTTTCGCCGCTTCGCGACTGGACAGCCGAGGCGGCTGTCCCTACATTGGCTTCTGCTACTTCACGGATTACGTTTCGGCGGGGCTTTTGCGTGTTGGTGCGGGGGAAGTCCGGGTCGGGCCAGCGGAGCCACAGACGCATGCGCTGGTAGTCGGCCAGGGATTGGTTGGCGCGGGCGACTACCTGTTCTGGACTCGCGCTGTCGCGAAGGATCAGGACTGCGCAGGGCTCCGCGTTTCCGGCGCGGGCGATGCCGATTACGACGCAATCTTTCACTTCGGGCTGGTGGCGCAGGGCGGCTTCCAGATCGTCAGGATAGACTTTCGTTCCACCTGGGGTGACGATCACTTCTTTCTTGCGGCCTTTGAAGTAGAGGTTGCCGGACTCGTCGAGCGCGCCGAGGTCGCCGGTGCGGTACCAGCCTTCGTTGTCGGCGACGGCGTGTTGTCCGCGCTGGTCCCAATAGGCGGACGCCACGCCGCCACCTCGGACCAGGATTTCGCCATCTTCGGCTAACTTCAGCTCGCGGCCGGGGAGGACTTTGCCGATCGATCCTCGGCCGAGGCGGAACGGGTGATTCACGCTGATGAGCGAGGTGGTTTCGGTGAGGCCGTAGCCCTGGATGGCGGCGTAGCCGAGACGATGCCAGAATTCTTCGGTGTCACGGTCGAGGGCGGCGCCGCCGGAGATGAAGGCCCAGAATTTCCATCCGAACTGGCGGCGGATGGAGCGGAAGATCCACCAACGGCGGAGGAAATGTTTGCCTTCGGATTGCCGGAAGCGCTGGCGGAAGGCGGAGGTGCAGTTGCGGTCTTCGAGGTCGCGTTCGATTTTTTGCTTCAGAGATTGGAGCACGCGCGGGACGCTAACGAGAACGGAGACGCGTTCGCGGCGGATGGTGTCGATGATTTCGGAGGGCTTGAGTTCTTCCTGGAAGATCACGTTGCCGCCGAGGAGAGGCGGGAGAAACATTCCCAGGAATTGGCCGAAGACGTGGCTGAGCGGGAGCAGATTGAGGAAGCGGATGGGATGCACCAGGCGTTCGTATGTGAGGTAGGGCTGCATCTCGCGTTCGACGGGAGCGATGTTGGCGAGCACGTTGCCGTGGGTGATGACGACGCCGCGTGGGTCGGCGGTGGTGCCGGAGGTGAAGACGATTTGGAGGGTGTCGTTGGGCCCGAGGGTTACGGGAGGAGGCTGTGGGCCTGCCTGTGGGGATTGCGAGAGATCTTCGAGGATCACGCTTGGGAGCGGGAGTCCGACTTTGGTGCAGTCGTGTGCGTGGACGCGTGAAGCAACTAGAAGCTTGGCTTGGACCTGTTGGAAAACGCGATGGGCGAAGTCGAGGGAGGAACCGTTGTCCATAGGGACGACGATGACGCCACGGAGAACGGAGCCGAAGAAAGCGGAGATCCAGTGGGCGGAGTTTTCCCCCCAGATCATGACGCGGTCGCCTTTGACGATGTTGCGCGCGGCGAGGTTGCGTGCGAAGGCGTGGGCGAGGTCGAGGATTTGGGCGTAGGTGAAGGATTCGGTGCGGTATCCGCTGCGCTGGCGGACGGCGTGTTCGCGGCGGTGCGCGTGAAAATGTTGCTCGAAAAATTGGGCTAGGGATTCGGCCATGTCAAAATCCCCACCCTCCCGCTAAAAACGCGGAAAGGGCGGAGCACCCGATTGGTGCCGATAGATAGAGTCTAGTAGATGTGGTTGCGAGTGGGTTGTGGTTGGGACAGTTTGGGAAGTGGTCGAGTGAAAGGCCCGAACGAGTGAAGCCAAGACACAGAGTGCATCTGTCGGGTTGGGAAAGCCCCACCTTTGCCGCACAGGACGCGGCAGAAATGGGCAACCAGGCGCTGCGAAGATTGCGTAAGGGTGGGGCTCGGACACGACACACGCTATGGCAGAGCCTCGCGGGCAGGAGTGCCCGCGCCACACGCGTCCGCTAGACAATTCTCTACGGTTGAGGCGGTGGGTTGCAGCGTGGTAGCATCCTAGGTTTTGGCGGGATCGCGGGTTGGCCTGATACTGTTCTAATCCTCTTTTATGGGCCTTTCATTGCCCTGCGCCTGCCGAAGGAGCCCAACGTGAAAGTCTATTCTGGAGAAAATATCAGGAATGTCGCATTGGTGGGACATGGGCACGCCGGCAAGACGTCGCTGGTGTCGGCGATGCTCTATACCGCAGGGGCCACACAGCGGCTGGGGCGGGTGGATGACGGGTCGGCGACCACCGATTACGACGAGGAAGAAGTCGCGCGGCAGATGTCGATTTCGACGGGCATCGCGGTGTTGGAGTGGGGGAAGACCAAGATCAATGTGCTGGACACTCCGGGGTTCAACATGTTTGTCCACGAAGCGAAGATGGTGCTGCCGGCAGTCGATGCGGCGATCGTGGTGGTGGACGGCGTGGCCGGCGTGGAAGTGGTGACCCAACGCGTGTGGAATTACTGCGAAGAGTTCAATACGCCGCGGCTGATCGTGGTGAACCGCATGGATCGGGACCGCGCGGATGCGGCGCGCGTGCTGGAGTCGGTGGAGAGGGCGTTTGGGCGGAACGTGATCCCGATTGAGCTGCCGATTGGCGCGGAGAAGAGTTTGTCGGGCGTGATCGACTTGGTGCGGATGAAGGCGTACACCTACGAGATGGGCGGGAACGGGAAGGGGAAAGAGACGGAGATTCCCGCGAACCTGAAAGAGCAGGCGCAGTCGGCGCATGAGCGGCTGGTGGAACTGGTGGCCGAGGGTGATGACAAGTTGATGGAGAAGTTCTTTGAAGCGGGGACGCTGGGCGAAGAGGATCTGGTTCCGGCGCTGCACAATGCGATCCGCGAGGACAGGATTTTCCCGGTGATCTTCAGCTCGGGGTTAGGGAACATTGGAGCGGACCGGGTGATGGATTTCATCGTGGATTACACGCCGGCGCCATCGGAACATGAATGGGTACAGGGCGAGGCGTCGGGGAACGGGGACGCTCCGCGGCGGCATGAGACGGATGCGGAGCCGGTGTCGTTATATGTGTTCAAGACCGTGTCGGATGCATTCGCGGGCAGGATTTCGTACTTCAAGGTCTTCTCGGGAGTGCTGAAAAACGATGCGACGGTTCAAAATTTCCGAACGAATGGTGCGGAGAAGCTGGCGCACATTTGGGTGATGCAGGGCAAGATGTCTGTGCCGATCACAGAGCTCCACGCCGGGGATATCGGGGCGGTGGCGAAGCTGAAAGATACGTTGACGGGTGACACGCTGGGAGAGAAAACGGCACCGATTCAGTATCCGAGGGTGAAACTGCCGGAGCCGGCGATCACGTTTGCGATTGAGCCGAAGAGCCGGGCGGACGAGGACAAGCTAGGGCCGGGGCTGCACAAGCTGATGGAAGAAGATGCGATGCTGCGGTTCTTCCGCGATCCGCAAACACAGGAGTTTTTGATCGCCGGAACCGGGCAGCAGCACATTGAAGTCGTGGTCGCGAAGCTGAAGAAGCGGTATCACACCGAAGTGGTTCTAAAAGCGCCGAAAGTGCCGTATCGCGAAACGATTCGCGGCAGAGCTGATGTCCAGGGGCGGCACAAGAAGCAGACGGGCGGGCATGGGCAGTACGGCGATTGCAAAATCAAGATGGAGCCGCTGCCACGTGGCGCTCAGTTTGAATTTGTGAATGACATTTTTGGCGGTGCAATTCCAAAGAACTACATTCCCGCCATCGAAAAGGGAATCAAGGATGCTGCCGGACGTGGATACCTCGCCGGATTTCCCGTCGTGGATTTCAAGGTGGTTCTGTATGACGGCTCGTATCACGACGTGGATTCGAATGACATGTCATTCCAGATGGCGGGGCGGATCGCGTTCAAGAAGGCGATGGAAGTGGCGAAGCCGACTCTGCTGGAGCCGATCATGCAGGTGGAGATTACCGTGCCGGATGATTTTGCGGGATCGATCATGGGCGACCTGAACAGCCGGCGCGGGCGCATCCAGGGCATGGACAACAAGGCTGGGAATACGGTTGTGAAGGCCGAGGTGCCAATGTCGGAGATGCTGACTTACGGGGTTGAACTGACTTCGATGACGCAGGGACGCGGCAGCTTCAATATGGAGATGCATCATTACGATGTGGTTCCGGGGCAGTTGCAGGAGAAGATTATTGAGAAGGCGAAGGCGGAGCGCGGGGTAGTGAAGGAAGAGGAAGAGTAGTTTCGAGTTTCAGGTTTCAAGTTTCGAGCAAAGTCAAAGGCCCACTTCTGCCGCAAAGGGCGCGGCAGTAATGGTGAACCCAATTTATCCAAAGGTGGCTTGCGGGCCGCCTTTTTGATTTAGGAGCGAAACTGTTTTGGAGAAGAGGGACGAGAATCGACGGTTCTGGCGGCCTCCTTTATGGAAGTGGGGAGTGTTTCTTGGGCTGGTTTATTGTCTGGTTCTGCTGATTCTTTGGAAGCGGCCAGCGCGGCCGGTGAAAGTGGAATTGTTGCCTTTCACGGATGCTCCGCCAGCATGGGACGGATCGCACCCTTATCTGACCATCTCGGTTGTTTCCGGGTCGCATCCGATTCGCTTCAACAGTTCGACTGAGTCGGTTCGGCCCAGTCTTCACCATGATGCGCCGGTGAACGAGTTCCAGGTGGACCTGAGCACGGGGCGGTTCGTGCTGCGGCAGACGGACCTCTTTGTTCCCGATGTCATGCCGCTATCGCTGACACGGACGTATGTTGTGTGGGGATACCACAGCAAGGCGTTTGGAGTTGGAGGGAATCATCCGTATGACATTTGTCCGACTGGGACGAGGAATCCTTATACGTACATGGATTTGAACCTGGAGGATTTCCAGTACGTTCACATGCTGCGGATCTCGAAGGGCACGGGCTATGCGGATGCGGTGTTCCGGCACAGCGAAACAGCGTCGGAATTCTATGGGGCGCAGGTGCGATGGAATGGAGATGGTTGGACGCTCAGTCTGCGGGATGGAGGAAGAGTGTATTTCCCGGAGTCGTATAACGCCAGGAACTGTGCCCAGGGTGCGCCGACGCGAATCGCGGACGGAGCCGGACATCAGATTGAGCTGAAGAGGATCGGTGTTCGAAATCTTGAGGAGTTGGTGTCGCCATCGGAGCACCGGATCAAATTCAAGTACGACTCGGCTGACCGCATCATTGAGGCTGAGGACGACGCAGGGAACGTGCGCACGTATTCGTATGACCGGACGGGACATGTGGAGACCGTCTCAGATGCGAAAGGAGTTCTTTACAGGTTCGAGTATGCGCCGCTACTGCGGGAGAGGGGGTTCGATCCGTGGCTGCTGACGGCGGTGATGGATCGTGATTGGAAAGTTCTTCTGCACAACAAATATCTGTGGGGAAGAGTTTCAGAGCAGACGCTGGCGAGTGGAGAAGTGTATCGGTATGAGTATCGAATGAAGGGGACTGACGTGCAGCAGACAACGGTCACCATACCTTCTGGGGAACGGAAGCAGTTCATGTTTGAGAACGGGATACCCGTGCGGGAGGAGTAGATACATGGGGCACGTTTTGTGCCCGTCTATGCGCCGGAGCGTGCCTCATGCTCGTTTCGGGAGTGAACTGACCGGATCTTCTCCTTGCGCGCTATAGTATTTCGAGGCTGTCAACCTTTCTGGAGAATACCTGAGGTTCTTATGAGAACGATTGTGTTTATTGTGGGTTTGTCTTTGGTGAATCTGATGACAGTAGCGGCTACTGCGCAGACGCAGACGTTTGACACGTCTGCCGGCGCAGTGAAGATTACGCCGTTGAATCATGCTTCGACGCTGATTGAGGCTGGAGGGAAGACGATTTATCTGGATCCGGCGAAACCGGTGAAGTCTGACGGACGGCCGAAGGCGGATTTGATTTTGATCACCGATATTCATGGGGATCATATGGATCCGGATTCGATCAAGGATGTGAGTAAGGCGGGAACCGAGATTTTCGCCGCGCCTGCGGTGACGCAGACCGTGACCAGCGCCAAGCCCATCGCGAATGGTGAGACAAAGTCGTGGGAGGGGTGGACGATTGAGGCGGTTCCCGCCTACAACCTGAAGCGAGGGCCGGCTCCGGGCAAGCTGTTTCATGACAAGGGGCGCGGGAATGGATATGTGCTGACCTACGGCGGGAAGCGGTTTTACTTCTCGGGCGACACCGAGGGCGTCCCGGAGATGCGGGCGCTTAAGAATATTGACGTGGCTTTCGTTTGCATGAACCTGCCTTACACGATGCCTCCGGAAGAGGCGGCGGATGCGGTGAAGGCGTTCCATCCGAAGATTGTGATTCCGTATCACTATCGTGGGTCGGATTTGTCGGTGTTTCAGAAGGCGCTGGAGGGGACGGGGATCGAGGTGCGGTTGCTGGAGTGGTACCCGAAGGCGTAAAGGAATGTTTAAGACCTGGGTTGGTCGTAGCCCAGAATCTCCTGTTCAGAGCGGGAGTCCAGACTTGGCATTGCGTCCACGCGCCGCAGAATTTCCTCGATCTGAGGCAACAGGAGGCGGCTCCGTTGCTGTTGCAGGCGCTTCCAGCGCTCTTCCAAAGCCTTTTCTATGGCGCCGGTCAGGGACTCACCAGCTTCAGCGGCGAGCTGCCGTACGAGACGCTCGGCTTTCGGATTGTTGATGCGCAGGGGCACTGAAGAATTGTCGCATTATTCTGTGGGATATGTTGTGCACAGCAAAGAACCCCGCTCGGCTTCGCCTCTGCGGACCGCCGAGGCGGCCGTCGCTGCATAAATTTGCGAGAACACGGGCAGGATCCCGCTTCAGACTGATCAGTCTAGTTTCTTAACGGCCTGAGCAATTCGGGCTAGCGTCGTTTCTTTTCCTAATACCTCTAACGTTTCGAATAACGGTGGGGCGTTTTTGCGGCCACAGACGGCTACGCGGATCGGTTGGAACATTTGTCCCGCCTTTACGCCTAGCTCCTGGGCGGCGGCGCGGAGGGATTGGTCCAGCGGGTCGTGTTTGAATTCGGTGCTCGGCAAGAGCTGTTGCGCTTTTTCGAGGACTCGCTTGGCCATTGCGGCATCGCCTTTTTGCGGGATCAGTTCGGCGGGGTCGTAGGGAGGAAGTTCGCTGACGAAAAAGAAGTCGGCGGCGGTCAGGACGTCGCGGAGGAACTTGATGCGCTCGCGGATCAGGGGAGTGATACGCAGCATTTTTTCTGGCGTGATGTTGTAGCCGGCTTCGTGGACGATGGGCAGCAGACGCTGGCTCAAGGCCTCGACGGCCAGTCCGCGGATGTGTTCGGCGTTGAGCCAGACCGCCTTGGGGTCGAAGGTTTCCTCTGGAGTTGTGGCGGGCTCTTTGAAGTTCACGACGGCATTGGCGCGGTTGATGCCTTCCAGCGAGAAGGCATCGGTGAGTTCCTGCACGGACATTTGTTCGCGGTCGTTCTTGGGCGACCATCCTAGAAGGCACAGGAAGTTGATGAAGGCTTCGGGGAGGAATCCGGCATCGCGATAGGTGGTCACGCTGACGACGGGGCCGTGGCGGCGCTTCGAGAGTTTGGTTCCATCGGGGGCGACGAGCAGCGGGAGGTGCGCGAACCGCGGCGGCGTGTAGCCGGCGGCTTCGAAGATCAGGATGTGCTTGAAGGTGTTCGTCAGATGGTCCTGGCCGCGGATGATGTGAGAGATGCGGAGGTCGGCGTCGTCGGCGCAGGAGGCCAGGTGATAGGTGGGATTACCGTCGGAGCGGAGCAGGGCGAAGTCTTCGATGTCGGCGCCGGCTTTCATTTGCTCGCCGTAGACGGCGTCGGTGAAGCGGACGATCTGACCCAACTCGCGGGGCACGCGGAAGCGGAGGGCAAAGGGCTCTCCGGCAGCGGCGCGGCGGTCGCTTTCTTCGCGGGAGAGTTCACGCATGCCGGGATTGAAGAGCCAGGTTCCCTGCACTCCCGATCGTTCGCTGTCTCCTGTGTGGGCGGGAGTGAAGTCACGGTAAGCAAGTCCCTTTTGAAAGATCGTCTCGGCCATCTGGCGGTGAAGAGCGCCGCGGTCGGACTGTTTGTACTCCTCGTCCCAGCCGAGGCCGAGCCACTTCAAGCTTTCGAAAATCGAGTTGACGGAGGCGTCGGTGTTGCGCTCGACGTCGGTGTCGTCGATGCGAAGGATCACGGTGCCGTTGTTCCGGCGGGCGTAGAGCCAGTTGAAGATGAAGGTGCGGGCGCTGCCGACGTGAAGGAAGCCGGTGGGCGAAGGGGCGAAGCGGACACGGAGTTGGGGAGCAGAAGTAGACATTTTGTATGAATTTCGTGTGACTTTCGATGGTACGGGCGTCGAAAAGAATCGGTCAAGCTGCTGTGCCATAACGATTTGGCATCTAACTGCCCGGATTCGCTTGCGACCCGAAGTGCGGCATTGTACTTAAATCTTATTGATGATGGGCATGGCGTTGTGAAAGCATTGTTGCACTGTTTCCCCCCGAAACTGAGCGAGGTCATCCGCCCAGAGGTGTCTCCACAGACCCTATGAACAGTGTCGTAATGTCGACGGTGGTAATCCCGGGATTCGTCTCGGTGTTGTTGTTCCTCGTATTCACCTACCTGCACGAGCAGAGCCGTCAATCGTACTTTGGCGCCTGGCAGTTGGGCTGGGCTTTTTACTCTGCACACTACGCTCTCGACGCATTTCCGTCGTCGCCGGTCGCATTTCTCTTCAGTGAACTGCTACTGGTCGCGATGACGCTCTGCATTTTTGTTTCGACCCGGCTGATGCGAGCGACGTACAAATTCCGCTGGTATGACGCGGTGGTTGGGGCGGGTGGGGTGTTGCTGGCCTTGCTCACGTTGCAAGGGCACATTGTGGACGGAGTGTTTCATCCGGACGTGCAGCCGGCGGTGCGGGTGGGATTGGGTTTGGCTGTTCTTCTGTTGTACTGCTCGGCGGTGTTCTATCTGAACGGGCATCGCCGCGGGTCGCTGGCGTTTCAGGTGTTGGGAACCTCGCTGGCACTGTGGGCGGTGCTGATCGGCGTGGGACAGCTGCAGGCACCATGGGTGGCGGTGTTCGGAACGGCATCGCGGTTGTTTGGTCCGGTTCCGCAAATGCTGCTGGGTATCGCGATGGTGATGGTGTTATTTGAGAACCAGCGGAACGCGGTGCAGGAAAATACGCTGGCGCTTTCGACCTTGGGAGTCGATCCGCGGCAGTTGTTGTTTGCGGACGACCTCGTGCCGAACATGCAAGCGGCCCTGGAGCGTTTGCGCGGGGCGATTCCCATGGACCGCGCGGCCATCTTCATTGCTGAGCGCTGGCGCGGGCTTCTGCCTTCGGTACAGCAGGGATTTCCTGACGACTTCCTGGCAACGCTCGAGAGGAGCGGCGCTGGCGACTACATTTGCGAGTTGGCGTACCGGCAGAGCGGGATTCTGACCGTGCACGATCTGGATGAGATGACAGAGCCGGTGCCGGTCGCATCGACAGGGACGTTTGCAGAATTCAAACGCATCCTGACGGAGGCGGAGGTTCGGCATTTGACCGCGGTCAACCTGCAGACGCGGGAACATAACTTTGGAGTCATCCTCTTTCCGCACGCGGAGCGGAAGGCGTTTGGGTCGTCGGGGCCGCGGCTGATGGTGGGTCTGGCGCTACAGTTGGGGCTCACGCTGGAAAACTATGTCGTTAGCCACGACGCGCACCGGCGCACGAAAGAATACGAACTGCTGACCGAGATCGGGAAGGCGATCAGCTCGCGACTGGATCAGGACGAGATCATGCGCACGATCCAGGTGGAACTGGGGCAGATTTTCGATACCAGCCACTTCTATATTGCGTTCCAGGAAAGCGATGAGATCCGCTTCGAACTGGAAGTGCGCGACGGTGTAGTGCAGCCGAAGCGATCACGCGAGATGCGAAATGCGTTTACGGAGTACGTGATCCGAACAGGAGAGGCGCTGCTCATCCGGTCAGACTTGGAGAAGACGCGACGGAAGCTGGGGATCAGCCATGTGCCGGGGCGTCCGGCGAAATGTTTGGTTGCATCGCCGATTTTTCTGGGGAACCGGCCTTCAGGAGTGATGGTCGCCATGAATCCGGAGCGCGAATTCGTGTTCGAGCAACGGGATCTCGATGTGCTGGTGACGGCGGCGGGGCAGGTTTCGGTTGCGGTGGAGAATGCCCGACTGTTCGCCGACGAGCAGCGGCGATCGCGGCAACTGGCATTCCTGAACAACGTTTCGCGCACGGCGATTTCCAGCGACGATCCCGTGCACATGCTGGGGCAGATTGCGAGCGAGATCCAGAAGAACTTCAGCTTTGATCACATCGGGATCGGACTGTTGGATCACGGCACGAAAGAGATCGAGATCAAGGCGGAGGCGGGAGCGACCGCGCACGCCACCGGCAAGCGAATTCCGCTGGGCACGGGCATCCTGGGGCGCGTCGCTAGAACCGGAGAACGGGCGCTGGTACAGAATGCGCTGCCGGGAAACCTGAGCGGGATCCTGCCGGATTCGCGGGCGGTGCTGTGCGTTCCCATTACCTATGGCGAATCCCTGCTGGGCGTGCTGAACATCGAGAGCCGCGATGAAGATGCGTTCTCTCCCCAGGATGTGCTGATCCTGAATACGCTCGCCGACCTGCTGGCGACGGCGCTGCACAATGCATTCGTGTTTCAGAAGCTGCAGCAGCAATCGATTACGGACGGGCTCACGGGGATCAAGACGCGGCGCTTCTTCTGGGAATCGTTGTCGGCGGAGTGGAAGCGCGCATCGCGATCGGGACGCCCGTTCTCGGTCGTGCTCATCGATCTGGACAAGTTCAAAGAAGTGAACGACACCATGGGGCACTTCGAGGGTGACCTGGTGCTGGCGCGCGTGGGACGGCTGCTGGAACAGAAGTCGCGGCAGTCGAACGTGGTCGCGCGATACGGCGGGGACGAATTCATCGTGCTGATGCCGGATACTGGAGCGGAACAGGCGCAGGTTCTGGCTGAGCGCCTGCGCCAGTGGATTGCGACCGATCCGATGCTGAGCGAACACCAGATCACGGGAAGCTTCGGGGTGGCGAGTTTCCCAATGCATGGATTCTCAATCGAAGACATCATTCGCGTCGCGGATGCGGGCATGTACGTGTCGAAGAGGTCGGGTGGAAACCTGGTCTCGACCGCGCAAGAATTTGTGGAAGGGCAGGATTTTGCGCGGCAGAGGCAGCAGATCTCGGCCTATATCGAAGGATTTCTGCAGCGCGAGAGAAACGGACCCGAACATGTGGAGGAACTGACTTCAACCTTGCGCAAGCTGTGCACCAGTGGAGAAGACTGCAACACGCCGCTGCTAAAAGAGGCGATCGAGTCATTGAGCCGGGCGGCCGAATCGCGCGAAATTCAGACGGCCGGGCATGGCGATCTGGTGGCGCGATATACGGAAGTGATTGCGCGCGGGCTGCGCATGTCTGCGGAAGAAACGGCGGAACTGGTCTATGCGGCGCGTGTGCATGATGTGGGAAAGATCTTTGTCACCGAGCGCACGTTGAACAAGCCGGGGCCGCTGAGCGAAAACGAGTTCCAGGAATTGAAGATGCACGCGTACATGGGAGGGCAGATCGTGGGGGCCATTCCGAACAGTGCCCTGCTGTGCGGGGCGATCGAGCATCATCATGAGCGTTTCGATGGTACGGGGTATCCGAGCGCGTTGAAGGGCGAACAGATTCCGCTGTGGGCGCGGATCATCGGGCTGACCGATGCTTACGCAAACATGGTGACAGAGCAGTCGATCTCGGCGGCGCGCACACCCGACCAGGCACTGGATGAACTGGCGCAGATGAGCGGAACGAGGTTTGACGGGATGCTCGTGCGCGTGCTGCTGCGGAGTCTGAAGGCGGAGAGGGCGCCGTCGGGGGCGGGGGATTGAGTCATTGGGAAATTGAGTTGCGATTGAGTGATTGCACCTCCCTCGAATTCTCTTAAGGTAAACACACCGAGAAACGCTTCGCTTCCGCGGGCGGACCCTTCGACTTCGCTCAGGGCAGAATGCGTCCGCCCCTCCATGTTTCCTGATAACATGACCAGCCGAGGCTGGGCGTGCCATGATCGGCCAAACGGTGTCCCACTATCGGATCGTCGGCAAAATTGGCGCCGGTGGGATGGGTGTGGTGTACGAGGCCGAAGATGTGAAGCTGGGCCGCCGTGTCGCTCTGAAGTTCCTTCCGGAAGATACTGAGAAAGATCCGTACGCGCTGGAGCGATTCCAGCGCGAGGCACGTGCCGCCTCAGCGTTGAACCATCCACATATCTGCACGATCTATGAGATCGACGAATTTCAGGGCAAGCACTTCATCGCCATGGAATTTCTGGAAGGGACGACCCTGGCGACCCGGATTGGGGGCCGAGCGGTGCCTTTGCCGTTGCTATTGGAGACCGGGATCGACATCGCCGATGCGCTGGAGGCGGCGCACAGCAAGGGAATTATTCATCGCGACATCAAGCCGGGAAACATTTTCATCACCACACGCAGCGGAGCGAAGGTGCTTGATTTCGGGCTGGCGAAGGAAGCGCGCCGGAACGTTCCGGAGAGGCGAGTGGCGGCGCTGCCGACGCAGACGCTTCCGGAATTTCTGACGAGTCCGGGAGTCGCGGTGGGGCCGCCGCGGTCCTGGCGTACCACATTGCCGACGGGAAGGTGGTTCGTATTTGCGACCTGTGTACGGTGACGTGGAGTCCAGATCAAAAATATTTGTATTTCTTTGGTTCGGGACTGACGACCAGCCGGATCAAACAGATTCGCGGTGTGTATGCTGTGGCATTGAAGGCAGGTCAAGCGTTGCCGGAATTTCCCGCTGCTGGGCTGAAGAGCGAAGCTGAGTTCAAGAAACTAGGGGCGATCCAGCTCACGAACCCGGAGCTTGAGGAGCTTTCTCCGGGACCGACGCCGCATATGTTTGCGTTTTCGAAGCGAACGATTCAGAGGAATTTGTACCGCGTGCCGCTGCCGTAAAGCCCCACTTCTCGTAAAACTGCGAGAAATGGCGCACTCACCGTGTCTCCCTTGCTTAGCCCGGTGGGCGGAGGAATGCGTCCGCCACTACACGTTGAGGTTGATCATCTTTGCGATTTTGGGCCAGCGGGGGCTGGCTCTGAGCGCTTTCGAGACCACAAAACGCAGATAGAACATCATCGAAGGGTCGCGCTGCTCGATCGCCCTTTCCGTCCAATCCGCTCCACGGTCTAATTCGCCGCAGAGCAGATGAAAGACAGCGTGGGCACGAGCGTCGCCCAGCGCGTCGCCGGAACCAAGTTGTTTCGCGAGGGAGCTCGATTCCTCTTCTTCTCGATTGCGGCGCAGAAGTGCGGCGAGCACGCCAGTAGTTTCCGGCAACCATGGCCCGACCGCGTGGGCCCGCCGCGCGATCTTCAATGCCTGCGGAAGGTCGCCCTTGTCGGCATAGATCATCGCCATCGATACCAGGGCCACAACCTGGTTCTGGTCCAGTTCGAGCACTTTCTTCAATTCTTCAAGGGCTTCATCGTCGCGGCCTGCCGCCTGCAGATAGGCATGCAGATTCATGTGGGCCCAGACATCGAGCGGGTCTTCTTCAATCGCACGCTGTGCCAGCTTGATCGCCGGATCGACATTTCCCCGCAAGAACTGAACTCCGCTGTATATCGGCCGGATGGTCTCGAAGCTGGCCTGTTTCGCCATGGGGAACTCAAAGTGTTTTTCGGCAGCCGCCCAATCCATTTCGTACATGGCAGTCACATAGCCGAGAAGCGCATGAGCATCAGGAAGAGATGGGTCAATCTGCAGGGCGCGCTGTGCTTCGGCGCGCGCGGCAGGAACACATTCATGGACAGAGTGCCGGCCAAAATGCGCCAAGCTGACCCAGTAATATCCCAGCCCAACGTGAGCCATCCCGAAAGCGGGATCGAGTTCGCTTGCCTGCTCATAGCATCGCCGGGCGAGTTCCATCGACTCGGGAGTTACCTTGGCCTGCAGATGCCTGCCCTTCAGGTAAGCCTCATAGGCAGCAAGGTTCGGCGTGTAGCGAGCAGCGTCGCGTGACAGCTTGACGCGCAAGGCCTTGGCGATTGCGGCCGAGATTTCATCCTGAACGACGAATATGTCGCTGAGCTCGCGGTCATATCGCTCGGACCAGAGGTGCGATCCGTCGACGGCGTTGATCAACTGGGAGGTCACGCGAATGCGGCTTCCGGAGCGGCGCACGCTGCCTTCCAGAATCGTGTTGACACCGAGTGCTTCGGCGATGCCCCGGATGTCCTGCTCTTTCCCGCGGAAGGCGAAGGCTGAGGTGCGGGCAATCACTTTCAGGCCGGGAATCTGAGCGAGCAGGTTGATGATCTCCTCGGCAAGGCCGTCGCTGAAGTAATCCTGCGCGGGGTCGGCGCTGAGGTTGGCGAAGGGCAGCACGGCGATGGACTGAGCAGGGGGAACGGCGCCGCTGGGATTTGGCTTGCGTTCTTCGGGAACCTCGAGACCGGCTTTAGCGAGCCCCTCAACGATGTGCTGCAGCACTTTTGGGTCGTACCATTTCTGGAGTTCTTCGCGGGCGTTGGTGGAGAAGTCGGGGCGGATTCTCAACAACTCCTGAACTGCATGGTGCGCGGCCTCGCGATCGCCGAGCTGGCCGTAAGCGACGGCAAGCGCGAGTTGCGTGCGCCAGAAATTGGGCATGTTGATTCGGGCCAGGATGTCCAACGTTCCCTTGTAGTCACCGAGCCGATACGCATTGAGTGCCAAGGGGAACCAGTACCAGCCGGGATGGTTGGAATTGAGTTCGATGGCGCGCTTGCAGATGGCGCATCCTTTGTCCCATTCACCGCCGTAGGCCATCTGCATGCCGAGATAGGCGGCGATTCCTCCGTCGGTGGGATTGAGTGCGAGCGTGCGATCGGCAGCCGCGTGAAAACCGACCAGGTCGTGCAGGAAGTACAGTGTCGAACCCAGGGCGCCGTAGCCGAGGTGGTTGGTGGGACTTAGCTCGACCGCGCGCCGGGCCGCAGTCAGGGCGCGGCCGAGAGGATCGGGGCGCAGGTTCATGCTGTGGGTGTACTCCTCGCGGTACAAGGTGGAGAGGAGAGCCCAGCAATCGGCGCGCTCGGGCGGCTGTTTGACGGCATGTTCGAGGGCGGCGCGAGCTGAGACGTGTTCCGCCTGGTTGCCGCGCTTCATGTATCCGAAGGCGCGGATCAGGGCTTCGTAAGGGCTTAGGCTTTCTGGGTCGCGGCCACGGAGAACCTCGGTCATGCTGTGGGGCAAGATGCCTTGCGTATCGCCGACGGTGGAGACAATGCGGGGCACGACGTCATCGACGACGTCGAGCATGGTGTTGGGATCGAAGGCGCGATCGTAGGTTTCGGCCCAGAGGCTTGCACCGGTCGCGGCATCGATCAGGTGAGCGGCAATGCGAATGCGGGAGCCGGACTGGCGAAGGCTGCCTTCGAGGACATAACGTGCGCCGAGATCTTTGGCGGTGGTGCGCACGTCGACGGTTTCGCGGGCGTAGCGAGCAGTGGAACTGCGGGCGATGACTCGCAGATAGGAGAATTTCGAGAATCCGGTAACGATATCGTCGGTCAACCCCTCGGCGAGGGCGGCGAGATCCGCATTTCTGCCGACGTATTTGAAGGGGAGGACCGCGACCCAGAAGCCTTCGTCAGCGTGGGTTGCGCCGAAAGAACTGGTTGCAGGACTCAGGTTCGCGGCGCCGACTTGCGGTACGGGACCAGTTTGGTCCAATACAGGCTCCAGCCCTGCGTTGCGAAGGTCGATGAGCATCTGCTCGATCATGTCGGGCAGCCACCATTTTTCGAGTTCTTCACGCACCGTTTTTGCGAAGTTGGGTTTGACGGCGAGGAGGCCGCGCAGGGCTGCGCGTGCCTGTTCCATTTGACCGAGGCGGCTGTAGATAACTACGAGGGACAACTGCGCGGTCCACAGGCCGGGCAGGTTGACTTTGAGGGCGTATTCGAGTGCGCGTTCGCAGTCTCCCTGGCGGTATGCGTTGTAGGCAAGCGGGAACCAGTACCAGCCGGGATGATTGGGATTGAGTTGCGTGGCTTTTTCGGCGAGCGCGCAGCCCTGCTCCCAGTCTCCGGAAAAGGCTAGCTGCAGTCCTAAGTAGGCTGTGGCGTATCCCTCCATGCGATTGAGCGCGATGGCACGCTTGGCAGCGGTACGGAACGCGGTGAAATCGCGGCGGCAGAACAGGATCGAGGCGAGTGCGGCGTGGGCGATCTGGTTCGAGGGATCAGCATCAATGGCGCGCCGGGCTGCCGCCAGGGCACGCTCCAGTGGATCAGGGCGCGGATTGAAATTGTGGGTGTACTCGCCGCGGTACAGCCAAGAAAGCATGGCCCAGCAATCGGCGCGCTCAGGAGCTTGTTTAACCGCGTGCTCCAGGGCTTTGATTCCGGCGAGGTGCTCGGATTCGCTGACGAGCTGATGGTATCCGAAACTGCGCAGCACCGCCTCGTAGGGCGTGAGCGACTCCGGATCGCGGTTGCGGAGAGCGTCGGTCATGCTGTGGGGCAGAATGCCCTGCGTATCGCCCACGGTGGCGACGATGCGGGGGACGACATCGTCGAGGAGATCGAGCATGGCGTCAGGAGTGAAGGCGCGGTCGTAGGTTTCGGCCCAGAGGCCTGCGCCGCTGGATGCGTCGACGAGTTGCACGAGGATGCGAATCTTTGGACCTGCCTGGCGAATGCTGCCTTCCATCACATAACGCGCGCCGAGTTCTTTGGCGGCAGTGCGGATGTCCACGATTTCGCGGGCATAACGCGCAGTTGAGCTGCGGGCGATGACGCGAAGGTAGGAAAACTTCGACATATTCGTGATGACATCGTCGGTCAGGCCTTCAGCCAGCGCTGAAAGGTCGGAATTGCTGCCGGTGTACTTGAAGGGCATCACGGCCACCCAGAACCCTTCGTCGGCGCGGGAGGCGCCGGAATCCGGCGCGGGTATGGACTTGGCGGTTTGAGAAGAAACAGCAATGGGCCGCGAGGAGTGACGCGTCATGTCGCGGAATTCATTGCTGACATCGCGGGCGGTCTGCAGGCGGTGGCGCGGATCCTTTTCCAAGCAGCGACGGATGACGCGAGCCAGGTCCAGAGGAAGATCGGCGCGCAGTTCGGTGATGGAAGGTGGTTCGTCGCGGAGGATGGAGGAAACCAACTCCGCTGAAGACGATCCCGCAAACGGACGGCGGCCTGTCGCCATTTCGTGCAGAAGGACGCCAAGGGAGAAGATGTCAGTGCGATGGTCGAGTGTTCGTCCGGAAACCTGCTCGGGCGACATATAGGCGGGGGTGCCCATGACGACGCCGGCCTGGGTGCGTCCGGCGGAGGTGAGCGTGGCGGAGTCGGACGATTCCGCGGACACATCCTTGGCGAGGCCGAAATCCAGGACCTTGACGCGGCCTTCGCGCGTGACCATTACGTTGCCGGGCTTCAGATCGCGGTGGACAATTCCTTTCTCGTGAGCGGCGGCCAGGGCTTCTGCAAGGGCGCCGGCGATTTCCATGATTTTGTCGACGGGTAAGCCGTTGGCGGCGATGATGCGATCGAGGGGCTGGCCTTCGATTAACTCCATCGTGAGAAAGTGAACGCCTTCGGCTTCCTCGACGGAGTAGAGGGTTACGACGTTGGGATGATTGAGAGCGGCGATGGCGCGCGCTTCGCGCTGAAAACGAGCGAGACGTTCGGGGTCGTGGGCGACGTCGGTGGGCAGGACTTTGAGCGCGACGTCGCGCCCGAGACGCGTGTCGGTGGCACGATACACTTCGCCCATCCCGCCCGCGCCGAGGGCAGTGTGGATTCGATAGTGAGCGAGTGTGCGGCCGAGCAGAAGTGGCCCCCTGGCGGCTACGAAAGCAGGGGCGATTCTACACCAAGGTTGACGTGCCGGACGTTGTTGCTGCGCAGGGTCAATGGAGGTGTTTGGGTGGGAGTGCGCCGCAGCAAATCAAAACCTTAGACCACCGAGGACGCGGAGAACTGCCGCAGAGATCACTGAGAGTCACCCATCCGGAAAAATCGTAATCACAAAGGACACCAAGGCTCACGAAGGAAAAATCCGTTCCATTAGGCTGCGGGGCTTGGTCTGCGGTAGCCTAGTCTGCTATGTCGATTCCACTTTCGTTGTCAGGAAAAGTTGCGCTTATCTCTGGCGGCTCGCGAGGTATTGGTGCCGCAACGGTCCGCATGTTTGCTGGTGCAGGAGCAAAGGTTGTGTTCAGCTATCGCAGCGCCCGCCAACAAGCCGAGAAACTGGTGCAGGAATGCGGGCCAGCGTCGTGCCATGCGGTACGGTGCGAATTGAACCGTCCGGAGGCCGCGCGCGGGTTGGTCGAGGAAACTGTGAAGCATTTTGGTCGGCTCGATATTCTTGTCGCGAATCACGGAGTGTGGCCCGTGGAGGACGTGCCAATTGAAAAGATGTCGGATGAGCAATGGCGCTCGACGATGTCGATCAATCTGGATGGCGTGTTTGGTTTGGTGAAACACGGCGTCGCGCAGATGAAGTCGCAGCCGCGCGAGAACGGCGTCGGGGGTCATATAGTTTTGATCAGCTCGACAAGTGGGCAGCGAGGGGAGGCTTATCACTGCGATTATTCGGCGACCAAGGGTGCGCTGATCAGCATCGTGAAGGGGCTATCGACGGAGTTGGCGTCCGCGGGAATTTATGTGAACGCTGTCGCTCCAGGCTGGGTCGATACGGATATGAGCCGAGAGGCGCTGGATGACCCCAAGAGTGGAGAGGTGATTCGGCAGACCATTCCGATGGGGCGGGTGGGAACACCGGAGGAAATTGCAGGGCCGATATTGTTTCTGTGCACAGAGCATGCGGGCTTTATTACTGGGGAGATCTTTAACGTGAATGGAGGAGCGGTTTTAGCGGGCTAGCGGCTTTGCAGCAAAAACATAAGGCTGGGCTTGCATTTTGGGTATTTTTTGCATCCAACAGAACAAGGAGCTTGCCGATCCAGAAGCCAAAGGCCTGCCAGGAACGCTACAATTCTGAGTGCGCGTCATAATCCCAGAAATTCAGTGAGACGTCTTCTTTCCATTGTCGTTTTGGTGTGTGCTGCGGCGGGTCTCGTGTGGGGCCAAGTGTCAAAATCCCCACTTCTCGCAAAGTCAGCGAGAAATGGGGTACCCCAGGTCTCTGCGCCCCAATCCTCTGCACCCCAGACACCGGGCGCGAGTTCTGGGCCTCTGATTCCCCTGGATGAGAACGGGAAGAAGGCGAAAGCGCTGGTGGAGCAGGCGATTCAGGCGTTGGGCGGACAGACTTACCTGACGATTCGGGATCGCGAGCAACAGGGCCGCGGGTACTCGTTTCATCACGGGCGTCCGAGCGGGACAGGCGCGGTGTTCTGGAGCTTCAGCGAGTTTCCCGATAAGGAGCGCGTCGAGATCACGAAGGAGCGCGACATCGCGGAACTCTACGTTGGTGACAAGGCCTGGGAGATCACGTACAAGGGCGCGCATCCGATCGAGCAGAAGGACCTTGACGACTATCTGCGGCGGCGGCGGTTTTCTCTTGATACGGTACTGCGAACGTGGGTGAACGATCCGGGCGTGGCGTTTTTGTATGAGGGCAATACGATCGCGGCGCAGCATCCGGCGCTGCAGGTGACGATGATTAATTCGAAGAACGAGGCGGTGACCTTGTACGTCGATTCTGACACTCACCTGCCGGTGAAGAAGTCGTTTGAGTGGCGCGATCCGGTGGATCGGCAGAAGAACCTGGAGGAAGAGGTTTATGAGAACTACCGCCAGGTCCAAGGGATCATGGCTCCCTATAACGTGACCCGGTATTTCAACGGCGATATGTCGGGGGAAAGATTCTTCAACTCCGTCACGATCAACCAAGGGCTCGACCAGTCGATGTTCGACCCAAATTCAGGGTATAAGCCGAAGGACGTGCAGAAACACTAGGTCGTCACCGGTTCCAGCTGCCCAGACTCCCGCAAACCTCTCAGGCGATATCCTCATCCCAATCCCCTCCGCTCTGACCATTTCTCCGACGAACTGTGGCTAATTTGCCACAGACAGTTTTTTGGACCCTTGCAGTAACCTGTTGCATTCAGAGAAAATCCACAAGGTCTTGATTCCCGAGCAGACAATTCGCTCCACGGTGGAGTGCAGCGGAGTGGGGCTCCACAGCGGCGCTCCGGTCGCGATGCGCATCCTGCCGGCCAAGGCAGGAACAGGCATTGTGTTTCGTCGGACCGATCTGGATGACTTTGAGATCGAGGCCGTGAGCCGCAATGTGGCGCGAGTTAGCTACGCCACCAGTCTGATGAAACAGGGTGTTCTGATTTCCACAACCGAGCACCTGCTTTCGGCGTTTGTTGGGATGGGAATCGACAATGCCATCGTGGAGTTGGACAACCTGGAGCTGCCGATCCTGGATGGCAGTGCGAGGCCGTTTGTGGACATGATTCACAAGGCAGGGATCCGCAAGCAAAAACGAGCCCGGAAGTATCTGCGCATCCGGCGCGAAGTGGAGATGCGCGAGGGGAATAAGTTCATCGCCGTCTATCCGTCTGAGAGCTACTCGGTGTCGTATTCGATCAACTTTCCTCATCCACTGATTGGCAAATCTACGTTCCAGGTCGAGCTGACGAATGGCAGTTATGTGCGGCACATAGCGGCCGCGCGGACCTTCGGGTCACGGCAGGACGAAGACGCAATGCGAAATATGGGATTGATCCGGGGTGCGTCGCGCGAGAACTGCATTGTGCTGACGAAGGATGGGCTGGAGAACGGGCCGTTGCGCTTTTCTGACGAGTTTGTGCGGCATAAAGTCCTCGACTTGGTCGGCGATCTGGCTTTGCTCGGCAAGCAGATCCTGGGGAATGTGGTTGCGGACCGCGCCGGGCACGCCATGCATACCGCACTGGTTTCACGGATTCTGCGGGACAAGACGATGTGGGACGAAGTCAGCGTTCCGGCCGAGCGGGCTGAACATTCTGTCACGGTGGCGCGGTCGGAAGCGGCGGCGGGGATTTAGTGACCTTGTCTCTTACGCCGAAAAGCCCCACTTCTCGCAAAGGCATCGAGAAATGGGGCACCCAAAACTTTCTAAGAAAATCTCAGATCTAGTCAAACGGCCCACAAACTAATCGGCGGGTTCGCAGGGCGGATCGGCGGGATTGTGCGTTTCCACCGGCTCTTCCTGCAACAGGCGCTTGAGTTCAGCGCGGGTTTCGTCAATCACAGCCGCTGCGAACTTCTTAGCCGATTCCTGCTGCTCCCTGGAAAGTTCTTTCACGCGAAGGTTCAGGAGGGGGATGTCTTCCTCAAACCAGCGCAGGGTGCGTTGGACCTTGGCAATGCGAAAGGTGTTCGTGGACATAGGGACTGCTGTAAGGATGCCGGGGCCTTGCGGGAACGGACAAGTCACGGGGAAGATACCCCCTTGGGCATGGTGTCTCTGGGTCTTTGGCGCTTGCAGCGAAGCCAGGATGGCCTCGCGACAGCCGGCAAGGATGCCGGCGTTACTCGGGGTCGGCGGCTGCGATGCGGTCTCTGGAGCCGGGAAGTTCCTCTTCCAGGCGATCGTCGAGCCAGTTCTCGAGGTGTTCTTGAGAGGTCTGGGGTACATTGTGAAAGCGAAGTCCGGCGCGGCCTTTGACGTCGGCCCAGACGACTTCGGCTTCGAGATCGAATTTGAGCTGGGTATCGGGAAGCGTGAATTGCAGGCGTGGAGTTGCGCCTTTGGGCAGGGCTTTGCGCAGGACCAGGGCAATGCCGCTCTCGCTGATGTTCGTGGAATGAGCCCTTACGACGTCCTCGGTGATCACGATGCTGACCGGCATATCCACCGGGTGGCGGAAGTAGCGCCGGCGCTCCTTCACCATGAAGTTCAGAGCAGCATGGAAGCAACGCGAGGCGTTGAGCGCGCTGATTGGTTTTTGCAGCACGAAATTCGCGCCCATGCCGAATGCTTCCTGCGTGGTCGTGCGCTTTCCGTTCAAAATGGCGAAGGCGACCGAGTTCTTGTTGCTGGGCGTGTGGCGAAGACCTTGAAGGACGGCCAGTCCTCCGTTGAGATCGTCGCAGTCGACGATAATGGCGTCGAACTTGTCTGTGATCAGGATGTCGGCGCCCTTGCGCGCTTCATGGCAGATCTCGACATCGATCGAGAGCTTCTCGAGCGTGGGCCGGATCACGCGCACCAAGTCGGGATCCTGGCTCAGGAGGAGTGAGTCCAACGTCATGCAGCGATTGTAGAGGGATGGGGAACGGCGACGATAGTAACCAAGGTGTTGGGTCGGGTAGCAGTGACCAAGCCCTGATCCGGGAAACGGCGTGGAAACAATCACTTACCTTTCGTTAGGAACGAACGTCGGGGATCGCGAGAAGAACTTGCGGGAAGCGATAACATGCTTGGGCGAATTCGGGCGGATTCGGCAGGTATCCTCGATCTATGAAACGGAGCCGGTGGAATTCCGGGAACAGCCGTGGTTTTTGAACTGTGTGGTGGAGTTGGAGACTTCTTTGCCGGCGGGTGAGTTGTTGGGTGGGCTGCTTCGAATCGAGAAGGCGATGGGGCGGGAGCGGACCGTGAGAAAGGGTCCGCGGAACATTGACATTGACATTCTGTTGTTCGGGAATGCGGTCATTCAGAGCGCGGGGTTGAACGTGCCGCACCCGGCAATGCAAGAGCGGCGGTTTGTGCTGGACCCGCTGGCGGAGATCGCGGGTGAGGTGAGGCATCCGGTGCTGCGGAAGACCGTGCGCGAGTTGCTGGAGGAGCTGCCGGAGGGACAAGTTGTGAGGAAAATCTGAGCGGAATTGAGCTGCACTACGGTCCTATGGAATGATCAGGCGGCTTCCCGCTTCTTGTGGCGTGATCACCGAGGACTCTTTTTCGGGGAATTGCGCGAACGCGAATTCTACGAACGCGCGGGATTTGGGGCGGCCTGAAGTTCTGCCATGTGCCAGACGCACCAGGAAAACCAAGGCTTTCAGCACATCCGAGTCTCGCAGGCTGGAATAGCCAAGGTGCTTCTGCTCGGCCTCGCGGTACTCCTTAATCATGGCTTCGACTACGGCGGCGGCGCGTCGTTGAGGTTCGGCAGTGAGAGGCTGTTCGTAGTGGAGTCCGGAGTTGATGCGGCGGTCATAGTTCGTGACCAGCGCCGAGATGGCGGCAATCAGGTCCTGATCGTGCAGCGTACGGTCCTCGCGGGCGGCTTTCGCCACGGCGAACGTGAGCCCCATGAGCAGGTGCTCGTGCTCGTACATGAACTGGTCGGAAACCTCGATCGGGAGAAAGAGCGCGGCGGGATCGATCTGGTCGGCCGGACGGGTCTTCTCATGCTCGCGGGCCTGAATCAGGTACGGACAGTCGCTGGGGCAATCGAGCGTGACTTCGCGCTGCTCGCCGCAACATTGCGGGCAAATGCGTCCATGGACGGCAGGGCAGAAACGCTTCTCTTTGCGGATTTCACAGATCGCGCAGGCCAAAAAGACTCCTGTAGCCATTATGCATGGGCGGCGGGAAATGCACCACGGCGCTTGACATGGCTTTATCGCGGGAACACGCAGAGTCGGGGAACACACGAAAGACTTGCGGATCAGCTTTCGCTCACGGATGCAAAATCGTAACGCATTGAGCTCGCGGAGAACGGCCGCAGAGAACACGGAGGCGGAAATGCACCAGGTTCCGAGGTTCGAACGGATGCGCTACGGTGTGATGGTAACCACGTTGGTACGCATGGATGGCCCGTTTCGGGGTGGTGCTGATCGTGAGAGGCTGTAAAAATGCGGTGTTTTGTCGCATCCGGATGAAAAAAGCCTGTGAAATTGCGTGTTTTCCACAGGGTGACGGGTGTAGGATAGCGCCCATACGGTATTAAATCGATTTTTGTTCGAGGAGGAAGTATGGCTGCTGGTTTGACCAAGACACAACTTGTCCGCGCGCTCGCGGAGAAAAACGAACTGAACAACAAGCAGGCTGCGGCGTTTCTGGAGTCGCTGGCTGACACCGCCATCAAAGAGACCAAGAAGAATGGCGTATTCGTCGTTCCCGGCCTCGGCCGCCTGGTGAAGGCGCACCGCAAGGCGCGCGTGGGACGCAATCCGCAGACGGGCGAACCGATCCAGATCAAGGCGAAGACCGTGGTGAAGTTCCGCGTGGCCAAGGCCGCGAAGGACGCGATCGCGCCCAAGAAGTAGTTTTGATTGTGAGTTGAGTCGAAGGCCGGCTTCGGGCCGGCTTTTGATTTTTGTGTGAGAAAAAAGTCTCAGAGTTTCAAGGGTTCAAAGTTTCAAAGACCATATGCTGAATTGGATCGTCATCGGGGTTGGAGACATCACCAGACGGCGCGTTATTCCTGCGATTCAGGCTGAGCCTCGCAGCGCGCTCTACGGCATCGTCACACGCGATCCAGCAAAGGCCGCGGCCTACAACGCACGAGTATGGTCTTCCCTTGATGAGGCACTACGGGATCCGGCGGTCGATGTGGTGTACGTGGCCACGCCCGTTTTCTTGCATGCGCCACAGACGATTCAATCCCTGCGTGCTGGAAAACATGTGGTGTGCGAGAAGCCAATGGCCATGAACGAGGCGGAGGCGGCGAGCATGGTTCGCGCAGGGAAGGAAAGCGGGAAGGCGTTCGGCGTGGCCTATTACCGGCGGTGCTATCCAAAGGTGCAGCGTGCGAAGGAATTGATGAAAGCGGGAGCAATTGGCACGCCCGTCGTCGCTGAGCTGACGAATCACATGTGGTTCGGGGGAATTGGCAGCCGGAGTTGGTTGTTCGATCCGGCGATGGCCGGAGGCGGGCCGTTGTTTGATATCGCATCGCACCGGATTGATGTTTTGAATTACTGGTACGGTCAGCCGTTACGAGTCAGCGCGCAGCTTTCAAATGTTGTGCATCACTATGCAGTCGAGGACAACGCGACCGTGCTCATCGAGTACGGGGGAGGAGTGCGCGGAGTGGTGGATGTTCGCTGGCATTCCAAGGTAAACCGTGATGAATGCAGGATTCGCGGAACCGAGGGAGAGATGGAACTGTCCCCTCTGAATGGGCCGGAGTTGGTGTATCCCGGAGGGCGCGAGAATTTGCCGGCTCACACCAATCTTCATTATCCAATGCTAGAAAACTTCGTCGATGCCATCGAAGGAAAAGCAGCTCTGCTTTCCAGCGGAGGATCTGCATATTGGACGGATTGGGTAACCGAGATAGCGCGAGGCGTTTAAAGCGCGGTAACAATTGGCAAAAGCCTCACTTCTCGCGGAAAAACGCGCGAGAAATGGGGCACCCGCCGAGCCGACTTGCACCCTGCGGACAGCCGGCGGGGACGCCGGCGCCACCTTATTTGGCGTAATCGTTCCTTACCACTTCGCCGCCCTTCATGACGAACTTCACTCGTTCCAGCGTCGTCACATCTTTCACCGGATCTCCATCTACCGCTACGATATCTGCCCACGCACCTGGTTCCAGCGTTCCAACTTTTCCTGACCAGCCGAGCAAGTCGGCGGCATTGATCGTGGCGGCTTGAATCGCCTGCAGCGGGGTGAGACCCAGTTTTACCATCACCGCGAATTCGTGGGCATTGAGGCCGTGCGGATAGACGGCGGCGTCGGTACCAAAGGCGACCTTCACTCCGGCGGCGAAAGCGTGGGCGATGTTCTTGCGGGCGGCGGGGATTACCTCTTGCGCTTTCGCGAGCAGCGGTGGGGGCAACTTGGTGAGGCCGGCGTTGTCGATCATCCAGTCGCCGAGATAAAGCGTGGGAACCAGGTATGTGCCGTGCTCTTTCATTGCCGCAATGCCTGCGTTATCGATGTAAGAGCCGTGCTCGATGGAATCGACTCCGGCTTCGGCGGCCCAACGGATTCCTTCGGCGCCGTGGGCGTGTGCGGCGACTTTGCGGCCCAGGCGGTGCGCGTCGGCAACGATGGCCTTCATTTCTTCCAGCGTGTACTGCGAGTGCTGCGGATTGTCGCCGAGCGACAGCACGCCACCCGTTGCGCACACCTTGATCAGGTCAGAACCGTATTTGATGTTCTCTCGAACTTTGTGCTGAACCGCGGCAATGCCGTCGGCGACCCCGTCACTGGTGGCGTGATATTGGAAGGGAAGCATGTTGTTGTCGCAATGCCCGCCGGTAATGCTGAGGGCTGGTCCGCTGACGAGCAGTCGGGGCCCTGGAACATCGCCTGCGTTAATCGCATCGCGCAGGGCGACGTCAGTGAAGTCGCTCGCTCCCACGTTGCGGACCGTGGTAAATCCGGCAAGCAAGGTGACGCGGGCATTTTTTGCGCCGATCAGCGCCTCGCGCGGAGTCGAGATGGCAAGGCGGTCGTAGCCGAAGCGGGGCTCCATCGTCAGGTGCGTGTGCGCATCGATCAGGCCGGGAAGGATCGTGGCATTGGGAAGATCGATGCGGGTGGCATTCTTGGCGTCAGCGGAGGCGCCGATGCCGACGATGATTCCGTCTTCGATGAGCACCGCTTGGTTGTCCAGCAGTTTGCCGGTTTTGACGTCGAGGACATGGCCGGCGTGAAGCACGATGCGCCGCGGAGTTTGGGCGATCGCGCAAGTGGCATAAACAAAGAAGCAGAGAAAAAGCAAGAGCGGGCGTTTGTTCACGAGTCGGGCTCCCTTTTCCATCGAGGATCGAGTGACGGTACAAAAGTAATCACGGGGCTAAGCCCAATTTACTGTACGCATCTTAACGCGGCCTTAAAAGGCCGCTCTTCCACGGCGGATAGCCCAGCGCAATAGTGCAAAGCTCACGGTATCCTGCGAACCTCTATTGGCGAAGATTCCGACGGAAAGCGTCCACTCCCCACACACGGCCGGCGTGGGTGGCGTGGAAGATGATCAGCAATAATAACAACGGCAGCGTATCGAGGCGCGCGCCGAAATAGCGCGACAGGGGGTTCGGCCCTCGGATGTAGGATTTTGCCCGGTACTCGCGGTTCAGGAGTCGGGACTACTTGTCTTTCTCTTCTTCGATCTTGATGCGGAGCGATTTCAGAAACTTGAGATCCTGATCGCTAATCTTGAACTCGGGGTTCGAGGACATGGTGGTAATCAGAGAGGTCTTATCAGGCGATTTTTCACCTTGCCGGCTCACCCCAATGGTCGCTTCGAGCACGAGGAAGATGTCATAACCACCTTCCTTGATGCGCGACACAACTTCCGAAATCTGCTCCGAATCCGATAGGGATTCGTTGATCGCGTCGCCGAGCTCTTTCATGAGTTGCTTAAGTTGTGGATCCACTGAGGGCCCCCTGTCCAAGATCAAATTATCACGATCCGGGTCTATGCGCGAACAGCACGAACGTCCAGATACTCGGCATCGACGACGGTGTTGCCGTCGCTAGCTACATTATGTTCCGCCCACAGTTGCGCCAGCTCCGCTGCGAGCGCTGCTTGTCCGGCCGCATCCAGCCGGGAAAATGACATTTGCGTCGGACCGAAATAGCGGCGGAAAAACTCGACCGTCTCGGCCGGACTGAAAGGATACGAGAAACGCGCCATCTGACGCGTGCAACTCACGCTTTTCGTTCCATTGGCGAAACGCTGTCGCACCACCTTGTCGTCGCCCCAGAGCACCGGCGGCGGCACCGGCGGAGGAGGAACTCTCTTCGCCGTAGCCCGAAACGATTTGCCGACGAATCCTTCGTCGGTCCAATTCGCCATCGCGATGATTCCGCCCGCCTTGCAGACGCGAATCAGTTCGGCGGCCGCTCGCTCCGGCCGCGGCGCAAACATCGCTCCATACATGCTCAGAACGACGTCAAAGCTCTGATCCTCGAACGGCAGATCCTCAGCATCCCCTTCACGAAACTGGACACTGACGTTTTCTGACGCAGCGCGACGGTTCGCTTGCTCGAGAAGATTCGACGCAATGTCTACCCCTGTCACGGCCGCGCCACGCTTTGCCGCTGGAATGGCGGTATTACCGGTTCCACAGGCGACATCCAGCACCTTCGCACCCGGCTGAATGCCAATCCGTTCAACGAAGTTCATTGCCTCCGCCGCAGTGAAATTCGCGATCTGGCCGAAATCTCCGGCCATCCACGTCGCCTTCATTCCAGATTTAAGC
>Ga0209698_10000982_pt1 | contig 32806 bp, 25 predicted proteins | sample LitLauG_LLR_2012_FD_187203 | JGI IMG/M metagenome (GOLD analysis project Ga0209698, IMG submission 187203) | Freshwater sediment microbial communities from Pennsylvania, USA - Little Laurel Run_MetaG_LLR_2012 (SPAdes) (version 2) | ecosystem: Environmental > Aquatic > Freshwater > Creek >... | reverse complement strand
CCAATAGCCCGCGGATCTGATTGGCCTGGGCGGTGCGCGCCTTGACGAAGCCTTCGCGCGCACGGTGCAGCGACAGCACCGTTTGTTGCTCCGCGTTCTTGATCGGAACAAAGCGCATGTTGGGCCGAGCCACCGCTTCGCAGATCGCCTCGGCATCGCGCGCATCATTCTTGTTGCTCTTGACGTACGGCTTTACAAACTGCGGCGCCATCAACTTGACCGTGTGCCCCAGCTGCGTGAGCCGGTTGGCCCAGTAGTGGGCCCCACCGCAAGCTTCCATCCCTACCAGGCACGGCGCTAAGCGGGCGAAAAACCCTGCCACTTCAGCGCGTTGCAGCTTCCTGCTCACCACCCGATGTCCGTGCTCATCCACACCGTGAACTTGAAAAACGCTCTTTGCCAAATCCAGACCAACCGTCGTAACCTTCATGGCGACGCCTCCCTCAGCTTGGGGCACTCCTTAGCGGGACGCCCACTTTGGCACCTTGATGCCGTCGCTGAAAGGGGGCGTCCATGCCATTATTCCTCGACCCCACACCCCGGCACACGCCCGCTGCACCGTTGCCATGAAGAAAAGGCCAGAGCCACGGGCCGTGTGCGCAGGAAATTTTGGCGGGTCGCACACCGCACCGGAGCCATGAGTCCGCAGCAGGGACTCGACCGCTTTAGTGCGCGGCCGGAGTGCGGATCGAAGCTTCGCCTGGAGCTAGCAAGGTCATGGTCAATGCATGGATACGCCCCGGCATGATGGCGGCGAGACGATCGTAGATCAGACGGTGCCGCTGAACCCTGGATAGTCCCGCAAATTGCGCGCTTACCATCAAAAGGCGAAAGTGCGCTCCGGCCTTGGCGCCGGCGTGGCCGGCGTGGGCAGCGCTCTGGTCCTCGAGCTCCATTTGCAGGGGGTCAAGGCTCGCAAGGCAGTTGCGGATTTCGCTTGCGAGGGTCTCAGGCATCCGATTCCGGTTTCATGTAACGCGACATGTAAAGGCCAGACCCGATGGAAAAGACCAGCGTCAAGCCGAGGAGACCGAAAGTCTTGAAATTCACCCAGGCGTCGGTGCTCCAGGAATAGGCAACGAAGATGTTTGCCGCGCCCAGGATCACGAAGAACGCTGCCCAGGCCACTAAAAGACGGTCCCAGACCGGGCCGGGAAGGTCCAATTCCCCGGAGAGCAGGGCCCCGAGCAGATTGCGATTCCAGATTGCCTTGCCGGCGATCAGGATGAGGGCAAAGATCCAGTACAAGATGGACGGCTTCCACTTTATGAACCATTCATTGTGCAACCAGACAGTCAGTCCGCCGAAAACGACAATCAGCAGGGCGCTGATCCATACGGCAGGCTTGACCGGATGACGCCGGGCGAGAAGCCAGGTGACCTGCACCAGGGCGGCCGCGATTGCCGCAAGTGATGCCACGATAACTTGCGCCAGTTCCTGCTGCTGATTGGGCACGCCGCCGATCGTGCCCAGCCAGGTGGCCACGAACGCGGCGGTGGCCTCCGGCATGGCCTTGGCGATGCGAAACGCACCAAAGAACACGACAACGGGAAGCAGATCAAAAAGTATTTTCACAAACTGTCCTGGAATGCGCCTGCAGTGGGTCCGACCCGTTCGGGAGGATAATCGGGCGGACTGATTTTACGTTCATCACCGGCAAAACTGGACGATCCGCACCGGAGCCCCGACCCGAGACCATGAGCAGCGCCATTTCGGCCCCGCAGTTTGCGCAATTAAGCAATGGTATTACCTTGCATTACATCAGCGCGGGGCAATCCGGCCAACCACTGCTGTTGTTCTTGCACGGCTTTCCCGAGTATTCGGGAGCCTGGGAGGAAATCCTGCCGGCGTTTGCCGCAGATCATTTTGCTGTCGCCCCGGACCTGCGCGGGTTCAACTTGTCGAGCGCACCGCTCGAAGTTACCGCCTACCGCCTGCGCGCCGTCGTCGAGGATCTGGTGCAACTCATCAGGGCCTTGGGGTACGAGTCCGCCGGGGTCATAGGGCACGACTGGGGCGGGTCGGCCGCCTGGCGCCTGGCAAGCGCGCATCCCGAGCGGGTCCAGCGCCTGGTCATAATCAATGCGCCCCATCCCAACGCCTTTGCCCGGGAACTCTCGAACAACCTTGCGCAGCAGGCGGCGAGTCGCCACGTGGGATGGTTGCGTTCCCCGGACATGGAAGATGCTCTGTCGTCGGATGAATTTGCGCGGCTCAAAGACTGGCTGCGATCGATGCCACGCGCCGGGCATGCCTGGCTGACGCCGGCACGCATACAGCACTACGTGGAAGTGTGGCGCCGCGGCCTGACCGGCGCCCTCAATTATTATCGCGCCTCTCCCTTGCACCCGGATGCGGAGTCGAGCCAGGTTACGGCAGGGCTGCGTCTGAATGCCGGAGATTTTCGCGTGACAGTACCCACGCTCATCTTATGGGGGATGCGCGACGAGTCGCTCGTCCCGGAATTGCTCGATGGGCTCGAACAATGGGTACCGAATCTCGCGATTGAACGTTTTGCGGCGGCGACACATTGGATCGTGCACGAAGAACCGGTGCGCGTTGCCGAACGAATTCGCGCATTTCTGGGTCCATGAACCAAGGCCGCATGAACCTGGCGAATTTGGCCCGGACGGGTGTTCAATTGATTCGAGGAGTTGTGCGTTGATGGATTTTCGTGGAATGAAGGCGCGCGCGGTGTTTGTGGTCCTGGCCGTGGGTCTGGCCTTGCAGCTTGGGAGCGTGATCGCGCAAGCCGCTCCGTCGGCGACGCTGCCCAAGGGGGTAACCCAGGGTGTTTCGATCGAGGGCGTGGATGAATACCGGCTGGCTAATGGCCTGCAAGTGCTTCTCTATCCGGACAACACCAAGCCGACGGTGACGGTGAATATCACCTACAAAGTCGGCTCGCGCATGGAGAACTATGGCGAGACCGGCATGGCCCACCTGCTCGAACACCTGATGTTCAAGGGTTCGACAGGTTTTCCCAATCCGGACAAGGAATTCTCTGCGCGAGGATTTCGAAACAATGGTACGACCTCGTTTGACCGGACCAATTATTTTTCCACCTTTGCCGCTAGCGACGACAACGTACGGTGGGCCCTGGCCCGCGAGGCCGATGCGATGGTTCATTCCTTCATTGCGCGCAAGGATCTTGATACGGAAATGACCGTCGTTCGCAACGAATATGAAAGCGGCGAAAATCAACCAATGTCGGTGTTATACAAGCGGCTGGCCTCGGTAATGTTCGACTGGCACAACTACGGCAAGCAGCCCATTGGCGCACGCAGCGACATCGAAAACGTCGACATCACTCATCTGCAGTCCTTCTATCGCATGTATTACCAGCCGGACAATGCCGTGTTGATTGTCGCGGGCAAGTTCGACGTTGCCAAGACCTTGCGTTGGATTGCTGCGGATTTCGGGCCAATTCCCAAGCCGCGGCGTGCGCTTCCCATTCTGTGGACCGTAGAGCCGACCCAGGATGGCGAACGATCGGTGATCGTGCGCCGCAAGGGCGACGAGCAGATCGTCATGCTGGGCTACCACATACCGGCCGAGCGCAGTGCCGATAACGCGGGTCTGGACATCGCTACGCAGATCCTAGGAGATACGCCCAACGGGCGGCTGCATCACGAGTTGGTGGAAACCGGGCTGGCCTCGTCGATATTTGCCGAGCAAAATTCGCAGTTCGATCCGGGCACGCTAATCGTCGGGGCCGTCGTCAAGAAGGGCGATTCCCTGGAAAAGGCGCGTGACCGGCTAATCGATGTCGTAGAAACAACGTTTTCCCAAAAGCCGCCTACCGACGAGGAACTCGATCGTGTTCGTCGTGACGAGGCGACCTTGTATGAACGCGTGCTGGCCGATCCGGAGGAGTTTGGCCGCACGCTCAGCGAGTCAATCAGCCAGGGCGACTGGCGCCTGTTCTTCGTCGACCGCAATGCCGCTGCAACAGTAAGTGGCGAGGCCGTTGCCGCGGCGGCCGGCCGTTACCTGCGTCGCGACAATCGAACCGTGGCGATGTTCATCCCCGAGGACCTTCCGCAGCGCGCACAGATTCCCGCTCCGCTGCCGGTCGAAGCAATGCTCAAGGATTTCCAACCGCGCGCCACGGTGGTCGCTGGGGAAGAATTTTCACCAACGCCGGAAAACATCGACGCGCGCACGCGCCGCGTGAATGTTGGTGATCTCAAGATTGCCTTGCTCCCCAAAAAGACCAAAGGAGCGACGGTAAACGTGGCGATGTCATTTGAATTTGGAGACGAAAAAACCCTGCAGGGCAAGACGGTGGTTCGGGAACTTGCTGCGGCCATGATTGGCCGTGGTACCGCGGATATGACGCGCCAGCAAATCTCCAATGAAATGATACGGCTCAAGATGAACGGCGGTCCGATGCATTTCGAAACGGACCGCGAAAACCTGGTTGGTGCCCTACGCCTTGCCGCGCACGTGATTCAAGGGGCAAATTTCCCCGCGAGCGAATTTGATCAACTCAAGCGCCAGACGCTTACGCATTTGCAGGCCGAACTCAGTGACCCGGACGCGCTTGCCTTTGATGCTCTGCGCAAGCACCTGGACACATACCCGCCAGGCGATCCTCGTCACTATCTGTCGGTAAGCGAACGCATCGAAGCGATCAATGGCCTCACCGTGGACGACGCAAAGGCTTTCTTCGATCAATTTTGGGGATCGGCGCGTGGGCAAGTTGCCATCGTTGGGGACTTCGATGACGTGGCGGCCGAGCATGAGATTGAAACCTTGTTTTCTTCCTGGCGTTCCAAGGCACCGTTCGCTCACATATTGCGCGAGCCACGAACGGTGCCGGCGGAGCGCATATTCCTCGACACCCCGGACAAGGAAAACGCGGTCTATCGCGCGCGTGCTCTGCTGGATCTGCGCGACGACGACCCCGATGCGCCCGCTCTGATATTGGCCAACGAGATTCTCGGGGGCGGCTCCGGCCTGCACAGCCGTCTGGCGGACCGTGTGCGCCAAAAGGACGGACTTTCCTACGGAATTGCCTCGGGCTTGTCGATTGACGGGCGGGATCGCGCGGCGACTTGGGGAATTTTTGCAATTGCGGCGCCGCAGAACGTCAACCATGTCGAAGCGGATATCCGGGAGGAGATCGATCGCTTGCGTAATTCCGGATTTGGCAAGGATGAAGTGCGCGATGCCGAGGATGGGCTATTGCAGCAGCGCGCACTGGCGCGATCCGACGATGCCATCGTCGCGGCCGTGTGGCTTTCCTATCTGGACCTGGATCGCAGCTTTGCATTTAGCCGCAAGATGGACGATGCGATTCGCGCCTTGACACCTGAGCAACTCACCGAGACCGTGCGCCGCTATCTGGATCCGGCGAAGATGACGGTTGTTGTCGCGGGCGACGCGCACAAGGGCGCAAAGTAGACCGGCGCGCAACCATGCCGCAGACTCCAACAATGGCGAGCGCGGATTCGACTGATCCCGTCATGCGCGTCGGGCGCTGGGAGGAATTGCGCGGTCCGGCGACGTCTGTGCGCATGGCCGTGTTCGTGCACGAGCAAGGCATCGATTCCCATCTGGAGATGGATGAGCGCGATGCCGACTGCGTGCATGCGGTCGTCTTTGACGTGCAGGGTCGCCCGGTGGCTACCGGGCGCCTGCTGCCCGACGCGCACATTGGCCGCATGGCGGTGCTGCGCGAAGAGCGGGGACGCGGTTTTGGCGCAATGGTTTTGCGCGCCCTGATCGAACAGGCGCGGGCGCAGGCCATGGGCGAAGTGCGTCTGCATGCGCAGGTAAGCGCAATCGGTTTTTATGAGCGCGCCGGCTTTACGCCCGTGGGGGAGGAGTACCTGGAAGCCGGCATCGTGCACCGGACCATGGTCCGAGTTTTGTAGGCGCGCTACGGAGCTTGCCCGCGCTGCGCTAATCGCGCTCGCCGCGCGGGGGCGAATCGAGGATCGGTGCGCGCGAACCGGTACCATCGATGACAAATTCAAATCGACGGTCGATAAATTCCTGCGGGCTGTCCACGGAAAAATCCCGTTCGAGAAATTGCACCGTGCCATCGCGCCGTACGGTCAGTATGGTCGTCGCCCGAGTGCCATACCCCTTGGCGCGGATCTGTATCGCCGACAGGGCGCGTTCCCAGTCCAACGGTATCCCGGTATTGGGCAATTCGCTGTCGCGCGCCAATTCCCGGTTCGCCATGATTCGCAGCAGCGCCGAAGTATCCACGCCGCTGGCGATCTGGCAGGCAAAGCTCGCCACTGCGCGCGTGAGCTTGGGCCACGGAGTATCGAGCAGCGCGTTGGACAAGCCGTAGATTCCCGGCGCCAGTGGACGTGTGCCTTCGGCGCCAGGGGAAATTCGATTGCTCGTGTAGAGCAGTTGCGCGTCCATGCCGCGCGCCGGTACGGGTAACGGCTCGGCCACGAGCAGGTTGAAGCCGTTGAAGTTGTGTGCGGCGCGCGTATTCTCGTCCACCCAAGGCCGCAGGGGAGCGCTGCTTTGCAAGGCCGAAAGCACCAGGAGCCCGCGCGACGGTGCATGGGCATTGCGCTCGTGCGGGGCACGCACGTTGGTGAGCATGGCCACGCGCCCGCGACGGTTGATGCCCAGCCAGGTGCCGCCGGCCTCCTCGTCGCGGCCGGCGAGCAATGATACGGCCTGGCCCCACCACGCCGCCGGACGCGTGCGCCGCGCGTAGAACTCGTCGCGATTGGCGGCGATCACCAGCGGGTAGTCCGGATGGGACTGCCAAGCCACGAGGATCAAGCACATCGCACTAGCCCCGTTTCATGCAGTCGCGCGGTCGATGGGAAGCGTTCATCGGACAACGCTATCGCAAACGGCGCGCGATGTCGAATCGCCAGCGCCCGGCGATTGTGTTCGTGCCCACATTACGGCGCGCATCGTTCATGCCGTCGGATCGACAATAGGATAGGGCAGGGGGCGCACGCGTACCGCCGGCGCATCGGGCGCACCGGCGTGCAAGCTGCCGCGCAGAGTCAATTCGGTTGGACATTCCAGGAGCAGATCCCAACCGCCCTCAGGAGCCGTCGCAGCCATGAGGATATGACCCACGGGATCGGTGGCGCCGTCATGGAAGATGTCGGGCAATGCGCCCAATTGCGGTGCGTGCGCCAGCGCCAGGCGGCGCCGCAACTTTCCCAGGTATTGGCTGCGAGCGACAATTTCCTGGCCCGGGTAGCAACCCTTACGAAAGCTGACGCCCCCCAGCACTTCCAAGTTAACAGTCTGGGGCACGAAGAGCTCCTGCGTTGATGCAAACACGGCAGGAATGCCGGCCTGAATCTGCGACCACCACCAGAGTCCCGCGCCAAGCTCCGCGGCAGGCGCCAGGCGTTCCTTCCACTGCGCCAACGCCCGGGCAGGAATGGCCAGCAAAAGATTGCCAGCGCTGTCATCGACCGAGGGCATGCGGGCAATACGGCCGTCGCCTTCGACCGGTACGCACTGCCAGGGTTCTTCCGGCGCCGGTACGCCCGCGCGCGCCGGGAAATCCATATTGGGGTGGCAATGCAGTCCCAGCAGCGCCCATGCAGGGCTGACCTCATGCACGCGCACCTTGGAGCGCAGTACGAACATCGACAGGCGACGTTGCAAGTTGGTGGCTATGTTGGCCGGCACCAGGAGGCGGACCCCGCCATCCCAACGCCAGGCCTGGAAAATCCCTAAAAGACGTCCCTTGGCAGTGCAATACCCGCCCAATTGCCAACGACTTGTACTCATCGCCAGGATGTCGGCGGTGGTCTGCGCATGTAGAAACGCGAGCGCATCGGGCCCCTCGATTTCGAGCACACCCATGTCGGCAACGTGGCTCCATGACGCCGTTTCGCGCCACTGCGCAAAATCGGCCGGCGCCACTTGCCAGCGGTTGGCGCCGACTTTCTCGCGGTCGGGCCCCAGGGTCAATTCGGGTTCGGGTTTGTTTTGCATCGGCGTCGCAAAGGATCGTATGTGCATTATGCAGCGGGCCCTCCCATGCGGGAAATGGGCGACAATTGTGCGGATCGACAGCAACTTCATTTCCGTTCCCCGTGACCGCACTGCCTCCTTTGCGCCGATTAGTTCTGGCTTGCGTCCTAGCGCTGCTGGCGGCTGGTGCCTGGGTCTGGTACGAGCTGCAGCGGCCGCTGGTGCCCGCGGTCAATTCTGTCGAGGTGCGCGTGGCCCAGGGTTCCACGGCGCGTTCGATTGCCCGTCAATTGCACGCGGCGGGGCTGGATATCGCCGACTGGGAATTTGTGGTGGTTGCGACGTTGTCGCACGCCACCCGTTCGCTGCGCTCGGGGCGCTACGTGCTGGAGCCACAAACGAACATCCTGGGCGTCGTGGAAAAGCTGCGCCGCGGGGATGTGGAGCGCGAACAGATGACCATTGTTGAGGGATCGACCTTCGCGCAGTTGCGTACAGAAATCGCCCAGTGCGCGGAATTACGCCACGACACGGCAGGCTGGAGCGAGGGCCAGATTCTCCAGGCATTGGGTGCGCAGGAAAAGCAGGCCGAGGGTCTGTTCGCGCCCGACACCTACCTGTTCGATCCGGGCTCGAGCGACCTCGTTGTGCTGCGCCACGCCTACGTAACGCAGCAGGAACGGCTGGCGCACTTCTGGCAAGAGCGCGCGGCGGACCTTCCGTATGCCAGTCCCTATGAAGCGCTGATCATGGCCTCGATCATCGAAAAGGAAACCGGTCGCCCACAGGACCGGCGTGCGATTGCCGCCGTATTTGCCAACCGTCAGCGCCTGGGAATGCCCCTGCAGACCGACCCCGCCGTGATCTATGGCTTGGGGTCGCACTACGATGGCCGCCTGCACAAGCGCGATCTGCTCACCGATACGCCCTACAATACCTATACGCGAGCCGGTCTGCCGCCGACCCCGATTTCGCTGCCCGGGCAGGCCGCGATCGAAGCGGCGCTGACTCCGGACGCGAGCAAGGCGCTGTACTTTGTGGCCCGGGGCGATGGCAGTTCGGAATTTTCGCTTACCCTGGCCGATCACAATCGCGCGGTCGATCGGTACCAGCGTGCAGCCGCGCATGGCGCGAGCCCGGCGCACTAACCATCCCGTTCACGATCCCTTTCCGGCCACGAACACGAATGTCTAAAAACAACTCCCGCGGGCGGCGTGGCCGCTTCATAAGCTTCGAGGGCGTGGACGGCGCCGGCAAGAGCACACAACTTGACGCGCTTTGCGCCACGCTGCGGCAGCGGGGCATTGATGTGTTGCAAACGCGCGAGCCGGGTGGCACAGCGCTCGGTGAGGAACTGCGCGCGCTTATGCTGGGACGGACGATGGCGCCGTTGACCGAGACTTTGCTGATGTTCGCAGCGCGCAACGAGCATGTGCTTACGTGCATTGCGCCCGCACTGAGCCAAGGTCGCTGGATTCTTTGCGACCGGTTCACCGATGCCAGCTTTGCCTATCAGGGAGCCGGCCGCGGTATTGAGGACGACCGGATTCAGACGCTTGCGCGTTGGGTCCATCCGACGGTCCTGCCGGAGCTGACCATCCTGGTGGACATCGATCCGCTGGAGGCACAACGTCGTCGCGCCCAGGCGCGGGCGGCCGATCGCTTCGAGGCGGAAAACTACGTCTTTTTTGCGCGCGTACGGGCGGCCTACCTGGCGCGCGCGAGCGCAGAGCCCGAACGATTTTTCCTTGTGGATGGCGCGCTTGCGCCGCAAAAGGTCAGCGCAATGATTCTGGAGCGGATCCAGGCATGGCTGCCGTAGAGACCATGCTCTGGCTTGAGCCGGCGCGCACCAGCGTCGCTGCGCTGCGTGCGCGCGGCACGCACGCCATCTTGCTCCATGGCCCGGCCGGCGTAGGAAAGTGGGATCTGGCCATGTCCATTGCGCGCGATGCCCTGTGTGAGACGGTCCCGGCAAGCGGACGAGCCTGCGGCAATTGCCCGTCGTGCGCCCTAACGGCGGCTGGCAATCATCCCGACTTGCGTGTGATCGTGCCCGATGCTTTGGCCGAGCGCCGTCCCGGCTTGACACAGGAAGATGGTGACGCCGCTCCGGAGGAGGGTGGGAGCGTAGGAAAGGCCCGGGTGAGCCGGGAAATCCGGATTGACCAGGTGCGTGACCTGGTTCATCTCACCGGAATCAGCGCGCACCGAGGGGGGGCCCGGGTGATAGTTCTTGGGCCGGCCGAAGCTTTGAATCATCCGGCGGCAAACGCCCTGCTCAAGGGATTGGAGGAGCCGCCACCGGTCACGCTGTTCTTGTTGGTTTCGGATCGAATTGACGGCTGTCTTCCGACCATCCTGTCGCGCTGCGTATTGGTGCGGGTGGCCGCGCCGGCCAGGACATTGGCGTTGCGCTGGCTTGAGTCCCAGGGCGCGGAAGGCGATTTGGCCCAGCGCCTGACCGAGGCCGGTGGTGCGCCCCTGGCGGTGCTGCGCCAGGACATGGAAGGCGGGCTGGATCCGCAGGTCCGGGCAGGCTTACTTTCACTGTTGCGTCGCGGTTCCAAGCTTTCGGCAGCGGATGTCGCCTCCGGAGTGCCCAGAACGCTACCTATTGGCGCCTCGGTCGCTTTGTTTCAGCGCTGGGCATGGGACTATTTTTCGTATCGACTGGGGGGTGCTCTCCGATATCATCCGGGGGACGCCGCGTGTTTTACGTCGCTGGCGGCGCTGTGGAGCCTGGAGGCAGCGGGTCGCTGGCTTGACGCCTTGCGCGTCTTGAGCGCCGTGGCCGACCATCCACTCAACGCGCGGGCGGCTGTCGAAGGGGTTTTGCTCGAATACGTCGATTCCATCGGCGAAGGGGTGGCCAAACACCGTGAATGATCCGGATCCAAAAGTAGCCTTGCCTGTGCCAGGCGTCGGGGTGGTTCCCAATGGCACGGGCGTGGGCGGGCGTCCAGCGGTGCTTTCCCTGTCCATAAAGGAAAAAGCGGCCCTGTATGCGGCCTACATGCCCTATTTGAAAAATGGCGGCATATTCGTTCCTACCAATAGGCCCTACAACATCGGCGATGAGGTCTACCTGATCCTCACCGTGTTGGATGACCCGACCCGCATCCCAGTTGCCGGCAAGGTTGTCTGGATCAGTCCCTCCGGCGGCGGGGCATCCAAGACGCCGGGCATCGGCGTGCATTTTCCGGCGGACGAATCGGGAATCGCTGCCCGGCGCCGGATCGAGGATGCGCTGGGCAACGCACTGCGTTCCGCACGACCCACGCATACCATTTGAACGCGCGCGCGCGTTCGACCCTGTTCAGATGCTGATCGATTCGCACTGCCATTTTTGTCTTCCAGAACTCCTGCCCGAGGCTGCCGCGGTGCTCGAGCGCATGCGCGCCGCCGGGGTTGGGATGGCGCTGAACATTTCGACTTCAATGCGGGATCTGGACGCAGTCGTGGCATTTGCGCAACGCGAGGAAGGAATATTCGCGTCCGTGGGAATTCATCCCGACAGCACCGACGGCGTGATCGATGGGGTTCCCCAGGGCGAAGAACTGGACGTTGAAACTCTGGTGGCCCATGCCCGCCGCGACAAGGTCGTGGCCATCGGCGAGACTGGCCTGGACTATTACCGCTTGCGCGAACCCTTGGATTGGCAACGGGAGCGCTTTCGCACCCACATTCGCGCGGCCAGGGAATGCCGAAAGCCGCTGGTAATCCACACCCGGGCCGCCGCCGAGGACACCTTGCGCATCATGCGGGAGGAGGGTGCGCGCGAAGTGGGTGGTGTGATGCACTGTTTTACCGAAAGTGCAGCGATTGCCCGTGCCGCAATGGACCTGGGTTTCCGGATTTCGTTTTCGGGAATTCTGACGTTCAAGTCGGCACGCGACCTGCGCGAAGTTGCGCTTCTGGTTCCGGATGACTACTTGCTCGTGGAAACGGATGCTCCGTACCTGGCGCCGATGCCGAATCGGGGAAGGACAAATGAGCCCGCGTGGGTGCGCTATGTGGCAGTTTTCCTGGCGCAATTGCGGAAGCAGGAAATCGATCACATTGAATATACTACAACTAGCAATTTCTATAAATTATTCAATATATTAAAATGATATTTTAATGTTAAATAGTTAAAGTAATTTATTAAATTCACTTGGTCGCACAAAACTAAATTAGGCTGCCCCATGCTTAGCGACATCGAGATTGCCCAGAAAGCCACCATGCAACGCATCGCCGATCTTGCCCGTGAGCGCTTGGGCATTGCGGCCGAACACCTGGAGCCCTATGGCCATTACAAGGCCAAGGTCCACCTGGACTACCTGCGATCCTTGCAGCAACGCCCCGACGGCAAGCTCATCCTGGTCACCGCGATCTCCCCAACGCCGGCGGGGGAAGGAAAAACCACGACAACCGTAGGTCTTGGCGATGCGCTAAACCGGGTACTTGCCGGGAGCAAGAAAGCGATGATTTGCTTGCGCGAGCCATCCTTAGGTCCGGTTTTCGGCCTTAAGGGAGGTGCGGCCGGCGGTGGTTACGCCCAGGTCGTACCCATGGAGGACATCAACCTGCATTTCACGGGTGATTTTTCCGCCATTGCGCTAGCGCACAACCTGCTCTCAGCCCTGATCGACAATCACGTGCACCACGGCAACGAACTGGGCATCGATGTGCGCCGGATCGGCTGGAAGCGCGTGGTCGACATGAACGACCGGGCACTGCGCGACATAACGGTAGGCCTGGGCGGCCCGGCAAATGGCTTTCCGCGCCAGGACGGTTTTGACATCGTTGTGGCCTCGGAGATCATGGCCATCTTTTGCCTGGCCACCAGCCTTGCGGATCTCAAGGAACGCATTGGCAACATCATCATCGGTGCGACTGCGGCCGGTCGGCCGGTGCGGGCGCGCGATCTGAAGGCGCAAGGCGCCATGGCCGCCTTGCTGCGCGACGCGCTGGCGCCCAATCTGGTGCAAACCCTCGAACAGACGCCGGCCTTCATCCATGGCGGCCCATTTGCCAATATCGCCCACGGCTGCAATTCCGTTTTAGCCACGCAAAGCGCGCTCAAGCTTGCCGATTATGTCGTTACCGAAGCGGGTTTCGGGGCCGACCTGGGCGCGGAAAAATTCATCGACATCAAGTGCCGCAAAGCCAAGCTTCGGCCCGCGGCTGTCGTGCTGGTGGCGACCATTCGTGCCCTCAAGTACCACGGTGGGGTCGAGGTGGCCGACGTGGGCCGCGAGGACCTGGCGGCGCTCGAACGGGGCATCGTGAACCTGGAGCGGCATATTGACAACGTCCAGGAGCGCTACGGTTTACCCTGCGTGGTGGCCATCAATCACCGTACGCACGACACGGAGGCCGAACTCGAACTGCTGCTCGGTCGCACGCGCGCACGGGGCACCCGGGCCATGGTCGCGCGCCACTGGGCGCAAGGCGGCGCCGGTGCCGAGGAACTTGCCCGCGAGGTCGTGCGCCTGTGCGATCAGCCCAGCCAGATGCGCTATGTATACGAGGACGAGGCGTCTCTCTGGGACAAGCTCAAGGCCATCGCGACGCGCGTGTACGGCGCAGCCGATATCCGCGCCGATGGCAAGATTCGCGGCCAGATCGACCGACTGCAGCAGGACGGCTACGGGCACTATCCGGTGTGCGTGGCCAAGACCCAATACTCATTTTCCACCGATCCCAAGGCGCGCGGCGCTCCCAGCGGCCATATCGTCGACGTGCGCGAAGTGCGCCTAGCCGCAGGTGCGCAATTTGTCGTGATGATTTGCGGCGACGTGATGACCATGCCCGGATTGCCTAAGGCACCGGCCGCCCATGCCATTGATGTCGACGATGATGGTCGAATCGTTGGTCTGTTCTGAGCGTACGCGGAACAATGAAACCACGGCAAGCCGCCGCGCCTCCCAACCTCGCCATATGGCGCAAGGGCATGCGCAACGAGCTCATCGCCCGGCGCCAGGCTGCCAGCCCCGAGCAGCACCAAGCCTGGAGTTTGGCCATCAGCCTGCATTTATTGCGCGCCGTGCCCTGGCGCGAGGGCATCACCGTGGGTTTTTGTTGGCCGTACAAGGCCGAATACGACGCGCGCCCCTTGCTGCAGTCGCTGCGTGAGCGCGGGATGAAATGTGCCCTACCGGTGGTGCAGGGTCCGGGTCAGACCATGACGTTCCGCCACTGGACGCCCGGCGTCGAAATGGCCGAGGGTCCGTTGGGCATTGTCTACCCCGTTGGTACTGCGCATGTGGATCCGCAGATCGTGCTGATTCCCCTGGTCGGTTTCGGACGGATTGGCGACCGGCTTGGCTATGGTGGCGGCTATTTTGACCGCACGATCGCGGCCTGGGAACCGCGTCCCCTGTGCATCGGCGTCGGTTTTGAGTTGAGCCAGCTCGAGACGACCTTCCCCCAGGCCCATGACGTTGCCATGGACGCCATCATCACGGAGGCGGGGGCGCGCTTACTGCAGGACGGCAACATGACGCTGCTGGCGCCCGCGCTGGTGCGCGACAAACTCGCCGAACTGGCGTTGGAGCGCACCCAGGAGGCGCGCTTCAAGGCTCACACCGTGCCGCATTCATTCCCGTAAGGCGCTGGGCCGCAAGCGTCCCACGGCACTCGCCAGCATCAGCGGACCGGCTTCCACCAGCACCACACTGACGAGAATCAAGGATGCACCGATCGCCGCGCGCAGGCTGAGCATTTCCCCCAGCACGAACGAGCCCGCCAGCGCCGCAAATACCGCCTCCAGCGACATGATGAGCGCCGCTTCGGCCGCCGGTGTGTGCCGCTGGGCGATGATCTGCAAGGTGAAGGCCAAGCCGCTTGAGAGTATTCCCGCATAGACGATCGCCGGCAGCGCGGCAAGAAGCGCCTCGGGTGTGGCAGGTTGCCAGGCAAGCGCGATGGGCAGCGAAACGATGCCCGTCAGCGCGCATTGCAGGAACGATAAAAGGATCGGCCGTCTCGCAATTCCAACGCAATGGCCAATGAGTGTGATATGCGCCGCCCAGACCAGATCGCTGGCCATGATGATCCAGTCGCCGCGCGATAGTTGTCCAGTGCCCTCGGCGCTGCCCAGCAGCCACACGCCGTACAGGGCGACGATGCCCGCCACCAGAACCAAGGTTCGTGGCGGTTTGCGGGTGAGGATCCAGGCCACGAAAGGCACCAGGACAATGTACACGGCGGTGAAAAATCCGGTGTTCGTCGCGCTGGTGGTTTGCAGGCCGATCTGTTGCATCCAGCAGCCGAGGCACTGACACACGCCAATCCAGGCTGCACTGATCCAATCCGCGCGCTGCAGCGGCACCAGGTTCGGGCGTCGAGATTCCCACAGGGCCAGCGGCAACAGGATCAGGGCGGCAGCCCCGAAGCGAATGCCAACGAAGAGGATCGGGCCAATATGCGCGTTGGCCGATTTTTGGGCGACCATCGTCGTGCCCCACAGAAGGGCAACAAAGAGCAAAACTGCATCAGCGCGAGCGCGGTTCATTGGGGATCGACGGTATGATCGAACAGGCCGGTCTGGCAAAATCAATATGATGGGAAAGACCCATGAGCATATCGGGTTCCGATGGTCTGCATCGGGCGATCGGGCAGCGACAGCTCAGCATGATCGCCATCGGCGGGGCCATCGGCACGGGCTTGTTCTTTGCCAGTGGCAGCGCCATATCACAGGCCGGCCCCGGTGGGGCCTTGCTGGCCTATGCCGGCATGGGTTTTGCCGTCTACTGCATGATGCAGTCCCTGGGAGAGATGGCAACGCAGTTGCCTATCGCGGGCTCGTTTGAAGCCTACGCCGAGCGTTTCATCGATCCATCCCTGGGTTTTGCCTTTGGCTGGAACTACTGGTTCAGCTGGTCCATCACCCTGGCCGCAGAATTTGTCGCTGGCGCCTTGATTGTCCAATTCTGGTTTCCTGCCACCAGCCCAACCTACTGGGCGATGGGCTTCTTTGTTCTCCTGATGGCGTTAAACCTGTTGTCGGTCAAGGCCTACGCGGAGGCGGAATACTGGTTTTCGGGGATCAAGGTGGTTACCGTGATCATCTTCCTTGTCGTCGGGGCCCTGATGATCCTGGGCCTGGCCGGCGGGCGCAGCGTCGGATTCCAGAACTGGAGCCTGGCCAATCCGGTAACTGGGCAGCACGCGCCCTTCGTCGGCGGAATCAGTGCGGCGCTCGTGGTGTTCCTGGTTGCCGGTTTTTCCTTCCAGGGCACCGAAGCCGTGGGGCTCGCGGCGGCCGAGACCCGCGATCCGGGCAAGTGCGTGCCGGCCGCGATCAACAACGTTTTCTGGCGCATTTTGTTGTTTTACATCGGCTCGATCTTCGTTGTGGGCACGCTGATTCCCTTCACCGATCCGAACCTGCTGCGCGGTGAAGAGAGCATCGCCTACTCGCCGTTCACCATCGTATTTGCGCAAATCCCGCGTTTTGGATTTTACGCATCCAACGTGATGAACTTCGTGATCCTGTCCTCCGTGCTCTCCTGCGGCAATTCCTCGCTGTATGTTGCCTCGCGCATGCTGTATGCCCTGGCCCAGCGCAAGAACGCACCGCCCCTGTTCGCACGCCTGAACCGGCGCGGCGTGCCGGTGGCCGCTGTCTGGGCCACCGGTACGGTGGGTGCCACGGCTTTTTTGGCGAGCGCGGTCGGTGGTCAGAAGATCTACCAGGTCCTGTACAACGCCTCGGGTCTCACCGGATTCCTGATCTGGCTGGGCATAGCCGTGTGCCACCTGCGATTTCGCAAGGCGTGGATCGCGCAGGGCCGGCGCTTGGAGGATCTGAAATTTCGTGCGCGGTTCTTTCCTTATGGGCCGTGGATCGCACTCACCCTGTTCGTGGTGGTCATCCTGGGCGCCAATATCGGCATCTTCCAGCAACCGGTGTTCTCTTGGTTTGATTTCATCACCAGCTACGCCGTCCTTCCGGTCTTCCTGATTTTGTACCTGGGCCACAAGCGGCGCCGCAAGACGCGCCTGGTGCCGCTGCAGGAGTGCAATTTCCAGATCGAGGCTCGGCGGGACGAATTTGCGGCGGTAGCCAGCGCGCGCTGACCGGATTGACTGCCCATGAACGCTCCGCCTGCGCAAGAGTCGCCCAATGGTGCGCCTGCACCAACAGCAACATTGGAACGGGCCATTGCCCACGCGACACGCCTGCTGCGCGAGCGGCCGCAACTCGCCCTGGAACAAGCGCAGGAAATTCTGCAGGTGGTGCCCGGATCGCCCCATGCGCGCCTGATAGTGGGTCAGGCGCGCTGCGCGTTGGGCGACCTCAACGGCGCCCTCGCGGCCCTCGAGCCCCTAGTGCAGGAACAGCCGCGCTCGGCACTTACCCATTACGAACTGGGCGGTGCCTATAGTCTGGCCGGAAGACTTGGCGAGGCCATTCGTGAATTCCAGCTGGCCGCGGGTCTAAAGCCAGATTGGCCCGACGCCTGGCGGACACTGGCCGATCACCTGGACGCCGCCGGCGAGGCCGCGCGCGCGGACATGGCGCGCACCGCATTTGTAACCTGCGCGGTGCACGATCCACGCTTGCGCGCGGCTGCCGGGGCCTTGCAGAGCAATGATCTGCCACAGGCGGAGGCTTTGCTGCGGGCGCACTTGAAACAGCATGATACCGACGTTGCCGCACTGCGCATGCTGGCCGAAGTAGCCACGCGTTTGCGCCGGTACCGCGACGCCCAGACGCTGCTGGAGCGGTGCTGCGAACTTGCGCCAAGTTTTCGGCCGGCGCGGCACCAGATGGCGGTAGTCCTGTTTCGGCAGGCCAAGGCACAGGAGGCCCGCGCAATCCTCGAACCGCTACTGCGAGAAGAACCCTCGAATCTGGGCTATTTGAGTCTGATGGCCGCCATCCTTGCACACCTCGGGGACACGGCTGATTCCATCGGCGTGTATGAGCGCATATTGCAACGTGTTCCCGCCAAGCCAAAGATCTGGCTGAGCTTGGGGCATGCATTGAAGACCGCCGGGCAGTTTGACGACTCGGTCCAGGCCTATCACCGCTCCATTGCGCTCGAGCCCAATTTTGGGGAGGCGTACTGGAGTCTTGCAAACCTGAAGACCTACAGAATTGCCGATGCGGAAGTCGAACGCATGCAGCGCGCACTGCAGGATCCTTCGCTGCGCGACGAGGATCGACTGCATTTTGCATTTGCCCTGGGCAAGGCACTCGAAGACCGTCAAAGATACGAGGAGTCTTTTCAGCGCTATGCGCAAGGAGCCGAACTGCGCCACCGACTCCACGATTACCGCCCGGAGGAGACAACGGCGTATGTGCGCCGCTGCAAGGCACTATTCACGGCCGAATTTTTCCAGCGCTTTGCCGGGGACGGCAACCCGGCGCCCGATCCGATCTTCATTGTCGGCATGCCCCGATCGGGATCCACACTGCTCGAGCAGATCCTTGCGAGTCACTCGCTCGTAGAAGGAACGATGGAGCTTGCCAATATTCCCTCGTATGCGCGCGAACTGGGCGAACGCGGCACCGATCCAGGGGCGACCCGCTATCCGGCGGTTCTGGCAGACCTGGGTCTTGCCGAGCGCAATGCGCTGGGAGCACGCTTCCTGGCCGAGACCCGAGTACTGCGCAAGACCGCGGTGCCGTACTTCATTGACAAGCTGCCCAACAATTTTCTTCACGTGGGCTTGATTCACCTGATCTTGCCCAATGCTCGCATCATTGATGCGAGGCGCCACCCCATGGCCTGCTGTTTTTCGAACTTCAAGCAGCACTTTGCCCGGGGCCAAAATTTTTCGTATTCGCTGGAGGACGTCGGTCGCTTCTATCACGACTACGTGGAACTGATGGCGCACTTTGATCGCGTCTTGCCGGGCCGCGTCCACCGCGTGATCTACGAGGATTTGGTCGATGATCCGGAGCGCGAGGTACGCCGCTTGCTGGCGTATTGTGGTTTGGAGTTTGAGATTGGGTGCCTTCGTTTTTATGAAAACGAGCGTGCGGTGCGCACCGCGAGCTCTGAGCAGGTGCGGCAACCGATTTATCGAAGCGGGCTCGATCAATGGATGCACTACGAGCCGTGGTTGGGCGCTCTCAAAGCCGCGCTGGGCCCGGTTCTGAGCCAATATCCCGCAGTGCCCCAATTCTGACGCCGCAAAAGAAATTGGCCGCCAGACAGTGCCGGCGGCCATCGGTAACCGCGGCGGCGGATGCCTAGAATTTCTGCCCGAACTTGATGCCGATAGTTCTGGGTTGCGCCGGGATGACGTACGTCAGGCTGCACACCGTTGAGCGGCAATTGTTGAACCGCGTCAACTCGGCCCGACTGTCGAACAGGTTCGATATGAATACACCGAACGAAGTTCCCTTGTGTTCAGCGCCGGCCGAGAGGTCAAAAAGTGAATAGGCAGGTTGTGTTCCCGTAACAGCGGCTTCGGGTTGTGCCAGCACCGGTACGGAATCACTTTGATGTACCAAGGAGCCCTGGATATTGCTTTTCCAGTCGTCAACGGTGAAGTTGTAGCGCGCGATGAGCGTTCCCTTGAAGCGAGGCGTGACCGGAAGACGGGAGCCTGCTTGCGCAAGAGGAACAATGGGTCCACTACCAGAAGCAACCGGAATCAAATAGCAACACGCGTCCGAGCCCAGTTCGACGAGTTTGGCATCCAGCAGCGTCGCGTTCGCGGAGAGCGCCCACCCACCGGCCAAATTCCAATCCACGTCCGTTTCCAGGCCATTGATGCGCGCCTTGCCTGCATTGGAAACCACCGTAATGCTGTTGGCACCCAGGTGGGCAAACTGGAAGTCGTTCCAGTTTTCGCGGAAGATGGCGCCGTTCCATTTCAGGTGGCGATTGAGCCAACGGGTCTTCCAGCCGACCTCAAAATTGGTCAAATATTCGGCGCGGTAGGGCGGTGGCACCGTGCCCGTAGAAGGATCTACAGCGCGATTGATACCGCCGGGCCGAAAGCCTTTGGAGTACGTGCCGTACAACATGAGCTCGTCGTCGCCGAAGTACGACATGGTCAACAGCGGTGTATGTCCAGCGCCCTCGGTGGCCTGTGCCAGGTCCGTGCACGGAGCCCCGTGGAAAGGCAGGTAGGTCGGTGTCGGACAGGTCGTCTTGGGTGCGTGCGATCCATTGACGTAGCTTGGAAATCCAAAGAAACCAACAATGGAGTTGTCGTACCAGTACTGACGCAAGCCACCCGTGAGCGCCCAGTGTGGATCAAAATCCCAGGTGGTTTGCGCGAACAAGGCCTTGTCGCGGTCCACGCGTTCCAGGGCTGCCAGATAAAACGTTTGCGGAAAACCAGGAATGGATGATGAATCGGCCAGTCCGTCGCCGTTATATCCGGGGACCGTATAGCGCTGGTAGATCTCGTGGACCTGCGTCTGCTCGAAGGCACCAACGGTGGCCTTTACCGGGTAGCGCTTGGGCGTGGTCACCCGGATTTCGTTGCTGGTCTTGGTGAACCAGTTGTCCCCGTAAATGAGCTGCACCGGATCGATGACGTTGCCGGCGTTGTCCGTCAGGAAGGACTGCGAATACGTGCCCCCGATACTGTCATAAAAGAACGAATAGTCGCTGTACTCGGCCACGGTATGTGAATCGCGCCGCATGTACGCGCCGGCGTACGTGATGTCAAAGTCGTGGACCTTGCCTTCGATGGTCAAGGCCGATTGCGTGAAGGTGTCGGTGGAACTCTCCGGGCCAAAATGGGCCACCTGAAGATCGCCGACCGTCGGGTCGTAGCCGAAAAAACCATTGGCCTTGGAGTTCTGGCCCATGAAGGTCGGGGTGACGGTCCAGCTATCTTCCAGGTTGACCTGGAGCGCGGCCCGCCCGCCTTTGGTATCGACGGTGTTGTAGCCGTTCTTGCGGTACTGCGCGTTACTGATTGCACCCTTGCCGACCGTCCCGGGATTCAAACCCGAACCCCCGTTGGCCGGATCGTTCCAACTAGGGAAGGTGCGTATGCCATTAACGATGCCGGCGGCGCGGTCCGTACCCGCGACGTTGTCGATGTATCCGGCGTCATGCTCCTGCCAGCCCACAAGACGGATCGCCGCATCGCGCGTAATCGGGTAGTTGATGAATCCTTCCTCGGTATGTCCCAGGCCGCTGCCGTGCTTAACCGTGTCAACCGACACGTCGTACCCGGCGGCAAATTTTGAGGGATCTGGCTTGTTGGTGATGATGCGGATCGTGCCCGCTTCGGAGCTGGCCCCGTACAGGGTGCCTTGTGGGCCTTCTAGTACCTCCACCCGCTCAATGTCATAGATATGCACATCCAGCGCGCCGTCGATCGTGGTGATGGGTTGTTCGTCCAGGTACATGCCCACGCTGGGCAGAGGACCCGCAAAGTTGCCGTCGCCCCCGCTCGTGATGCCGCGGATGAAAACGTGCGCCGTACCCGGCTGGCCGTTACCGCCTTCGCCCTGACTGCGCTGGTAGGAAACGCTGGGGGAAAGCTTGACGTAATCGTCCAGGCTCTGGATGTGCAATTCTTCGATCTTTTGGGTCGTGAAGGCCTGGATGCTAAGGGGAACCTCCTGCAGGTTCTGCGATTGTTTTTGTGCAGTGACGACAATTTCCTGCAGTTGCCCCTCCTGATTCTGATCGGCAAACGCCAGGGGACTCACGGAAAGGGCGGCCGTTACCGCGGCGGCAAGCGTCGCGTTGCGCCGGGTTGCTATCGGGGAAAGCACTTGGTTTTTTACCGGAATGTTACGAGATACGGTCGTGCGCTTCATTGTTTCCCTCTCCCCGATGAAAAGATGCGTCGAACCCGCTGCGGCGGCCAGGCGGCACCGACGGCGTTTGTGTTATGCCAGTTCGACATCGATCTGTAACCATTTGAACAGAGCGATGATTTTCCTGTCAATGAAATGTGCTCCGGGCGTTGCATCGCCGCAATGAATCCGGGGCGCCATCGCTTTGCCTGCCTCAAACGCCGCCCGAATACAAGGAACGAGAAAGGAATATGGAAGGCGTTCCGCGCTAACCGCAAGACCGGCTTGCCGACGGGGGTACCACTTTCCATGAAGTTCTGCGCCATAGTGGTCCAACCGTGGTGAATTTGCGGGTATGGATAAGCATTCGCGCATCAAGCCGTAACAAACCCCACCTAGATTGACCTGGCGCGTCATGCGACGGATCGGGCCGCCGGAAATTAAGGCCCCGATGAAAGACACGCGTTCGAGCACCGATTACCCGGCCCGAGGATTCCCACATTTGCGGGGCTGGGTTGGGTGCAGGCTAAATCAACGGAGGGAATAAATGCATTTCAAGAAAACAGCATTGACTTTGGGCCTGGCTGCTGCCTTGTGCAGCGGCGCAGTGTGGGCCGATGAGGGCGAGGGGCATGCCATTCCCCGTCTTGATCACGTGTTCGTGATCGTTATGGAAAACCAGATCTATGGCCACATCTACGGGAACCCCGACGCTCCCTTCATTAACGGCTTGGCCACAACGGCGAATCTAGCAACCAATTACTATGGCGTAGGTCACCCTAGCTTGACCAACTACCTGGAAATTGTCGGCGGGTCCAATTTTGGTATCGAGAACGACAATTCACCGGCGTGGCATTCAAATTGCAAATCTTCCTTGGAAGCCGGCGTTCCGGCCCTTGGTAACAGTTCATTGCTCGCCTGCCCGATCAAAGGTTCCGGCACGGACGCGGCAACCTTGGCACAGGATCCAAACCAATCATCCAATATTGTTTACAACATTCCCATCCCGGCCGCTCCCGCAGTTGCGCAGACGATTGCCGACCAGCTTGTTGCCGCGGGACTCAGCTACAAGAGTTATCAGGAAAGTCTTCCGCCGTATGGCGCTGACGGGGTCAACATCAGCGATGGTCTGCTCTCCGATGTAACGGGTGGATTTCCGTCCACGACAAGCCCGGGTGCTCCTTCCGGCACGCCGCACTTGTACGCGGTCAAGCACAACCCATTTGTGTATTTTGCCAACGTGCAAGCGGGTACAGACCCGCGCAATAGCCTTGCCAATTCGGTGGGATTCGAACGCCTGTACGCCGATTTGTCGTCCGGGCATGTTCCCAACTATTCGTTCATCGTCCCCAACCAGTGCCACGATCAACATGGGCGTGGCAGCGGCGAAGTCGGTCCCTACTGCCAAACCACCCCCGACCATGACCTGATCTTGTCGGGAGATCAGGCGGTCGAAAGTATCGTCGGCGCGATCAAGGCTTCCCGCGCCTGGGACGAGGGGAAAAATGCGATCGTCGTCGTGTGGGACGAAAACGACTACAGCGTCAATGCCAATCAGGTTGTGGCAATCGTCGATACCAATTACGGCGTGCACGGTACGACGAGCAATGTGGCCTACAACCACTTTTCGCTTCTCAAGACCATCGAGGCCGGATTCGGGCTGCCTTGCCTGAACCACGCCTGCGATTCGAATGTGGACGTGATGTCCGACCTGTTCGCGCGTTAATCTCTGATGGCGGCAGAGGAACGGCTCGGCCGCAAGGTCGAGCCGTTCCTTTGCCTCGCCATACCTGCGCCTACTGCCACATGGCGCGCATCTGTGCAGCCAGATCCAGGTTGGCCCGCGCCGGCGGCGCGGACGCAGCGAACTCGGTGGCAGGCGGCCAGCTCAACGATTCAAAATGTGGAAGCAGGGAATTGGGTATGAAACGGGTGCGGCCGGCATAGACGTGCCGATCGCCCAGGCCGGACTGTCCACTGGTGTGAAAGCGCTGGGGAAGTAGCAGATCCAGGTGGTCGCGGGCACGCGTCATCGCCACGTACAGCAAACGCCGTTCCTCCTCGATCTGAGCGCTGGTACCCGTGGCCAGATCCGAGGGAACGCAGCCATCGACACAGTTGAGCAGGCTCACGCACGCCCACTCGCGTCCCTTGGAAGAATGGATCGTCGAGAGGATGACGTAGTCCTCGTCCAGCAGGGGGATGCCCGCCTCATCGCTGGTTGCCTCCGGTGGCTCAAGCGTGATTTCCGTGAGAAAACGCTCCATGCTTGCGTACGTGGCGCCGATGCGGGCGAGCTGCGCAATGTCGCCGGCGCGTACCCGCGCATCATCGAACAGGCGTTCCATCTGCTCTCCGTACCACTGGCAGGTGTGTTCCAGCGGCGCCGGCCACGTGGCACGCGCGTGCCCAATGGTATCCATCAAGGCAAGAAATCGCGGCCACGCAGCATGTGCGCTGGGCGGCGCCAAATATCCGGCGAGCGGGGAAGCGTCGGCCGGCGCGCCCTGCACGTGTTCCAGCAGCCGCGCTGCGCTGCGCGGGCCCATGCCGGCCACCAGTTGCACGGCGCGAAACCCTGAGACGCGGTCGCGCGGATTGCGCGCCCAGCGCAGGATCGCAATGACATCCTTAACGTGCGCAGCCTCGAGAAACTTCAGGCCGCCGAACTTCACGAAGGGAATATTGCGACGCGTAAGTTCCAGCTCCAGGCGGGCGCTATGGTGCGCCGCGCGAAACAGAACCGCCTGGGATTTGAGCGTGACGCCCCGCTCGCGTCGCGCGAGCAGTTCGCTGACAACGAAACCGGCCTGATCGGCGTCGTCGCGCACGCTCACCAAGCGCGGCTTGCCAGAGCAGCGGCGATCGCTCCACAGGTCTTTGGCATAACGCTCGCGCGCCAGGGCGATTACCGCATTCGCCGCCGCCAGAATGCTGATGCTCGAACGATAGTTGCGATCGAGAGTGACGATGTGCGCCGGCGGTGAAAACTGCGCGGGAAAGTCCAGGATATTGCGAACCGTGGCGCCGCGGAAGGCGTAGATGGATTGGGCATCGTCCCCGACGACGGTCAGGCCGTGCCCGTCAGGCTTCATGCCCAGCAAGATGGCGGCCTGCAGGCGGTTGGTATCCTGATATTCGTCCACCAAAACATGCTCGAAACGGGCGCCGATTTCGAGCGCCAGGTCGGCGTCGGCCACCATTCGCGCCCAGTACAGCAGCAGGTCATCGTAGTCGAGGACCTGCTGGGTTTGCTTGGCCTGGACGTACGCCAGGAACAGGCCTTTGAGTTCATCCTCCCATTGTGCGCACCAGGGAAACGTCGATTGCAGTACCGCGCTCAGTGTCTCACCGGTGTTTACTACCGCCGAGTAGATCGCCAGGCAGGTGCCCTTGAGCGGAAAGCGCTTTTCGCGTGTGGAAAGCCCCAGTTCATGGCGCGCGAGGTTCATGAGATCGGCCGAATCTTCGCGGTCGTGAATCGTGAAATCGGGCGCAAGGGCAGCGGCAGCGGCGTACTCGCGCAGCAGGCGCGCGCCGACGCTGTGAAAGGTTCCCGACCAGGGAATCGAATGCCGTACCGCTGCCGAGCGCGCTGACTTTGCGCAATCGGCCATTTGACCCAGGATGCGGTCGACGCGCCGCCCCATTTCCTCGGCGGCGCGATTGGTGAAGGTGAGCAGGAGGATGGCGCCGGGGTCGGCGCCCTGAGCTACCAAGTGGGCGACCCGGTGCGCCAAAGTGTTGGTCTTGCCCGATCCCGCACCGGCGATCACCAACAGGGGAGGGGCCCTCGTAGCTAACGAACCGGCGCTGGGTTCCGTGCCAAATAGAACCGCATCGCGTTGCGCACTGTTCAAGGACGTTAGGTAGGGCTCCTGGACCGCCGCAGGCGGTTCTTCTCTCGTCATCATGTGGCGTTCACGGGTGAAGTACTGGTAAAAAAAACAGTATATGCTCCGCCTCGGCTGCTGCAAAGTCGCGCCCCACCTGGGGCGCATCGACCAAATGCAAACGATTACCCTGCGCTGAAACTTTCCCTTGCGCGGGATCCGATCAAGTAAACGCGGAATTGCGACCCTTGTTGCCCGCTTTTATTGCGCCGGGTGCGCAAAAGCGGTAGCACAATGCCCATGACGTAGGGTGTGCGCGTGCGATGCGCCCGCTCCAACTTCTGCTGGTCCGCGGGTTGCGGTCGGAGGGGTCGCGGTAATCATGGGGGTCAGGGATCTGCGGATCGCGCCAAGCGCGTCCGGCCCAGACATGCGCGGGCGCCGGCAGTTGTACCGTTTCATCGAGCAGGCGCCGCTTAGCATAGCCATGTTCGATACCAACATGAGGTATCTGGCCTACAGCCGAAGCTGGCGCATGGAATACGGGCGCGGCTTTGACGACCTGGCGGGCCTGTGTCATTACACGGTACATCCCGATATCAAGGAAGATTGGAAAGCCATCCATCGCCGGGCACTGGCCGGTGAAACCGTGCGCAATGAGGAAGATTGCTGGAAACTGTCCGATGGCAGCCAGCGCTGGCTGCGCTGGGCGGTCGTTCCCTGGCATGACGAGCTTGGGTCTATCGGCGGCATCGTAATTTCCGCGGAGGATATTAGCGAACGCAAGCAGATCGAACTCGTTCTCTCCGAGAACGAGGCGCGGCTTGCAGGGATCATCAACGCGGCGACCGACGCGGTTGTCACAGTTGATGAGCACATGCGAATTACCCTTTTTAACCCGGCAGCCGAACAGGTATTCGGGTACCGCGCGCAGCAAATCCAGGGAAAAAGCCTCGATATTTTGATTCCGCAGGGTTTGCGCCAGTTGCACCGAGCGCACGTGGATAAATTTGCCCGTGGCGGCACGACGAGCCGCTCAATGGCCTCGTTGGGTGAGTTGCGGGCGTTGCGCGCGGACGGCAGAGAAATCCACATCGAAGCGTCGATCTCCAAGTCCGTAGTGGGAGGGCGCCCGTATTTCACCGCGATTGCCCGCGACATCAGCCAGCGCAAGCAACTCCTGGAGGAGATTTCCCGTAGCGAACAGCGCATGGAGCTTGCCCTGGATGGGGCCAACCTTGCCATTTGGGACTTTGACGTCGCCAGCGGCAAATTCAACCACAGCCCGCGGCTGATCGAAATGCTGGGCTACAAAGTGGGAGAAATCGAGGTAAACCGAGAAAGTTTCCGTGCAAATCTGCATCCCGACGATAGCCAAAGATTCACCGATGCGTTTCGCGACCACATCACGGGAAGTACGGCGCGATTTGCCATCGAGTACCGCCTGCGTCACAAGGACGGACATTGGGTTTGGATCATTTCCCGCGGCCGGGTTGTGCAGCGCGACGGGGACGGGTTTGCAATTCGGGTAACCGGCACCAACCTGGATATCAGCGAACGCAAGGCGGCCGAGGAAACGGAACGGCGCCTCAACCGTGCATTCAAGTTCCTGAGCCAATGCGATTCCTTGCTGGTTCACGCACAGGATGAATTCAAACTTCTCGCGGCAATTTGCAAATTGTCGGTGGAAATCGGTGGTTACGTGATGGCGTGGGTGGGGTTTGCGCAGGATGACACCGAGCGAACGGTGTTGCCGGTAACCAGTTACGGCGATCGAAACGGATATCTGAAGGACGCCAGGATTTCGTGGGGGGATACGCAACGGGGGCGGGGACCCAGCGGAACGGCGATTCGCGAGGTGCGCTCAATCGTCATCCAGGACTTCAATACGAACTCGACAACCGGGCCGTGGCAGGAGGCCGCCCGCGTGCGCGGATATCGGTCCTCCATTGCCCTACCCCTGATCGTCAACCGGCGGGCCATCGGCGCGCTGATGATCTATTCGGGCGAACCCTACGCATTTGGTGCTGACGAAGTGGCGTTGCTGCAGCAGCTTGCTGATGACATTTCCTTTGGCATTCAGGCGCTGCGCGACCGGGACGAACACGAAAAGGCCCGGCTGATCTTGAAACGCGAAAGCGAGAAGAACCAGGCCCTGTTGCGCAATGCCAGCGACGGCATCCATATTGTCGATATGAATGGGAAGCTCCTCGAGGCCAGTGACTCCTTCTGCGAGATGCTCGGATATGCCCGCGCGGAAATCATCGGCAAGGATATATCGCTATGGGATGCGAATTTCAGCGACGCAGAACGCGCGGATTTGATCGCGCAGCAATTCCGCCATCCCGGCCGCTCGCAGTTCGATACCGTGCATCGACGCAAGGATGGAACGACGTTCGATGTGGAGGTCAGCGGACATCCGATCGAACTCGACGGTGGAACGGTGCTATTCAATTCCTCGCGCGATATCACGGAAAGAAAGCGGACCCAAAATTCCCTGCGGGAAAGCGAGACGCGCCTGCGCACGATCATCGAACAATCCCCCATCGGCATGGCGTTCGCGCGGGACGGTGTTACGGTCGATGTCAATGCGGTGTATCTGCAGATGTTCGGCTACTCGGATGCGTCCGAATTGCGCGGCAAATCCTTGCTGCGGCAAATCGCACCCCAGTGCCGGGGCGAGATAGAACAGCGCATTGCGCGGCGGCGGCAAGGCGAAGCTGTTGAGACGAGCTATGAAACGTTGGGCTTGCGCAAGGACGGGTCACAGTTTCCCGTATTTATTTCCGCGAAACGTCTGGAACTGCAGGATGGCCCCGTAACGTTTGCGTTTTTGATGGATATCACGCGGCAAAAAGAATCGGAACTCGAGATTCAGCGCCTGGCATTCCATGATCACCTGACGAATTTGCCCAATCGACGCCTTTTGCAAGATCGCCTGCAACAGGCGCTGGCGGCAAGCGAGCGTAGCGGCAAAAGAGGCGCCTTGTTGTTCATCGACTTGGACGATTTCAAGTCACTAAACGATACGATGGGCCACGCGACCGGTGACGCCTTGCTGCAACAGGTTGCGTCGCGCCTGCAGTCGAGCCTGCGCCAGGGCGATTCCGTCGCCCGCCTGGGAGGCGATGAGTTCGTCGTGCTCCTGGAAGACTTGAGTACAGAGAGCGTGGAGGCCGCGAGCCAGGCCGAGGCGATATCCAAGAAGATCTTTGCCACGCTCGCGCGGCCCTATTGGCTGGGTACGCAGTTGTACCACTGTACAACCAGCATCGGCGCCACACTGTTTGTCGGCAACCTGCAAGGTCGGGAAGAGTTGATCAAGCAGGCCGATATCGCCATGTACGAGGCCAAGCGGGCAGGGCGCAACAGCTTTCGCTTTTTCGACCCGCAAATGCAAGAGGCCATCAATTCGCAGACCAGCTTGCGTTCGGAGCTGCGCCAGGCGCTCCTGCGCGACCAATTCCTGTTGCATTACCAGATCCAGGTCGATGAATTCAAACGCCCCCTGGGTGCCGAGGTTCTCATACGCTGGGAGCACCCCACGCGCGGCCTCGTTTCGCCCGCACAATTCGTGCCACTTGCGGAGGAATCCGAACTAATTTTTCCGATCGGCCAATGGGTCCTGGAAACAGCCTGCGCGCAGCTCAAGACCTGGGAGCGAAAGGCACAAACGCGCGCCTTGCATCTGTGCGTAAATGTGAGCGCCAAGCAATTTCACAGCCGGGAATTTGTCTCGTCTGTCCGGTCAACGATTCAAAGCCAGGGTATCAATCCACAGCTGCTGGTTCTGGAACTTACGGAAAGCATGCTGCTCAAGAATGTGGAAGAAACCATCGCGACGATGCACGCTCTAGGTGAGCTTGGCGTGCGCTTTTCCTTGGATGATTTTGGCACCGGCTATTCGTCCCTGGGCTATCTCAAGCGACTGCCCTTGCGCCAATTAAAGATCGACCAGTCCTTCGTGCGCGAGATCGCGACCAACAGCAGCGATCTCGCCATTGTGAAAACCATCATTGCCATGGCTGACAGCTTGCATCTGGATGTCATCGCCGAGGGTGTCGAAACCCAGGAGCAACGGCAACTTTTGCTGGCCATGGGTTGCAAGGAATACCAGGGATACCTGTTTGGCCGACCCATGCCGATTCAGCAATTTGAAGAATCCCTGGCCGCATTCGAGCCAGCGATCCGGCCGTTTTATTCCTAGCGAAATGTTCCCTGCCCCATGCCGGGGGGGAGCGGTCATCGCGCATAGCGCTACATCCAAATGGCTGCCCCACGGGGCGCATACAGCCGCTGCGCTTTGCGGTACAAAGTAGGCGCCCGGCGGCGTTGCAAGGGGCAGACTGGTCGAACCGCGGAATTGCCCGCACTGGTGGCCGAAAGGCATCGGGAAGGAATACACATGAGCGATGAAAAGACATCCAACGGGGCGGTGACCAATAGCGGGCGAGGGGCGCTTACCCTGATTGCGGTCGCCGTCCTTGGTTTTGGCGGCGGCATGCTGCTGGAGTCCCAACTTGCGGCGCAGGCGGCGGCCACCGTCAAGCTTGTCCACGAGCAGGAATTGAAACAAGCCGCTGCCAAGGCGGAACAAGAAACCCAGAAGCTGACCGATTCACTGGCGAAGGAGCGCGAAGAACATGCAAAGGATATTCAATCAAAGGATCGGCATCTGGCTTCTATTTCTAGCAACGCTGCCGGGGTGCGCCGCAATCTCGAAGCAGGCCTGTCCGCCGCCCGAGCCTCAGGCGATGCCTGTACCGCCAGAATTACTGGAATCTCCGAAGCCCTCGGCGGGATCTTCGACAGCATCGGAGAAGTTACCGGGATCGCTCAAGACCTTGGACGAGAAAATCAACAACTTAAAGAAGATAATAAATCCCTCGCCGACAAACTAGCCGGTTGGCAAAAGTGGAACGCAGAGAACATGCAGCGGATCACGATCATCGGCAAGAAGGGCGGCTGAGCTCGCCCGGGTTCTGCTGACCGTGTGGCAGCAAAGAGCATTTCGATCCATTACTTCTGAAAACTGGTATTTTCAGAAGTAATGGATTTCCTCGAAAACCCAGCAGGCGCCCCGCTACGCCATTTTTTCTAAAGGAATCAATGAGCAATGTGATACCCCGCGGGCCCATGCCGATCGTTGGTCCTAAATGACCCCCAAATGCTGCGCCACCAGCACGAAATTCAATCGCGCGCTCCATCGGACAAAGCAATCGTTGGTGGTGCCCATCCCAGCAGTTCCGTAAGGCGCAGAACAACCCAGCGCGCTTCTGCTTGGCTAAGGCCCGAGCCTTCCGCCCGCAAGCCTTGGTACACCCGATCCAGCACAATATCTTCGGTGACCCCAAGCGCAAATAAGGTCGTGCGTGCATGCTCGGTCAGCATTTGCGCCATATCTTCGCAAAGGTCATGCCGGGCGGCGATCCTGTCCCGGGATTCGACGGGACTCTGACGCCCCCTGGGTAGGCACAACTCAATGAAAGAGTGCGGGATCGGCAGCTGGCTTTCCTCACTCATGGTCGGACGGGTGCAAGTTGATCCATAAGACCGCAGCAACAACACTGCAAGCGCCCGGCGCTTGATCAATTCTTTCCCCGGCAAGCTCGGGAACCGTCGACTCCGTAATCACCCCATCCTCGCCAAATCGAAACCGCGCGATGGTGGACGCCTCCGTAACGCCACCGGTCCCCATACGCCTGCACTCGATCTCCCCACGTGGTGGCGTACATTCGGCGGGTACGCCCAGAAGGAATTCGACGTAGGACCCCGCGTGCGCGGAAACAAAACGCGCGGCAGCGGCATCGTGAGCAATGCGCAAGCCGCGCAGCAAGGGTCGATCATCGGCAGCACGCTCAGCAAGCTTTGCAAAAGCCAAAAACAGCTTGAGCAGTCCGGGTGGTGCTCCCTTGGCCCGGCCCGGCGCAGATTTTCGCTTGACGGTATTCAACTGTGCTCACATTCTTCGCGATGAGAAACCTCGCGCATTTTCCTCCAATTTTTAATACAAGAATATCGAGACCACGTGCGCGATCCCACTGATCAACAGCAGGTATACCAACGGTACATGCGCGACGTGCCATAGCGCCAGCATGCGGTCGTAAGTGCGGAATCGAGCCACCCGTTGCGCGCTGTAGAGATAACCTCGAATGTACATTCGGTTGGATGAAAGCTGCCGGCTGGTTTCCAAAGCGTCCAGGGAGCCGACGTCCGGGGATGCCGCAAAACCAGAGCGAAGGTCCGCCACGCATTTGCGATAGGTGCTGGCGCGCCGAAAGCCAATCGACAGGAAGTGCCAGGCCTCGTGCAGCGGATTGCGGTCAATTTGCAACGAATGTTCCTCGAAGATCTTCAAGCGCTCGTGCACTCCAGGCGCATGCACGATCATGGTTTTCATTTCGGCGCGCTCGTCGCCGCTTCGCGCCTGGATATCCAGCAAATTGATTTTTTCCCCATATAGTCCGCGGTGCACCTTGGTATACAGGAATCGCCCGACAATGCCGCTGAAAGCGACCACCAACATGCAGATAAGCGCCACTGCCGAATTGGTCGAGCCCAGGCGAAACGTCGAATGCGCAAGTATGAGCGTAGGGCCGGCAATGCCCAGAACCATGTGTGCGCCAAACCAGTATTTCAATGGCCCCCAATCGCGAAATCGTTTCAGGTACTTTCGCAAGGGATATAGGAGCAATACCAGTATCAGGAGACCGCCGACGATTCCCAGCGTGTAGCCAAGGTAGTCGCCCGCGGTATACCAACCGGTGCTGCTGAAGGCGAATGCAAGAAGAACCGAAAGCGCCGTCATCGGCAGCAGCCGGCTCCAGCTCAATCTTGTCGACCCTTCCTTGGCGGACCTGTCCAGCGCATTCAGGTCGCTGTCCGGCAACAGTCGTTCGCCGATTAGGGGGGCTGCGGGCGCGTCCGCGCCGACTGAACTCACTTGAACTGTCGTGGGCGCGCGCGGACGCCCAACAGCTCAGACAACTGCTCTTCCGTTGATCACGCGCAGCAATACAACAACGAGAGCGATTACCAGGAGGATATGAATGAATCCGCCCATCGTGTAGGACGTGACAAGGCCCAATAACCACAGCAGGACCAGAACAACCGCAATCGTATACAGCATGGTGCTTCCCTTTTGACTCGGCATAAGCCGCAAAACGCCGGCGCGAAACGCCAGACCCACAGCTATGCTAGAAGCGCGCCCAAAGCCCCGTCTGTATATCGGCGCACATAGTCGCGGATAGGGTCTATGTGGGCTGACGCACGGACCGCCGCGGCTCTTGGACATTAGCCTTACCGGAGGCCTCCAGGTATGGAATTGCCC
>Ga0209698_10000980_pt1 | contig 32874 bp, 30 predicted proteins | sample LitLauG_LLR_2012_FD_187203 | JGI IMG/M metagenome (GOLD analysis project Ga0209698, IMG submission 187203) | Freshwater sediment microbial communities from Pennsylvania, USA - Little Laurel Run_MetaG_LLR_2012 (SPAdes) (version 2) | ecosystem: Environmental > Aquatic > Freshwater > Creek >... | reverse complement strand
CAAGGCGCAGGAGATCTACATCGTGATGTCGGGCGAGATGATGGCCATGTACGCGGCCAACAACATCTCCAAGGGCATCCTGAAGTACGCCAATTCGGGTGGCGTGCGCCTGGGCGGGCTCGTCTGCAACGAGCGCCAGACTGACAAGGAGATCGAGCTCGCGGACGCCCTCGCGAAGAAGCTGGGCACGACCCTGATCCACTTCGTGCCGCGCGACAACATCGTGCAGCACGCCGAGCTGCGCCGCATGACCGTCATGGAGTACGCGCCCGAGTCCAAGCAGGCCGAGGAATACCGCCAGCTCGCGCGCAAGGTCCACAACAACGCCGGCAACGGCGTGATCCCGACGCCGATCACGATGGACGAGCTCGAGGACCTCCTCATGCAGCACGGGATCATGAAGCCGGTCGACGAGTCCCTGGTCGGGAAATCGGCGGCCGAACTGGCGGCCGAGGCGGCCGCGGCCTGATCCGGCGGCGGCGCATCCACGCAAGGCAAGCCACGCAACGCAAGCGGAGCCCACCGATGAGCATCACGATCGAAGAGAAGAAGGCGGCCAACAAGGCCCTGATCGACGAGGTCCTGAAGGCCTACCCCGAGAAGATGTCGAAGAAGCGCGCCAAGCACCTTGGCAGCTACGAGGACGGCAAGCCCGACTGCGGCGTCAAGTCCAACATCAAGTCGCTCCCCGGGGTGATGACCATCCGCGGCTGCGCGTACGCCGGCTCCAAGGGCGTCGTGTGGGGGCCCATCAAGGACATGGTCCACATTTCCCACGGACCCGTGGGATGCGGCCAGTACTCCTGGGCCTCGCGCCGCAACTACTACATCGGCACGACCGGGGTGGATTCTTTCGGCACCATGCAGTTCACCTCGGATTTCCAGGAGAAGGACATCGTCTTCGGGGGCGACAAGAAGCTCGAGAAGATCATCGACGAGATCCAGGAGCTCTTTCCCCTGAACAAGGGGATCTCGGTCCAGTCCGAGTGTCCCATCGGGCTCATCGGCGACGACATCGAGGCGGTGTCCAAGAAGAAGGCCAAGCAGTACGAGGGCAAGACCATCGTTCCCGTGCGCTGCGAAGGCTTCCGTGGCGTTTCGCAGTCGCTGGGCCACCACCTCGCCAATGACGCGATCCGCGACTGGGTGTTCGACAAGCTCGACGGCAGGGCGGCACCTTTCGAATCCACGCCCTACGACGTGGCGATCATCGGCGACTACAACATCGGCGGCGACGCCTGGAGCTCGCGCATCCTCCTCGAGGAGATGGGCCTGCGCGTGATCGCCCAGTGGTCCGGGGACGGGACGCTCGCCGAGCTCGAGAACACGCCTCGCGCCAAGCTCAACATCCTGCACTGCTACCGCTCGATGAACTACATCTCGCGGCACATGGAGGAGAAATACGGCATTCCCTGGGTGGAATACAACTTCTTCGGCCCGACCCAGATCGAGAAGAGCCTGCGCGAGATCGCGGGACACTTCGACGACGCCATCCGGGAGGGCGCCGAGCGCGTGATCGCGAAGTACCGGGCACTCACCGATGCGGTCATTGCCAAATATCGGCCGCGCCTCGAGGGCAAGAAGGTGATGCTCTTCGTCGGCGGCCTGCGCCCGCGGCACGTGATCGGGGCCTACGAGGACCTGGGGATGGAGGTGGTCGGGACGGGCTACGAGTTCGGGCACAACGACGACTACCAGCGCACGACCCACTACGTGAAGGACGGGACGCTGATCTACGACGACGTCACCGGCTACGAGTTCGAGAAGTTCGTCGAGAAGGTCAAGCCCGACCTCGTGGGCTCGGGGATCAAGGAGAAGTACGTCTTCCAGAAGATGGGCGTGCCGTTCCGGCAGATGCACAGCTGGGACTACTCGGGGCCGTACCACGGCTACGACGGATTCGCGATCTTTGCCCGCGACATGGACATGGCCGTCAACAGCCCGGTCTGGGGCCTGACGAAGGCACCCTGGAAGTAGCGACGCCGGCCCCCCCTCTCCCTGCGGGAGAGGGGCCGGGGGTGAGGGCCACCGTCGCAAGGAACTCGGAATTCGCAAGCACCTGGAGCCAGCAAAATGCCGCAAAACGCCGAAAAGATCCTCGACCACGCCCCGCTCTTTCGCGAGCCGGAATACCGCGAGATGTTCGCCGCCAAGGCTGCGAGCTTCGAGTGCAAGCCGCCCGCCTCCGAGATCGAGAAGATCGTCGCCTGGACCAAGACCGGGGAATACCGGGAGAAGAACTTCGCCCGCGAGGGTCTCACGGTGAACCCGGCCAAGGCCTGCCAGCCGCTGGGAGCGGTCTTCGCGGCCCATGGCTTCGCACGCACCCTCTCCTTCGTGCATGGCTCGCAGGGCTGCGTCGCCTACTACCGCTCGCACTTCTCGCGCCACTTCAAGGAGCCGACCTCGGCCGTCTCCTCGTCGATGACCGAGGACGCGGCGGTGTTCGGCGGCATGAACAACATGATCGACGGCCTGTCGAACGCCTACACCCTTTACAAGCCCGACATGATCGCGGTCTCGACGACCTGCATGGCCGAGGTGATCGGCGACGATCTGGACGCGTTCATCAAGAATGCCAAGCAAAAGGGGAGCGTCCCCGAGTCCTTCGACGTCCCCTTCGCCCACACCCCGGCATTCGTCGGCAGCCACATCACCGGCTACGACAATGCCCTCAAGGGCGTCCTGCAGCACTTCTGGGATGGCAAGGCGAAGACGGCGCCGGTGCTCGAGCGCGTGCCCAACGATTCGATCAACTTCATCGGCGGCTTTGACGGCAACGTCGTGGGCAACATGAAGGAGGTGCGCCGCATCCTCGACCTCTTCGGCGCCGACTACACCATCCTTTGCGACCCCTCGCAGGCCTGGAACACGCCCACCGACGGCGAATTCCGCATGTATGACGGCGGCACCACCAAGGAAGAGGTCGAGCGCGCGCTCCACGCCAAGGCGACGATCGTGTTCCAGGCGTACTCGGCCGAGAAGACCGCAAAGTACATCGCGGAAAAAGGCCAGGAAGTGGTCCTGCTCCACTCCCCGCTGGGCATCCAGGGGACGGATGAATTCATCCAGGCGGTCGCCCGCCTGACCGGCAAGCCGGTGCCGGCCGAACTCGAGAAGGAGCGGGGCCGGCTTGTCGACGCGCTCGCCGACAGCCAGGCGCACCTGCACGGCAAGCGCTACGCGCTCTACGGCGATCCCGACCCCATGCTGGGCCTCACGCGCTTCCTGCTCGAACTGGGCGCCGAGCCGGTGCACGTCCTGTCCACGAACGGCGGCGAGGAGTGGGCCGGAAAGGTCACCGAGTTGCTGGCGGCTTCGCCGTTCGGCAGGTCGGGCAAGGCCTGGCCCAAGCGCGACCTGTGGCACATGCGCTCGCTGCTCTTCACCGAGCCGGTGGATTTTCTCATCGGCAATACCTACGGCAAATACCTCGAGCGCGACTGCAAGGTGCCGCTGGTGCGCGCCGGCTTTCCGATCTTCGACCGGCACCACCACCATCGATTCCCGACCTGGGGATACGAAGGCGGGCTGCGGCTCCTGGTCGACCTGCTCGACGAATTCTTCGAGGCGCTCGACGCCGACACCTCGGGGATCTCGACGACCGACTACTCCTTCGACATCATCCGGTAAGCGGGCAGTCCATGGCCAATATCACGTTCACCTCTCCCGCCCTGCGCAAGGACATCACCGTCTATGCCACTGCGGGCGACACCCAGACCCTGCTTGCCGTGGCCAAGTCCCACTCCATCCCCCTGCACTTCGAGTGCGAGAACGGGGAGTGCGGCTCCTGCGTCGTCGAGGTCATGGTGCTGGGTTCCAACCAGCCCATCGGGGTGGCGCTCACGGAGAAGGAGAAGAGCGTCCTTCGCCTCGCCGGAAAGATCACGAAGGAGCAGATCGAGGCGGCGGAGATTCGGGACATCCCGCCGCCCTACCGGCTGGCCTGCCAGTTCATCGTCCGGGACGAGGACATCGTCGTGCGCTTCTAGGCAGGAAGGCCGCCGCGCGCGGCCGCGAAAGGACGGATCGGCATGGGCGGGAAACTCGCGGTCAGGATCCAGCAGGTGTTCGACGAGCCCGCCTGCGAGGTCAATGCGGGCAAGGACGCCAGGGCGAGGAAGGCCGGGTGCACGAAGCAGCTTGCGCCGGGCGCCGCGGCGGGGGGATGCGCATTTGACGGCGCCAAGATCGCCCTGCAGCCGATCGCCGATGTGGCGCACCTCGTGCACGGTCCCATCGCCTGCGAAGGCAATTCCTGGGACAACCGCCACAGCGCTTCCTCGGGCCCCCGCATCTACCGCACGGGATTCACGACCGACATCACCGAGCTCGACGTCATCTACGGCGGCGAGAAGCGGCTCTTCCGGGCCATCCGCGAGATCCTGGAGAAATACGACCCGCCGGCGGTCTTTGTCTACCAGACCTGCGTCACGGCGATGATCGGCGACGACATCGAGGCGGTCTGCCGCCGCGCCGCCGAGAAGTTCGGCCGCCCGGTCATTCCCGTCAACGCACCGGGCTTCGCGGGCGCCAAGAACCTGGGCAACAAGCTCGGGGCCGAGGCGCTGCTTGACTACGTGATCGGCACGCGCGAGCCCGAATTCTCAACGCCCTACGACATCAACATCATCGGCGAATACAACCTCGTGGGCGAGCTCTGGCAGGTCAAGCCCCTGCTCGATGCCCTCGGCATCCGCATCCTCTCGTGCATCTCGGGAGATGGCCGCTACAACGAGGTGGCTTCCAGTCACCGGGCGCGCGCCGCGATGATGGTGTGCTCCAAGTCGATGATCAACATTGCGCGCAAGATGGAGGAGCGCTGGGGCATTCCCTACTTTGAAGGCTCGTTCTACGGCATCTCGGACATGAGCTCGGCCCTGCGCCAGATCGCCGGGCTCCTCGTCTCGCGCGGCGCCCCCGAGGACCTCCTCGGGCGGACCGAGCGCCTCATCCGCGTGGAGGAGGCTCGCGCGTGGGAGCGCATCCGCGAGTGCCGCAGGCGCCTCGAGGGCCGGCGCGCCCTGCTCATCACCGGCGGGGTGAAGTCCTGGTCCGTGGTGGCTGCGCTCCAGGAAGCCGGCCTCGAGGTCGTAGGGACGAGCGTGAAGAAGTCGACGGCCGAGGACAAGGACCGGATCCGCGCCCTCATGGGCGACGACGCGCACATGATCGACGACATGACGCCGCGCCAGATGTACGACATGCTGCGCGACGCCCGCGCCGACATCATGCTCTCGGGCGGGCGCTCGCAGTTCATCGCCTTGAAGGCGCGCATGCCCTGGCTCGACATCAACCAGGAGCGCCACCACGCTTACGCCGGGTACGAGGGCATGGTCGAACTCGTGCACCAGATCGACCGCGCCCTGGGGAACCCCATCTGGCGCCAGGTGCGCGCTCCCGCTCCCTGGGAACCGGCGCCCGCCGAGACGGTGGAGGCCTGAGCATGGCCCGCCTCGTCGAATCGTCCAAGTCGTGCGCGGTCAACCCGCTCAAGATGAGCCAGCCCCTGGGCGCGTGCTACGCCTTCCTGGGAATGGATTCGTGCATGCCCCTGATGCACGGCTCGCAGGGATGCACGTCCTTCGGCCTTGTGCTCCTCGTGCGCCACTTCAAGGAGGCGATCCCCCTCCAGACGACCGCCATGAACGAGGTGACCACGATCCTGGGCGGGATGGAGAACGTGGAACAGGCTCTCCTCAATATCCGCAAGCGGGCCAGGCCGCGCATCATCGGGATCTGCTCGACGGGACTCACGGAAACCAAGGGCGACGACGTCGTGGGCTTCCTCGAGCTGATCAACCGGCGCCAGCCCGACCTGGCGGATACGAAGGTCGTGTACGTCTCGACGCCAGACTACGTGGGGGCCTTCGAGGACGGCTTTGCCCGGGCCGTGACGGCGATCGTGCAGCAGCTCGTGGTCCCCGTGGCCGGGAGGGTCGCAGGGCGCGTGAACATCCTCGTGGGCAGCCACCTCTCGCCCGGCGACGTGGAAGAGCTGCGCGAGATCGTCGAGGCCTTCGGCCTCGACCCGGTCTTCCTCCCCGACGTCTCGGGTTCGCTCGACGGCCACATCCCGCCCGACTGGCGCGGGACGACACTGGGCGGAACGACGCTCGAGCAGGTGACCGGAGCGGGTGCTGCGGTCCATACCCTAGCGATCGGCGAGCAGATGCGGTCGGCCGCGCTCGAGATCGAGATGCGGGCGGGCGTGCCCTACGAGGTCTTCGACCGGGTGACGGGACTCGAGGCCTGCGACCGGCTGGTGCGCACGCTCTCGCGCATCTCCGGACGGGAGGTCCCCGCGCGCCTGCGGCGCCAGCGCAGCCAGCTCGTCGATGCCATGCTCGATGCGCATTTCCACCTGGGTGGGGTGCGGGTGGCGATCGGCGCCGAACCCGATCTCCTCTTTGCGGTGGGCTCCACCTTGCACGACATGGGGGCGCAGCTCGCCTGCTGCGTGACGACCACCAAATCCCCCGTGTTGGAGCGGCTCCCGGCGGCCGAGGTGCGCCTGGGCGACCTCGAGGACCTCGAGCGGGGCGCCCTCGACTGCGACCTCCTCGTCACGCATTCGCATGGCCGCCAGGCCGCCGAGCGCCTGGGCAAGCCGCTTTTTCGCATCGGCATCCCGACCTTCGACCGGGTGGGCAACTCGCACCGCCTGCATGCGGGCTACCGCGGGACCCGTGCCCTGATCTACGAAGTCGCCAACCTCATGATCGACCGCATGGCGCACCACGAGCCGGGGCACTGGCCCCTGCCGCCGGCCTCCATCGAGGCCGCACGCCGCACCGCGCAAGCCGAACCCCACGCCATCCCGGGGAGCGAATCCCCATCCGCCATCGGAGCCCTGCCATGAAAGTCGCCTTCAGCACCCAGGACAAGCAACGCGTGGACGCGCACTTCGGCTGGGCGCGGCACATCGCCGTGTACGACGTGACCGCCAGCGGGATCCGCTTCGTGGAGACCTTCGATTTCGGCGGCGAGCTCGAGGAGGACGGCAATGAGGACAAGCTCGCGCCCAAGCTCGCCGCGATCGGCGATTGCGCCATCCTCTATGTCGCTGCGATCGGGGGATCGGCTGCTGCGCGCGTCGTGGCCAGCCGGATCCACCCCATCAAGGTGAACCAACCCGAGCCAATCCTCGACGTGCTCGAGCGCCTGCAGGAAGTGCTGCGCGGAGTGCCGCCGCCGTGGCTGCGCAAGGCGCTCGCCAGGGACCAGCCCAGGGACTGTTCCTTCGAGGACGAGGACCTGAAGGCCCCCGGCTCGGCGGTCATGGAGGCTTCCCATGGTCGTGCCTGAGTCCGCCCTCGCGCCCGAAGCGTCCGAGGAGGAACTCCTGGGCCTGCCCTTCGTCCGCGAGCTCATCAAGCAGATCCGCGCCCAGGACACGCACGGGACCTGGGACAGCAGGAGCGATGCGACGCTCCTGGCACCCTATGTTCTCGACGCGGCCCAGCGGCGGGAAATCCCCCTCATCGGCGACCCGGACCCCGAGACGCTCTGGCGGCTCGAGCTCTTCTACAACGCCGTGGGACTCGCCATCGAGCGCGAGACCGGGATCATGGTGTCGCCGATGATGAAAATGCACCACGAGGGTTTCGGGCGCATGGTGCTGATCGCCGGACGCCTCATCGTCGTCAACAAGCAGCTGCGCGACGTGCACCGCTTCGGCTTTGCCTCGCTCGCCCGGCTCGCCGAGGCCGGGGCCCGTCTGGTCGGCGATGCCGTCGAGATGACACGCCGCTTTCCCGATGTCGCGAAATTCGAGGCCTAGCCATGGACGCGGAAGAAACCAAGGCCCTGTTGCGCAAGCTCAATGCCCGGGCGACCCAGGCCAAGATGGACCTGCATGACCTCTCCGAGGAACTCCCCGTCAACTGGGAGAGGATCCTCGAGGTCGCGCAGGCGGCCCACGACGCCCACGCGGCGCTGATGCAGGCGCGAAAGGATGCGGCGCGGGAAGGGGCGTCATGACGGCGTTCCATGTCACGCTGCCAAGCGGCGAGGTCTGGACGCCGCGCTTTGTCCGGCACCTGGACGACACGAAATGCATCGGCTGCGGCCGCTGCTTTAAGGTCTGCCCGCGCGGAGTCCTCGAGCTCGTGGGGGTCGACGAGGAGGGAGCACGCATCGCGGTCGATCCGGACGATGACGAGGCCGATGAATACGAGAAGAAGGTGATGACGATCGCGCATCAGGAGCTGTGCATCGGCTGTACCGCCTGCTCGCGCATCTGCCCGAAGAAGTGCTACACGCACGCCGAGGCGGGCGGCTGAGTCCCGCGATGGAGGCGGCGCTCCGGCACTTCCTGGAGGGGCACTTCGGTGCCGCGGAAGCGGCGCGCATCGAGGCGCGGTGGCGCGCCGGTTTCGGCCTGGCCGAGGGCGAGGCGCCGGTCCCCGGCCCGCGGCACGAGGAGTATGCCGATCTGCTCGGCTTGCTCCTGGAACACGCGGATCGGGATGACGCGCAGCGTCGCGCCGTGGCCCGCTGGATTGCATTCACGTGCGTGGGCCTCAATCACCTCTGGGAGGACCTCGGGCTTCCCGACCGGCCCTCGCTCACCGTTCTGATGGGGGAGTGCTTTCCGGGTCTTCGCGAGCGCAACTCGGGCAATATGCGCTGGAAGAAATTCTTCTACCGGCAGTTGTGCGAGCGCTCCGGGGTGTCCGCCTGCCGCTCGCCCAGTTGTGACCGCTGCAGCGAATATGACCTTTGTTTCGAGCCGCGCGGCCCGGCCAGCGGATTTCCGATCGAGGTGAGATGCGGCTAGGGCAGGAGCCCACGTACCCGCGCAAAAAGTCGAGCCAGCCCAAGCAGCGCACCGATACTCGGGACCCCCACGCCGACCCGTCCGGCAATCTCGTGCACAGCCCCGACGAGTGCATCGAGTTCGACGGTCCGCCCCGATTCGACATCCTGCAGCATGGACGGGCGAAATGCGCCGAGCTTCCCGGTCACGGCGTGACGGTCTTCGGGGGTCTGGGAAATCTCGCAACCGACGCAGGCACCGACCTGTGCCGCTTCCCGCATGATCTCGGAACAGAAGGCGCGAACCAGCGGTTCGGCGATCACCATGTCCCCGGTCGCGCCGGTGATCGCGCTGATCGGGTTGACGGTCATATTGCCCCAGAGTTTGTACCAGATGGCCTGCCGGATATTGTCGGAGACGGTGACTTCGAACCCGGCTTGCGCGAGAAGATCGGCGATGCGGCGGACCCGCTCGCTGCGTACCCGCAAAGGCTCGCCCACGATGAGTTCCCGGCCGAAGTGGTGCCGGATGCAACCCGGCTGCGAGGAGGACGCGCTGGCGTGCACGACACATCCGACAACCCGGGAAATGTCGATCGCTCGCGAGATGGCGCCGCCCGGATCGACGGTTTGCAGCGGCTGCTCGAATCCGCGGACACCGTGACAGAACCACCAGGGCACGCCATTCATCGCCGGCATGACCGCCGTGGACTTGCCCAGAAGCGGCCCCAGCGTGGGCGCGAGCCCCGGCAGGGCAGGGGACTTCACGGCCAGCACGACGAGGTCCTGTGGGCCGAGGTCGGCAGCCCGATCGCTCGCGATCGCAGGGGCTGTCGTCAAGACATCCCCAGACTGCAGGCGCCACCCGTCCTCGCGCAGCGCCCGGAGCGTCTCCCCGCGCGCCAGGGCCGTGACGTCGGCGCCCGATGCGGCCAGCCTGGCGCCGAGGAAGCCTCCGATGGCGCCGGCGCCGACGATGCAGACCTTCATGCCGCGGCGCGCACCGTTCCCCGGCATTCCCCGAAGCCGATCGACCGGTGGCCCTGACGGGCGCAACGGCCGCGCAGGATGACCGTATCCCCATCGAGCAGGAACGTGCGCTCCTCGCCCGACGCGAGGCGCAGCACCTTGCGGCCCCCGGCGGAGAGTTCCAGCAGGGACCCGGCCTGTTCCGGCTGCGGGCCCGAGAGGGTTCCGGTGCCCAGCAGGTCCCCGGTGCGCAGGGCGCAGCCGTTGACCGAGTGGTGCGCCACCATCTGCGCAAGGGTCCAGTAGGCAGCCTGTGCGAAATTGGAGCGAGCAATCGTTTCCGGCATCCTGCCCGCCTCGCCCATGGCTCTTGTCTGCAACTGCACTTCCAGATCGACATCGATCACGCCCCGCGCAAGATTGTCGGGTGATTGCAGGTAGGGAAGCGGGGCAGGGTGGCGCTCCGACCGGGTGAACGGGCCGCGAAACGGCGCCAGCGCTTCCAGGGTCACGACCCAGGGAGAGATCGTCGTCGCGAAGTTCTTCGCCAGGAACGGTCCCAGGGGCTGGTATTCCCACGCCTGCACATCGCGCGCGCTCCAGTCGTTCAGCAGTACGAGCCCGAAGATGTGGTCCTCGGCCCGGGCGATGGGAATCGGATCGCCCGGGTCGTTGGGCAGGCCGATGAAAGCGCCAAGTTCCAGCTCGAAATCGAGCCGGCGCGTCGGAGCCAGGGCCGGGGTCTCATATTCGGCGCCCTTGATCTGTCCGCTGGGCCTCGGGAAGGAATGCCCGCTCGGGAAGATCGTGGACGAACGCCCGTGGTAGGCGATCGGAACCCATTTGTAATTGGGAAATAGCGGGCTGTCGGGCCGCAGCAGGCCGCCAACCGTGCGTGCATGGTGGATGCCCGCGTAGAAATCGGTGTAATCACCGATCGGGCAGGGCAGTCCCATCTCCGCATGGCTTTGCGGGACGAGGGCGGAAGCGAGTTCGCTCTCGCGCGTCGAACCCCGCCGCAGGGACTCGCTCAGCCGCAGGCGCAAGGCCTTCCTGGGCGAACCCTCCCCGGCCATGAGGGTGCCGAGGTCCTGACCGGGTACGAAGCCCGCAGCCCAGAGATCGAGCACCTTGTCCCCGATCGCGACCCCGGGCCGCCAGCGAAGGTCGGTGCTCGTTCGGAACGTTCCGAACGGCAGGTTCTGGATCGGGAAATCGCCCGAGGGATCGTTGGCCGATTCGACCCAGCTCTCGAGCGAAGGGTCGTGCGTCGCATCGACCCCGCTCACGCAGCGAATTCCTTCGAGTGGAGGAACGCCGCGTGCCGTGGCGCGCGCTTGGTGCGGCTCCACTCCTCGAGCATGTCCCACTTCACCGCGTCGAGCCGCTGCAGGATGGCGGCTTCCTCCGGGTCCGGGCAGGCGAGCTCGAGGCGATGGCCATTGGGATCGAAGAAATAGATCGAGTGGAAGGCGCCATGGTCGGTGACGCCCAGGACCTCCACGCCCTTGCCTTCGAGATGTTCCTTGAAGGCGAGGAGTTCGGCGCGGTCCTTCACGCGAAAGGCGATGTGCTGCACCCAGGACGGGGTATTGGGGTCGCGGCCCATGGGGGCCTTGGTGGGCAGCTCGAAGAACGCGAGGACATTGCCGTTTCCGGCGTCCAGGAAGATGTGCATGTAGGGATCCGGTTCCTTCGTCGAGGGAACGTGGTCCTCGGCGATGGCGAGCACGAAATCCATGTGCAGCATCTCGCGGTACCACTCGACCGTCTGCCGCGCGTCCTTGCAACGGTAGGCGACGTGATGGATCTTCTCGATCTTCATGGCGATCCTCCTCCGTTCAGGCAGGAACCTGGAGCGTACCGCGCCGGATCTGGTCGCGCTCGAGCGAGTCAAAGAGCGCCTTGAAGTTCCCCTCGCCAAACCCCTCGTCGGCCTTGCGCTGGATGAACTCGAAGAAGACGGGGCCCAGCAGCGTCTGCGAGAAGATCTGCAGCAGCAGCCGCTTCTCCCCGCCCTTCGTGCTGCCGTCGAGCAGGATGCCGCGGGCCTGCAGGTCCTTCACGGGCTCGCCGTGTCCGGGCAGGCGCTCCTCCAGCATCTCGTAGTAGATGTCGTTGGGCGCGGACATGAGGGGGATGCCCGCCATCTGCAGCCGGTCGACCGCGTCGGGAAGGTCGTCGCACAGGAGAGCGACGTGCTGGATGCCCTCGCCGTTGAACTGCATCAGGAACTCCTCGATCTGCCCCGTGCCCCGCCCGGACTCCTCGTTCAGGGGGATGCGGATGAGGCCGTCGGGCGCGGTCATCGCGCGGCTCGTGAGCCCGGTGTATTCCCCCTTGATGTCGAAATAGCGGATCTCGCGGAAGCTGAAGAGCTTCTCGTAGAAGCCGCCCCAGAAGCCCATGCGCCCGCGGTATACGTTGTGGGTCAGGTGGTCGACGATCCGGAAGCCGTGGCCGGGGGGGCGTCGATCGACGCCGGGAAGGAACTCGAAGTCGATGTCGTAGATGCTCCTGCCGTCCTCGAAGCGGTCGATGAGGTAGAGCGGCGCGCCACCGATCCCCTTGATCGCCGGAAGCCGGAGTTCCATCGGCCCGGTGGGAATCTCGACCGGCTGCGCGCCCAGCTCCAGCGCGCGGGCGTAGGCCTTGTGGGCGTCGCGCACGCGAAAGGCCAGGCCACAGGCCGAGGGGCCGTGCTCGGCGGCAAAATAGGCCGCCAGGCTTCGCGGCTCGCGGTTGACGATGAAATTGATCTCCCCCTGGCGAAACAGCAAAACATCCTTGCTGCGGTGCCGCGCGACGAGCGTGAAGCCCATTTTTTCAAAGAGCGGCTCGAGCACGTTCGGGGTGGGAGAAGCGAATTCGACGAACTCGAACCCCATGAGTCCCATGGGATTCTCGAAAAGATCGGGCATCGTGGCGCTCCCTGCGGGAATGCGCCGATTGTAGGGTTGTCGCCGGGTCGTGTGCCACTTCGTGTGGCGGATCAAGCACCCGGCGAATTCAGGCGCTGGAGAGCCGCTGGATCGCGGATACGAAGCGGCGCAGCGTTGGCGACAGGACGCCGGGCTCCAGGCGGATGTCGATGAGCTGGAAGCGTCCTCGCGCCGACCAGGATCGCTCGAGCGCGGTCGCAAGTTCCCGGGCGTTGCGCACGACGTGCCCGTCCCCGCCCATTCCCGGCGCCATGGAGGCGAAGTCCCATGGGCCCAGGTCGTTGAACCCCGAGTCGGGCTCGAAGGTCCGCAGCATTTCCCACCCGGCGTTGTTGAGCACGAGGACCACGGGATCGCATCCGCAACGCGCGGCGTTGCCCAGTTCCCAGCCCGTCATGGCAAAGGCCCCGTCCCCGACGAGCACGAGAGGACGGCGCCCCGTGGCGACCTGGAGCCCGATCGCGGCCGGGACGGCGTAGCCCATGCCGGCGTAGTAGCCGGGGGCCACGAGCGGGCAGTCGCGGATGTCCATCGCCGTGAAGAGGCAGTCCCCGACATCGCAGGCGATCGGGAACGAGCCGTGCGCCTGCACGAGCGCGTTGACGGCGCCCGCGATGTCGCGCGGGCCGAACCGGTCGTCCCGCTCCGCCACCGGGACGGGGCGGGGCGAGGAGGGGGCATCGACAGGGATGGCTTGCCGCGCAGGCACGCGCTCGAGCAGGGCATCGATGAGGGCATCCAGGGGCAGCTCGTGGTAGACATGGTGTCCCATCGCCACGTCGCCGTCGAACACGTGGATGGCAAACCGGATGTCGATGCGCTGCGCCGAGACGGCGAAGTTCGTGTCCGAGACGATGACCCCCAGCAGCAGCAGGCCATCGGATTCCTCGACGAGTTCGCTCACCCCGGGCTCGCCGGCGAGTCCCAGATAGATGCCGGCCATCTCGATGTCCTGTTCGGCGAGAAGGCCCTGGCCCATGATGTTCGTGACGACCGGGATTCCGAGTCGCCGCGCAAGTTCGGCGACCCGCGCCTCGAGACCGTAGCGGCGGATCTCGACCCCGACCATCAAGACGGGGCGCCGGGCACGGCGCAGGCGGGCCAGCATCTCGTCGGCGCAGGCCGCGAGGCGCTCGGGATCGGGCAGCGGCCGGACCCGGGCCGGCACGGGGGCGCAGGGACGCGCCGGCATGTCGCGCGGGATCTCGAGGTACACGGGTCGCGAGCGCTCGAGCGCGGCATCGAGCACGCGCGCGATCTGGCCCGGGGCCCGCGCGGCGTCATCGAGGCGCGCGCGATCGACGGTGAGTTCCTCGAACACGCGCCATTGGGTGTCGAGCGACTTCACCTGGTGATGGAGGAGATATCCGCTTGCCGCTTCCCGCGCGGCCGGCGCCCCCGAGAGCACGACCAGCGGCACCCGCTCGGCGTAGGCGGCCGCGACGGCATTCACGAGGTTGAAGGCCCCGGCGCCGAAGGTCACCGCGGCAACGCCCAGGCCTCCGCGCACGCGCGCCGCCGCGTCGGCGGCAAATCCCACTCCGGGCTCGTGCGAGAGCGTGTGCACGGGAAGCACCGCCGAGCGCTCGAACTCGCGAAACAGCGGCAAGGCGAAATCGCCGGGAATGCCGAAGATCTCGGTCGCCCCGCGATCGCGAAGCGCCTCGAGGAGACGGTGCGAGAGGGTGGTCATGGCCGGCGAGCGTACTGCAGGTCGGCCGGGGTACCCCCGGGGTGAAATCAAGGAATCCACGGATGGATGGCACGTGGCGCCCGTACGGGCGGTCATTGCCGGTGCCGGGGAGGAGGTCCTAGACTGGCCCCCGCAACCTGAACCGAGCATGAACCGAGCCCTTCTCCGCTGCATCATCGTCGCCGACGAGGTCCGCGTCCCGATCGCCTCGGATGTCGCGCAGGCACTCGTCGACCAGGGGCTGCGGGTCGAGATCGTCCCCTTCTCCCAGGTCGAGGAGGCGGGACAGGCCCAGCTCTGGATCCTGTGCGCGGCGATGGCCACGCTTCCCTGGGCGGTCGCCCAGCTTCGTGCCGCCGATCCCTCGTGCGCGATCCTCGTTGTCGCCTCCCTCGGGGAGGAGGCGGGGATGGACCCGCTCTTCGAGATGGGGGTCAACGATTTCCTGCTGTCGCCGCTTCGTCCCGGCGAGCTCGTGAGCCGCTGCATCCGCGCGCTCGGGCTCACGAACGGGATGAGCGAACCTGTCTTCTCGCGCTCCAGCGGCGCCGAGCGGGGCCTCACGAGCGGCAACATCCGCGTCAACGCCGCGCTCGCGCGCGCGCCCCGCATCGCGGCGAGCCGCAATCCGACGGTGATCTTCGGCGAACGGGGATCGGGGCGCGCCTCCTACGCGAGGCTCCTCACTCGCCTGGGCCGGGTCGAGACCCTGGCCGAGGTCTCCTGCGCGCACCACTCGCACGAGGATTTCCCGCAGCGCCTCGAGGCGGCGGTCGCGCAGGCGCGCGAATCGGCCGCGGGCGGCGCGGTGCTCCTGCACGACATCGATTCGCTCAGCGTGGGCGCGCGGCGCGACGTGCTCCACTGTTCCTACGCGAGCCGCTCGCGCGTGCGCTTTCTGGCCACGGCGCTGCCCCGGCTCAACGGCGGGGCCTCGCTCTGGGCGGCGCGCATCCTGGGATCGGGCTCGATCCACATCGAGCTCCCCGCGCTGCGCGAGCGGCGCGAGGATATCCTGCTCCTCTCCAACCGGCTCTTGCGCGAACTCAACGCCGATGCCGATCGACCCAAGTCCCTCAGCCCGGCGGCGGTGGCCTGGCTTCTGGCGCAGGACTGGCCGGGCAACATCGCCGAGCTGCGCGCAACGCTCGCCGGAGCGATCTCCGCCAGCGGCGAACGGGATCTCATCGGCGTGAGCGACCTCGATGGCGCGGCCGGGACCCGGGCCGACCGCAGCGTCTCGTTCCAGCAGGTCAAGTCGAAGATGCTCGAGCGCTTCGAGAAGGACTTCCTGCAGCAGATGCTGGCGTCCTGCCGCGGCAACATCAACGAGGCGGCGCGCGTCACGGGCAAGAACCGGCGGGCGCTCTTCGCGCTCATCCGCCGGCACGAAATCGACGTCGACCGCTACCGCGAGGGTCCGGTCTTCGAGCTCACCGGAGTTGGCCGTCCGTCAGATTGATGATGGTGACACGCTCGGCCCCGCTTTCCGTGATCGTGGCAAAGGCGTCCCCCGCCGGCCCCCGGAAATAAATCACCCGCGCCGCATTGGGCACCGCGGCCCTGGCGGGCGCGATGGCCCGCTGCATGCCCCGCTCCGCGAACTGGCGAACGAGATGCGCCTCGATGGCGTTGACCGTATTGTCATTCGCAAAAGCGAGCGTCTTCGCGGTGACACCGTGGTCCGTCGACTGCATCGAGGTGAGCATGCGCGATCCGGCGGGAAGGAGAAGGCCGAACGTGAGGTTGGGTGGGTTTCCCGTCGGTGGCGTCGACTTCATCACGAGGGCTTCGCTTGCGATGGGTCCCTGGGCCACCACCCGCACGGTGATCATTCCATTCTCGTCGAGGTGACTGACGAAGACGTCCTTGCCGTGCTCGACGACCCGGACGCGATCTCCAAGGGCCTCGCGGTAGTGGTCGACCATCGATTGCTGCGAAATGGGCGCCGTGACCCGTTCGATCTGCACCGGGATGCCGTTGAAGTACGCGTTCTCGCCCATGCGCTCCAGGTGCGCGTCCCGGGGGAGGGGCACGACCTGCGCCCGCGCAAGGACGGGCAGGAGCGCGAGGAGCAAGGCCAGCGCAATTCGAGTCCGGCTCATTGGCAGCTCGGCGGCACGGGATCGAGACGGTCGCAGGGCACGATGTTGGGATCGGGATTGCCGAAACTGGGTGCCGGATCCAGGAGCAGTTCGACTGGAGGCGTGAAGATCGTTCCCGCGAGCTTGAGGGCGTCCATCGGCCAGGACCAGGCGCTGCCCATTCCGTTGACGCGGCTGCTGACCTGCGCCGAACCGCTGGCAGCCCAGGTATCGGTGATGATCCCCGCCTGGCGGTTCATCGTCAGATCGATGCCGGTCCAGTTCGTGAGCCTCGCGGGCACCGCGGGCTTTGTCGAGACCCTGGAAGTGTAGAAATTGCCGACCGGCAGGCCGAAGTCGGAATAGGACGGTGCAACGGGCAGATTGGAGCCCACCGGCACGGGCGAATCCTGCACCGTTCGGGTATGGACGACATCGGTCTGCACATTGGCGATCAGCTGGTCCGCACGGTAGTCGACCCAAAGGGGATTGCGGTAATTCGGGGTATTGCCCGCGACGTCACCGGTCTTGATGGGGGCATCCCAGGTCGTGAAGAAACGTCGCTGGATTTCGGACTGCACCGTCGCGGTGTCCTTCGTGGCAAAGGGACCGTTCACCGTGATCTCGAACGCTCCATATCGCGCTGCATTCGTCGTCTGGTGCGCGATGTCCGCGTACTTGCCGATCAGCGGCACGATGAGGAAAAGCGGCAGCAGGACGATCATCAACACCACCATTTCGGTGAGTGACTGGCCACGGCTGCGGCGGGCGGGCAGACTGCGGTTCACGGTCATGGGATTTTTCCTGCGTTGGATCCGCCGTTGCCGGGGATCGGAGGCGATGCAACTTCGGTGATCTTCATGCCGGATGGAACGTCCAGGACATTCGAGCGGAATTTGGCCTTCCAATCGAGGAAGTCGAACTTGCCGCCGATCCACTCCCCGGGGCGCCCCGCCGGGTGGTCGAACCATTCCGCGATGGCGAGGTCCGCAAAGGGCGTTGGAAAGGCGGGCGGCAGCACGCGGCAGGTCTGGCTGTGGAGCTTGGGCGTATCGAGCACCCAGAGCTTGCACGGATGGTCTCCCGCGACCCTGGCCTGGCCCGCCGCGGTCCACCCGGGAGGACCGTCCCCGGCATGCTGCCGGAGGTCGCCGACGACGCGCGCCAGCCCGGGCGTCTGCGGAACGCTGCCGACTGCCGCTACGTGCCGGCGACGGCCCGTATGCCGTTCGAAGTCGACCTCCACCAAGTCCTCGCCCTGGGGCGAGCGGGTGACGAAGATCCCGGTGCGGATGGCGATCAGTTGCGGGTGGCACACCCCATTTCTTGCTACCAGCGCGTGCCCCGCGTTGTAGTGCGCAACGCGATTGTCGTGGTAGTAGCTGGTCATGGCCGACGTGCCATCCAGTTCCGCGTCGGATGGCGACAAGGCGAGCGGAGTTCCCAAGGCCCTGCACATTGCCTCGAGCCGGGTCCGGTCCATGGTCATCGATCGCGAGGCATGCACGGTCTGCCGCACGATCAGTCCTTCCACGAGCGGCGAAGAACCATCCTCCAGCGGAAATATCTCTTCGCTACGGACGGCCGGGACCATGGCAGCGACCAGTGCCAGGGACAGACCCGCCAGGGACCCGGACCCAGGAATCATGGGGGCGTGACGGGCGGAAGGAGCTTTCCGCCCTGGTAGAGCAGCGCCGCCGCCGCCTTGACGGTGTCGGGGGTTGCGATGAGGTGGGCCTGCCAGTATGGACTGTAGAGGCTGGGCAGTTCGGTCAGGCCGTCGGGCCGCTTGTCCGGGCGGGCGAAATACACCTCCGCGGTGGAGATCGAGGCGATCTTCGAGCTCGCGGCGTCCGCGGCGGCGAAGAGATCGAGTTCGCCCGAGGGGTGGATGTTCGGATTGCGTCCCGCACTATTGATGGATCCCGGGGTCCTGGAAGTGTTCATCGGCTTATACACGAACACCGTGATCGGCAGGCGCGGGTCCTTGTTGGTGAGGTCCGCAAGGTCAATCGTGATGCCAAGGCCCGGCCAGTACGCGCCGTACTGGGTCAGGTCGACCTGGTTGTCCAGTGCCATCTGGGTCGTCTGCGGGTTCTCCGCCCTGGCACCGCCAGCGGGCCCGGCAGTCCCGCTCGAGCCGTTGGCGGCGAGGTCAACCGAGGCGTAGGCGATCGGCGTTTCCTGGTCGCTACACCAGGACAGGCCGATCTTCCCGCATCCGAAGGTCGTCCCGTGCGAGGCGAGCGTGTCGACCGCAACCCACTCGTCGTAGCTCACGAGGTCCGTTCCGCCGCGGCGCTTGATGGCGACATCCTTTTGAATGAAGGGAATGTCGACGCCATTGATGGTCCAGCTGCGGTTGGCGGTGAACGCATCGCGCGAGCGCGTCACAACGCTGGCGAGCCTCCCCCGCTCGTCGCCGTTCGTGTCCTTGCCGTAGATGTGAGTGAAATTCCAGTTCTGGTAGACCGCGGTCAGGACAACCTCCGCCTGGAGGGTCGGATCGGATTGCTGGGCAACCGCCGTCGCGACCTTTCGCTGCGTGACCATGGTGGCAAGACCCGCGTCCGTCGCAACCAGGCTCACTCGCAGTGCCGCGAGCGTCAGGTCGAAGGCATCGATCAGGTAGCCGGCGTAGGGAGCGTACTGCTGGATGTAAGTCGTGATGCTGCCGCCAAAATAGGCATTGACGATGGCGGTACCCGTCAAGGTCAGGGAGAACTGCAGCAACTTCTGGTAGTTCGCGAAGTCGAGGTAGTAGGACCAGCGGCCAAGCTCGATGAGGAGGACTCCGTCGTTGATCACCGCGTTGGCGAAGTATTCGAGCCAGGAGATGAGGCTGAGGGTCTGGCCGATCGCAAGCTCGTTGGCGACGATGGCGCGGTTGAGGTAGGCCTCGAAATTGAGCGCACGGGCCTCCACGACGCCCGTGCTGTAGGCGGCGGTGTCCGAGGCGTTGGCCACGGTCAGCTTCTCGTCGACAAGCTTGCTCGTGCTGAACAGGAACAGCATCGACGCAATGATCGCGATGAGGAAGACGAGCCCCAGGGGAAGGGCCTGGCCGCAATCGCCGCCGGTGCGACGGTGGTTAGGCGGGAATCGCATCGACAGGATCTCCGGGCCGGGCACGCAGCCCGCCGAACGCGCCGCGGCTCCGGGACCAGGAGAACGCAAGCAGGGAGGACAGAAGGAGGAGGATCGGCAAGGGGGCAAAGCCGTAGCGCACGAACGGCGTGATCCCCTCGCGCGGTACGACGGTGGCCTCGAGGAGGGCAAGATCGTTCGGCTCGAGGCGTGCGAGCACGCGGCCATGGTGGTCGATCACGGCCGATATTCCCGAATTGACCGCCCGAAGGACCGGCCGACCCGTTTCCAGGGCCCGCGCCTGCGACAGGCGCAGGTGCTGCAAGCGAAGCAAGGTGGAGTCGGACCAGCTGTCATCGCCCAGGTCGGCCAGCAATGCCGAGCCGCCCAGTTCCCGGCTCGTCTGCGGGAAGGCCACGTCGAAGCAGACCATCACCCCGACACGAACTCCGGCAAGAATGGGATTGGGCTGGTCTCCGGGCCCGCGGCCCGCCGCCTCGCTCTCTGCCATCCGCCGCTGCGAGAAGAGCCCGCCCAGGACTTCCGGGGCGGGAACAAACTCCCCGAACGGGACGAGGCGCCGCTTTCGCACGGTCTGCACCCCGGAATCGCCCAGGGTGAGCGCCGTGTTGTACCGAAGCCCCGATGCGGAATCGACCTCGTAGGTGCCGATGAGGACGTCGCGGCCCGTGGCCCGGGCAAAATCGCTGGCGTGTCGCAGGTAGGGCGAGACCTCCGCAGCCGGGCGGTGTGTCGCCCCCTCGGGCAGGACGAGCAACCGGGCATCGGCGTTGCGGATCGCGTTGGCATAAAAATCGAGTGAAGACTTGAGCGCGACCGGATCGGAGAGCTGCCCGGATTCGAAATTGCCCTGCACGACCGCAGCCCGGATCGCAGAGCCGCCCTCGGTGGTCCAGGGCGCAAGCGCGAGCGCCGCGCACGAGAAGGCGATGAACGCGGCGCCGAAAGCGGGTCGCCGCCACGAGGAGAGGCCGGCGCGCAGGGCAAGGATGGCGCTGGCGGCGAGTCCGCACATCGCGGCGCAGGCAAAGCCAACCCCCAACATTCCCGTGACCGGGGCGAGCGGCGCCAGTGGGCTGTAGGGCACCTGGGAGAGGCCCAGGGAGAACCAGGGCAGGGCCCACTCCCCGGTCGCGCGCAGGGCGTCGAGCGCGGTCCAGGCGGCAGGCACGACCAGACCCAGGCGAAGGAGGCGGTATCGCTCGCCACCCGTGGCGATTGCGCTAAGCAGCAGGACGATCAGGGTGCCGATCGTGACCACGACCACCGGCAGCACCCAGGCGCCCTTGGGGGTCGCGCCCATGGCCTGGGCATGCGTGTGGAAGATCCACTGCACGCCTCCCAAGGTGATCCCCAGCGCGAATCCCAATCCCGCTACCACAGCTCCGCGCAGCGAGGTATCCTGTGTTGCAAGAAACCAAATGGTCACGCCGATCCAGGCAGCCCAGAAGGTCAGATCGAACGCAAACGACTGGACGAAAACCGTCCCGCCGACTGCTGCAGCCAGGGGGCGCCACAGAGGAAGAAAGCGCAGGGCAAAGCGCTTCGCAGGGGCTGCCATAGAGGGAAATCGCGGACGTTGCATCTCGTGCGCGATGTTCGCGGGTCGTACCGGCGGGCGCCATGCCCGCAGCAGGGGATGGACAAAAAAGTCCATCCCGCCGGGGGATGGTGCGGCCTGTCCATGACGCAAAACGGTACTGGCGATCGCGCCGCCGCATGCCTCTAATTGCACCGGGACCCTGCGGAAGCGCGTGACCGCCGGGCCTGCCGCGAGGTGACGTGGGCACCGGGCATCGACACGACCGAATCGAGTAGGGGGAACGCATGAAGAAGCAATCGAACCTGATCCGCCGCAACAAGGGCCAGGGCATGACCGAGTACATCATCATCGTGGCGCTGATCGCCATCGCCGCCATCGCCGTGTACCAGTATTTCGGCCAGACGGTTCGCAACCAGACCGCGGCCGTTTCGCAGGAACTCGCTGGCGTCAACGGCTCGACGTCCGTGACCGCGGCGGGCACCGCCGCCGCGGCAGCGGCGACGCAGGCCGGTACGAAGGACACGCTGTCGACCTACGGCAACCAGGCTGGCCGGTAATCCGCTAGTCCCTCGTCGCCCGGCCGGGTGACGAGGGTTGCACGGGGCACCCCGGTGTGCCCCGTGCAACCGGGAACTCCTCCGACGTCTAGGCAGGAATCATGTCCATGAGAGGGCAGGGTATGGGCTTCCCTGGATTTGCGCGCGCGACGCGAAAGGGACAGAGCAGCGTCGAGTACGTGGTCGCGCTGGCGGTGGTCGCGGCGCTGTTGCTCGCCGATGCCCAGACGGGAAGCGGGAAGTCGGTTCTCGTCGAGTTCCTCGACGCCGTGAAGACGGCCTGGACCAATCTGCTATTCGCGATGTCCCTGCCGGTTTGAAGGACTGATCCAGCACATGATTTTCAACCGCACCACGATCGTCCTTCTCGTAGCTCTCGTGCTCGGGGGTGGGGCGGCGTTTCTGGCCAACCGCTACCTGCGAAACCAGGTCGAGGAGATCGAGGCGCGCAGCAAGGTTGCGACGGTGTCGCGGGTCGTGCCGAAGGAGGACCTTGCCAAGGGCGCCGTCCTGACGGCCAAGAACGTCGCCGTCCGCGAGGTCCCCCGGGAGTGGTCGATCTCGAACGGCATCACGCCCGAGCAGTTCAACCGCGTCGATGGCACAGCCCTGGCCTATCCCGCGCAAAAGGGCGAGCAGATTGCCTGGTCGATGCTCGAGGGCCAGCGCACGCCGACTTTCTCCTCGCGCGTGTCGGCCGGCCGGCGCGCCGTCACCGTGGCGGTCGATGAGATCAGCTCGATCTCCGGACTGCTGGAGCCCGATGACCTGATCGACGTGATCGTCACGGCCAAGCAGGGCAGCCGCCAGTTCGCCTTTGTCCTTCTCCAGACGGTGAAGGTCCTGGCCACCGGCACCAAGGTCCAGCAGGTCAACGATGGTCCCGATGGAACGCGGCGCAGCTTCACGACCATCACCATCGATGTCACACCCGAAGAGGCGCGGGAAGTGATCGCTGCGCGCGAGATCGGGAAGGTCACCGCGATGCTGCGCGCACCCGGCGATCACGGCCGTGTATCGATGGCGCGCAGCGACGCCGCGGCCTTGCTGGGGCTGGTCGATGCCCCCGCAGCCGGGGGAGGGGGCGGCGTTCCGGTCGTCTACGGAGGAAGGAGCGGCCCGCTGCTGATCCCGCGCCTGAATGTCGAATCGCCCGGCGCCGGCCACTGATCAGGATCCGCCTTGCAACGAAAAACAATGAGCAACAACCGCTTCCACCGGACCCTGGCGACCGGCCTGATGGTCGCGGTCATCATCCTCACCGGAGCCGTCGCGGCGCAGGAGAAGAAGATCGATGTCGGGCCATCGTCCCAGGCGACGGTGGCGCCGATGCAACCCTCGATCGACCCTGCGACATCGTCGAGCGACGCGGTCATCAACATGTTCCAGGGCGAGACACGCGTCCTGTCGGGGCTCCGGCCGGCGCGCATCGCCGTTGGCGCCCAGAAGGTGCTGACCGCGAGCGCCCTGGACGACACCGATGTGCTGCTCATCGCCAACGAGACCGGCTCTTCCACGCTCATGGTCTGGAACCGGCAGGGTCGCCTCACCCGGTTCAATGTCCAGGTGAGCCTGCCCGCGAGCGCACTCATCAACCGCGAGATCCAGGATTTCGTGACCAGCATTCCGGGCGTCAATGCGCGCGTGATCGGTACGCGGATCCTCGTCGAGGGCCACGACCTGGGGGACGACGCGCTGGCGCGGATCGACCTCCTCGCCAGGGCATATCCCCAGATCATCAACTTCACCGAGCACATGGGCTGGGAGCGCATGATCCAGCTCGATGTCAAGGTGGTGGAGTTCAAGAAGAACAAGTCGCTCCAGCTCGGGATCCAGTGGAGCCCCAACGCCTACGGACCCATGTTCGGCGTGGTGGGCGATGTACTGCACAACGGGACCTTCAAGCTCATCGCCCCGCCGCAGACGAATGCGCCGACGGGCACGGAGAACCTTCCGGCGTACACGACGCCCTTCAAGACCTACCTCGGGCTCACGACCGCGCTCACCTCGCAGATCAACATGGCGGAAAGCCGGGGCGACGCCGCGATCCTGGCGACCCCCAAGCTCACCGTTCGCAGCGGCGGGCACGCCAAATTCACCTCGGGCGGCGAGATCCCGTACTCGGCCATCGCGCCCAACGGCGTCGCCTCCATCGACTTCAAGGAATATGGCGTCCGCCTCGACGTGCGTCCCTTCGCGGACGGACATGGGGGAATCCGCGCGCTCGTCGAGGCCGAGGTGAGCAATGTCGATACCTCCATCCAGACGGGAGGGGGGCCGGCGCTGACCAAGCGCAGCGCCTCCACCGAGTTCAATGTGCACACCGGCGAGACGATGGTCATTGCCGGGCTGCGCAACCAGACGACCGTGAAGTCCGTCAACAAGGTCCCCGGGCTGGGAAGCATCCCGATCATCGGGCGTCTCTTCCGAAGCGACGACGACAACGCGCAGGACACCGAACTCGTGATCTTCATGACCGCCAATATCGTCGATGCGCAGACCGAGGCGGCGGACCAGCGGCAGAAGGATGAAGTCGTGCGCGAAACCGCCGGTGTCGTCTCGCCGGCCCGTGATGCACCTGCGGTACGGGACTGGGATCCCGGATTCTGAGGAAGGATCGCCATGTTTCTCGTGCGAATCACCGAGCCGGGCGGCGAGACGCGCGTCCTGCCGGTGCGCGAAAAGAGCGCAAAGGTCGGTAAAGGCAACGACTGCGAGGTGAAGCTCACCGGCTGGCGCGTGGGACGGGAGCATGCGCGCATCTTCCGCACATCGGGCGGCCTCGTGATCGAGGACCTCGGCCATCTCACCGGGACCTGGATCAACGGCAACCGGATCGTCCACCACGGCCCGCTGACCCTGGGCGACGAGATCATGATCGCCGGATACAAGTTGCGCGTCGAAGACAAGAAGGACGCGGTCTCGCTCAAGGCGGCGATGGAGTCGACCGCGGCTCCCTTCACGGCCGAGGTGGCGGACCGCAAGCTGGGCGGCGTGGCGCTGGCCTCCCCCGTCGCCCCGCCCCCCGCTGCCCGTGCGACGGTCGCCGCGCATCCGGCGGCGACATCCCCCACGGCCGAGCGCCTTCGCATCCAGGTCCGGTTCCAGTGGCGGCGGCGCATCCACTCGCGCCTCCTGGAGATCATCGACCTGCGGCGGCGCGATTTCACGCGCATGAAGGACGAGGAGATCCGCGGCGAGACCGAGGAACTCATCCGCGAGATCATCGCCAAGGAGGCGGATCTTCCGGCCGACATCGACCGCGCGACGCTGCAGCGCGAGGTTCTCAACGAAGCCGTCGGCCTCGGGCCGCTCGAGGAGCTTCTCGAGGACGATTCGGTCACGGAAATCATGGTCAACCGCAACGACGAGGTCTATGTCGAGCGTGGTGGCCGACTGGTCCTGCATGAGACCGGGTTCTCGAGCGACCGCGCGGTCATGGGTGTGATCGAGCGCATCGTCGCGCCTTTGGGCCGGCGCATCGACGAGTCCTCGCCGCTCGTCGACGCGCGCCTCAAGGACGGCTCGCGCGTCAACGCGATCATTCCGCCGCTGGCGCTCAAGGGTCCGACGCTGACGATCCGCAAGTTCTCCAAGCGCCGGCTGTCCGCGGAAGACCTGGTCGGGTTCGGGTCGATCTCGCCCGACATGGCGGAATTCCTCCGCATCTGCGTCGAGTACCGGAAGAACATCATCGTCTCGGGAGGAACGGGCTCGGGCAAGACCACGTTCCTCAATGTCCTCTCCAACTTCATTCCCGATGGGGAGCGCATCGTCACGATCGAGGACGCGGCGGAACTCAAGCTCAACCACTCGCACCTCGTTTCCCTCGAATCCCGCCCTTCCAACATCGAAGGCCGTGGTGCGGTGCTCATCCGCGACCTCGTGAGGAATGCCCTGCGCATGCGGCCCGACCGGATCGTCGTGGGCGAGTGCCGCGGCGGCGAGGCGCTCGACATGCTCCAGGCCATGAACACCGGCCACGAAGGATCGCTGACCACGCTGCATGCCAACACCCCCCGCGACGCCATGGCGCGCCTCGAGACCCTGGTCCTGATGGCGGGCATGGACCTGCCCCTCACGGCGATCCGCGACCAGATCGCCTCTGCGATCGACATCATCGTGCAGCAGACGCGGTACGCCTGCGGCAGCCGCAAGATCAGCAGCATCACCGAGATCACGGGGATGGAGAACGGCCGCATGCAGCTGCAGGAGATCTTCAAGTTCGACCACAAGGGCTACGGCGAGGACGGAAAGGTGATGGGGCGCTTCGTCGCAACCGAGAACATTCCGCACTTCTACGAAGAGCTGCGCAGCCAGGGCGTTGAACTCCAGCTGTCGATCTTCGGGGCGCAGGCGGCGGGCAAGGATTCGCAAAAGGGCGGGGAGGACGGCGGGACGATCGGCGCGAGGGCCGCCTGATGGACCCGCTCCTGCTCCTGACCCTGGGCATCGCACTGGCCGTAACGCTCGTGGTCTGGGCCGGCGTCGACCTGGGCTCCAATGCGCTCCAGCTGTATCGCAAGACGTTCACGGAGCGCGCGGATTTCAACCTCCGCAACCTGTTCCTGTTCCTCGATCCGACGCGGCTCTATGTCGTCAACATCGGGGTGATGCTGCTGGCGCTGGTGCTGGTCTGGGCCTTCACCGGCAGCGTCTTCCTGGGCCTGATCACGGCGGGCGGACTGGCCTTCCTGCCCTGGTGGCTCTTCCGCTTCATGCGCCAGCGCCGCCTGGACAAGATCGAGGAGCAGTTGCCCGATGCGCTGCTCGTGCTCGCAGGCGGACTCAAGGCGGGGGTCAGTCTCACCGTCGGCATCCAGCAGCTGGTGCGGGAAACCCCCGCGCCGATCTCCCAGGAATTCGACCTCGTCCTGCGGGAGCAAAAGCTCGGCGTGTCGCTCGACGAGGCCTTCGAGAACCTCGCCCGGCGCATCCCGACGCAGTCGATCATTCTCGTGATTTCCGCCATGCGCATCGCGACCGGAACGGGGGGCAATCTCTCGGAGACGCTGGAGCGGGCCTCGCAGACGGTGCGAAGCAAGCTGGCGATGGAAGGAAAGATCCGCGCGCTCACTTCCCAGGGAAAACTCCAGGCGCTCGTCGTCGGTGCGCTGCCCCTGCTCATGATGTACGTCCTGACGCGGATGGAGCCCGAGGCGATGTCGCGGCTCTGGACTACGCGCATGGGCATCGCCACCCTCATCGTGATCGGGCTGCTCGAGGTGTTCGGGATCGTCCTGATCCGCAAGATCGTGGCGATCGAGGTCTGAAATGGCCTCGAATTCCACCTTCATCGTCTACGGCGTCGCGCTCATGGTGTTCTGCTCGGTCGCGCTCGTCGCCTGGCTCGTCGGCGGCGCAGTGGCCGAGGTTCCGCCCGACGACCGCACCTACATGGACCCGGCGCCGCTTGCGTACCGCCTGCTCTGGCTTCCCATCACCTGGCTGTCGTTCTACCTGGGCCGGGTCCTCTCGGTGTCGTACCGCCAGGCCTGGGTCGTGCGCCTGCGAAAGGCCGGGCTCGACTATTCCCTCTCGCCGGAGCAGTTCGTCGCCGGCCGGCTTCTCCTCGCGGCGTTGTGGGGTGCCCTTGCGGGCTGGCTGGCTTCCTCCTTCGGGCGCGACTGGATGTGGCCGGCCGCCATCGGGTTCGGGTCGGGTTACCTCTACCTGGGAATCTGGCTCAAGGACCGGGTCGACGCGCGCAAGCGGCTGCTCCTGAAGCAGCTGCCGTTCTACCTGGACATCGTCACGCTCTGCGTCGAGGCCGGTCTCAATCTCACCGGTGCGTTCGAGCAGGCGATGCACAAGGGCCCGCCGGGTCCGCTCCGGGAGGAGTTCGCCCGGATCCTGCGGGACGTTCGCGCAGGGAAAGCGCGCATGGAGGCGCTGCGCACATTCGCCGACCGCCTGAACGAACCCGCGATCACGAACCTCGTGAGCGCCCTGGTGCAGGCCGAGACCATGGGGATGAACCTGGGCCCAATCCTGCGCGCCCAGGCCGAGCAGCGTCGCACGGAGCGCTTCGTGCGGGCGGAGAAGCTGGCGATGGAAGCGCCGGTCAAGATGCTGTTTCCGCTGATTGCATTCATCTTCCCCTGCACCTTCATCGTCATCGCCTTCCCGATCATCCAGAAGTTCCTGGCGATGGGCCTCTGAGGGGACGCGATGGAGCTCTCGGTCCGCCTTCCACAGGAGCCGGGCGCGCCCCAGGCGAGTCCGGGCCTGCGCGTACGGGTCGCCTCGAACTTTTTCAGCCGGGCCCGCGGACTGCTCCTGCGGGCGCCGCTCGACTTCCAGGAAGGCCTGCTCATCGCGCCTTGCAACAGCGTCCACACCTTCGGGATGGGCCATCCGATCGATGTCGTTTTCGTCGATCCGCTCGGGGGGGTGCTGCGCATCGTCCCTTCGCTTCGACCCTGGGGCATGGCCTCGGACGGCGGCGCGGCCGGCGTGCTGGAACTCGCGTCCGGCGCCGCCGCGCATTGGGGCATCGGCGTGGGGGACGTTCTCGAGGACCTGCAGCGGGCGCTCGTGCCGCGCTCGTGGTTCGCGCCGCTTTCGCGCCGATCGCCGGAGGAATCATGAGATCAGGCTTCCCGGTCCCGATTCGCCGCCGGACGGCGCGCGGGGCGACGCTCGCGGAGTTCATCGTCGTCGTCCCGACGATGCTCATGCTCATTCTCGCGGTCCTGCAGGCTGCCTTTGCCTTCTACGCCAAGGGGCAGCTCAATTACGCGGCAACCGAGGCGGTGCGGGCAGGGATCGTGGGAAACGCCGACCCGCTGAAGATGAAAGTGGCGATGGCCAAGGCCCTTGCCGGATATTTCGGAGGCGGGACGACCGATGCCGCCCTGGCGACGTCGACCGGGAAGGCGGCCGCCGAGGTGTTCAATCCCGCGGCGTTGCGTTTCGAGGTGCTCTCGCCCACGACGGAGAGTTTCGCCGACTACAACAGTCCCGCCCTGCAACAGCAGCTCAATACGGGCAACCAGCGCGTCATTCCCAATGATTTCATCGGACAGATCGCCTGCCCCAAGGACGTCCCCAACTGCAAGAGCGATCCCAAGACCAACCAGTCGGGCCAGACCCTGGCGGACGCGAACGTCCTGGCGATTCGCGTCACCTACGGAATCCCGACCAACAAGCAGATGCCGCTCGTCGGGCGCTTCTATTCCTGGGCCATGCTTCACATGTCCCCCGGCGAGCCCGACGCCTTCACGACCGCGCTGGTGGCTCAGGGCCGCATTCCCATAACGGCCCGCGCCGTGATGCGCATGGAGAGCGCGGCGATCGAGAACAGCAATGTGAGCAATCCTGGTCCCGGCGACAACGGCACCCCCGTGAATGGCCCCGGCGCTCCGGGCGGAATTCCCGGGCCCAAGTGCCCCTGGTGGGATCCTTCGTGCGCCATCTGCAAGGACGGGGCGGGTGTCAGCCCGTGCACGCCACCGCCGCCGCCTTGTGACCCCAATACGGATCCGAACCAGTGCCGTCCGCCCGGTTGCAAGAGCGGGGATCCGTCCTGCGACCCCAAGTGCAACAGTCCCACGCTCTGCTGCTGCAACCCCACGTGCACCCGCCCCAAGGGTTCGCCGTGGAATGGCAGCGTCAGCCAGTGCTGCCCGGCGCCGTGATGGCCCCGGCGCCCTGGAGCCGGGGTCCGGTGCTCCGGGTTGGGAAGGCGGGGCTGCGGTCCCTTTCGGCATGCGGGCTCCGGCTGGTATGGCTGGGCGTCTTCGCAGCCGGGGCGGCATATTCCTCCTCGTCCTTCGCCTGCAGCGCGCCGCCCGGAGGACCGCCTCCTCCCTGCAGTTCGGCCGGGAACCCGATCGACGTCACCACCGGAAACAAGTTCCAGCGCGAGGTGGACCTGGCTCCCGTCCCGGGAACCCTCGGCGTCGAAGTGGTGCGCTACTACAACAGCACGGATCGCGCCGGTGGACCGACCGGATTCGGCTGGCGCCTCTCGTATGAGGCGCGCCTCTATGAGGTGAGCAATACCCTGCAGATTTCCCTGGCCGATGGTTCCCGCCGGATGTTCGATCGGGACCCCCGGCATCCGGCATCCTGCGGCGGACACCGGCCCGAGGACGGGCGCATCGTGATCGATCGCACGGCGGGAGACCGCGAGCGTTTCCGCTGGGAAATGCCGGACGGACATCGGTTCACCTTTGACGAAGACGGCTTCCTGTCGCAGATCGAGCGAACAGGCGGCGAGCAGGTGATCCTCGCCCGCGGCCCGCAGGGAGAATTGCTGCGGGTCTCGGATTCGCATGGCGGCGTGCTGGAATTCGTCTACGGCAGCCGCAAGGCGAAGGGATTCGGCGGTCTCGCGGCGATCCTCGCTCCCTCGGGACGAATCCGCTACGAGCACGACGACGAGCCTGCCGCCTCCGGCCGGGGCAACCTCACGGCGGTGATCCTGCCGGACGGCAGCGGGCGGCACTACCACTACGAAAAGGAACTGCAGGGAGCGGACCTTTACCCTCATGCCTTGACCGGCATCAGCGCGATCGACGTCTCGGGTCATGCGCAGCGGATCGAGACCTGGTCGTACGACGCCCAGGGCAGGGCGGTGACTTTCGAACGAGGGCCGTTCGGCAAGGGGCCCCATCGCATCACGCTTCGCTTCGAGCGGCCTGCGGCGGCAGGTGGCCTCGACGAGGAGCATCTCGGGCTGACGGTGCTCACGGATTCGCAGGGCCGGGTCACCCGGTACCGTCATGCGATCGTTGCCGACGAGCATCGGCTCGTCGAGGCGCTGGGACCGGGTTGCGAGGAGTGCGAGGCTTCCAACCGGCGCTTTCGCTATGACGGGCGCGGCCAGTTCGAGGAGGTCGAGGAACTCTCCGGCGACACGCGCCCGCAAACGGTGGGTTTGCGGCGTTACCTGCACGACGCGGCGGGACGGCTCGTCGAGATCCGGCAGCGATCGGCCACTGGGGGAGGCACTGTCAGATCCCTTGCGCGCTATCGCTACGAGGGGGAGTCGCTCCTGCCGACAAGGATCGACAGACCCAGCGTGGTGCCAGGACGCGAGGCGACCGTCCAGCTCGCATATGATGGAAACGGCCACCTCGTCCGGTGGGAGGAACGCGGCTTTGCGCCGGCGGGACGCGAGCGGGGTCCCGCTGCGTTTTCCGCGATTGCGCGCGGCGGATCGGCCCGCTACGACCCCAGCGGACGCCTCGTCCACCTCGAGGCCGCGGGTTTTGGCGGACCGGGCGTCGTCGACTGGACCTATGACGCCCTGGGGTTCGTGCAGGCAGCCAGATTTCCTGGCGGCACCCTGGAAGTCGTAGAGCGGGGCGCCGCGCATGTCCCCGCGAGGATCCAATGGAGACGCGGGACACGCGTCGTTCGCTTTCCGGCACCGTCCTTCGCGGGATCGGCGGAGAGTGGCGCGATCGAGGCGTGGCTGGTCGATCCCAAGACGGGCGCTCCGGTTGCGGACACGATGGTTTCCGTTCCGGGATCGGGCGCGCCCACGGGGGTGACGGATCTCCTGGTCGCCCTTCGACCCAATGCGGTCCTTGCAACCTCCATACCGGTTCCGTTTCGATCGCCGCCCGCAAGCGCGGGGACAGGCAACCCGGACGAGTCGGCAAACGGTGCAGCCGTACTCACGGGGGAGGACGGAGCGGCTGGAACGGCCGAGGAGGGCCTGCTCCTATCGGTGGCCGCAGGCGGGCGCACCGCGGAGCGCCGTTTCGACGATTTCGGGCGCCTGGCTGCATACCGGGAACCCGACGAGGGCTGGCACGAAGCCGAATACGACACGCAGGGCCGTATCGCGCGGATCGTCGATCCGCGCGGCGTGACGACGCGCTTTACCTACAGTGTCGACCCGTACCCCCTCGAGGCCCTCCGGTTCCTGCAAGGCTCCACGGCGCCGGTGCAGACCGTCTCCTACCGCTATGAAAATGGGCTGCTGGTCGAGGAGTCGGTCCGGGACGCCGACGGCCTTCGCACGCTTGCGACCCAGCGCGACGCGCTGGGTCGCGTGATGGCGGAGATGCAGTCGATCGAAGGCCTGGGCGGCACTCCCGTGCGCTGGGGCGCCCGGTATGCCTACGACGCCCTTGGCCGGCGCACGGCGCTCGAACTCGAGGGCCTCTCCAGTGTCCACTTCCGTTACGACGACCGGGGGCGGGTGATCGGAATCGGCGCTTCCCGGTTCGTCGGGGAACTCGAGCTCGTGCGGTCGGTGTCGTGGACTCACCTGGATTCCGGATACGAGGTTGCATCCTCGGTGTCCCTCGGGGACGGGACGACGGTGGAGACCGACTGGAGCGCGGCCGAGAAGTCGCTTGCCCGGAGTGAAACCGTGTCCGCCGGAGCAGGCGATGCCGCCCGTCTTCCTGCGTTCTCGCGTCCGGGCACGGGTCATGACGCCGCGGGTCTTCCCGCCGCCGTCGGGACCCGTGTGGGCGCACTCGATCTCGAGTGGGATGCCGCCCGGCAGCTGCGCCGCGTTTCGCGCGCGGGCACGGTCGTCGCAACCTACCTCTACGATGCCCGCGGTCGACGGATCGCGAAGATCGTCGGCGAAGGCGCACAGCGGCGGGTCGAGGTCTTCGCTTACGACGGGGCGAGGCGAATCGGCTCCGCCCGGGTCGGCTCCGATGGTGGCCTTGCCGGCAGGGAAGAGACGGTCTACCTGGGCTTGCGGCCGGTGGCGCTTTTGCGCCAGCGCACGGGCGGAATCGGCGACTCGCTGGCGACCCGCGTCCTGGGTGACGAACCCCGCTTCCTTCATACCGACATTCGCGGCGCCGTGCTTGCGATGACCGACGCGGGCGGGTCGGTTACGTGGCAGGCCCGGGTCGACGCCTTCGGGCGGCGCACGGTGCTGCACAACGCGGAAACCGCATTCCAGCCGCTCCTGCTCGTCGGACAGCATGTCGACGAGGAGTCCGGTCTCGTCTACAACGGAGCGCGCTACTACCTTGCAGAATCCGGGGTCTTCCTGTCGCCGGATCCCGCGGGACTCTCGCAATCGCTGACCGGCGTTCCATCGTCGCTCCTCCTCAATCAGTACGCATTTGCCGCGGGAAATCCGTGGTTGAACGTCGACCCCGACGGGGCGGCGACCCTCACGTATTTCGCCATTGACTCGGGATCTCCGACAGCGGCAGGAAAGCAGCCGAATTCCGCGCGCTGGGCGTTCATCCTCAGCAACATCGCCGGCATGCCGGGCGTGGTCTTCATC
>Ga0209698_10000979_pt1 | contig 32895 bp, 24 predicted proteins | sample LitLauG_LLR_2012_FD_187203 | JGI IMG/M metagenome (GOLD analysis project Ga0209698, IMG submission 187203) | Freshwater sediment microbial communities from Pennsylvania, USA - Little Laurel Run_MetaG_LLR_2012 (SPAdes) (version 2) | ecosystem: Environmental > Aquatic > Freshwater > Creek >... | reverse complement strand
CCTCCAAGGTCCTCGACGGCATGAAAGGCGACAACGCCGATCAGAACGCCGGCATCGCCATCGTTCGCCGCGCCCTGCAAGCCCCGATCCGTCAAATCGCCGAGAACGCCGGCGTTGAAGGCTCGATCGTGGTCGGCAAGGTGATGGAAGACAAGAGCGCGACCTTCGGCTTCAACGCGCAAACCGAAGAGTACGTCGACATGATCAAAGCCGGCATTATCGACCCGGCCAAGGTTGTCCGCACGGCTCTGCAAGACGCGGCCTCGGTGGCCGCCCTGATGATCACCACCGAAGCGGCCATTGTCGAAGCCCCGAAGAAGTCCAACGGCGGCGGCGCCGGCGGCATGGGCGGCGGCATGGGCGGTATGGGCGGCATGGGCGACATGGACTTCTAGTCCAACGCTCGAACCCCTTATTAAGGAGACAGGGCGGGGCCGCGAGGCTCCGCCCTTTTTCGTTTTGTCCTTGAGGACGGTGCGTCGATGCGCGCGGGGTGCTAAGGTTTGGCGGATACGTCACTCCGACGGCGAACGCACAAAAGCGACGTGGCGATATGACGAAACATCCTGCCGCATCCATCTCCCTGGGCCACTCATTGGCGATGGTCGTGAGCGTGGCTCTGACCTCGTCTCAGGCCTTGGCCGCGCCGGCGCTGGATGAGATCGCGGGGGTCTACAAGCACCGCTTCGCGAACGCCGACGTCCAGGGCGACAAATACACTTCCGAGGATATCCTTGAGATCGTGCCAATCGCGCCGTCGGCGGCCTATTTTCGGGTGCACCTCGAATTCTTCAACGGCCACGTCTGCGACCTGTCCGGAGTGGCGAACTGGCGCGTCGACCGGCTCGTATATGAGGGCCCAAAATCGGTCGACGGGGCGCCGTGTCAGCTCACACTGGCGTTTTCCAGCGGCGATGTGCGTATTTTCGAAGGTGAGAATGGCGCCTGCCGTGAACAAACCTGCGGCGCGCGCGGCGGCTATGGGTTCAACAACCACCAGGACGCGGATTTCGTAGCCGGCGAGCGACGGCCGATCCAGTATATGGCCCGTCTTTTGGCCTCAAGCGAATACCGGGAGGCCCTGACCGCCTACAAGGCCCCGTCCGCGGCGCGATGACCTTCAGCGCGCGAGGTGTGTGGCGCGTCTCGCTCTCAGGTCGCGCAGAATCTCATGGGCGGCGTTGTGCCCAGGCGCGCCTGTGACGCCCCCGCCAGGGTGGGTTCCCGAGCCGCACATGTAGAGGCCCCGTATGGGCGCGCGATAGTCGCCGTAGCCGAGCATCGGCCGGGCGCTATAAAGCTGATCGAGCGTCAGCGAACCATGGAAGATATCGCCGCCGGTGAGCGCCAGTTTGCGCTCCAGGTCGAGCGGAGACAGGATCATCCGCCCCAGGATCGCGCTCTTGAAGTTCGGCGCCAGGGCGTCGACCGTATCGACGATGAGATCGGCGACCGCCTCGCGATGTTCGTCCCAGCTGGCGCCATCGGGCAGACTTGGCGCGAACTGCTGGCAGAACAGGCTGGCGACATGGCGCCCGTCCGGCGCCAGGGAAGCATCGAGCACGCTGGGGATATGCATTTCGATGGAGGGACGGCGCGCCCAGCCATGCATTCGTGCATCCATGTAGGCGCGGTCGAGATAACCAAGCGATGGGGCGATGACGATGCTGGCGCCGTGTTGTTCGGCCCGGCCGGCGCTGGGCTTGCAGGTAAAGCTGGGCAGTTCGGCCAGAGCGACATTCATGCGGAACGTGCCCGAGGCGCAACGCCAGCCAGCCATCCGGTCCTTGAAGGGCTGATCCAGGTGTTCGGGCGCGACGAGGGAGCCAAACAGCAGTTTCGGGTTAAGGTTGGACACCACCGCGCGGGCCGACAGGTCGCAACCGTCCTCCAGAACCACGCCGCACGCCCTGCCTGCGACGACAGCGATTTCCCGCACCGGCGCGTCGGTGGTGATCTCGACGCCGACCTCCAGGCAGGCCTTGGCCATCGCCTGTGTGATTGAGCCCATCCCGCCGATAGCGTGACCCCAGGCGCCTTTGACGCCGTTCACCTCGCCGAACACATGGTGCAACAGCACATAGGCCGACCCCGGCGTGTAGGGACTCGCGTAGTTGCCGATGGTGGCGTCGAAGCCCATCAAACCCTTGAGCACGTCGGTCTCGAACCACTGATCAAGAATGTCGCCCGCGCTCTTGCCGAACAGGTCCAGAAGGTCGCCCTGGCCTTTCAGGCCCAAGGTCCGCACCTGATTGGCCAGGCCAAGGCCGCTGATCAGATCCCGCACCCCGCCGGCGGGATTGACCGGCGTTTTCAGCAACAGGGATCGCAGAAGGTCGACGCTGCCATCGAGATGGTGGTGAAAATCCTCAAGTCTGCCCGCGTCCTTTGCGGACCACCGCGAGACCTCCGCGTGAGACCGGGCTTTGTCCTTGTCGAGGATCAGACAGCGCTTGTCGTCGACCGGCGCGAAATACGAAAGGGGACGGATCACGACAGTCAGCCCATGGCGGGCCAATTCCATGTCGGCGATGACCTTGGGATTGAGCAGGCTGACGGAATAGCTGGCCACTGAATTGCGAAAGCCGGGATGGAACTCCTCGGTGATGGCGGCGCCCCCGACCACGCCGCGGCGTTCGAGCACGCGCACCTTGTAGCCGGCCCTGGCGAGGTAGAAGGCGCAGGTCAGGCCATTGTGGCCGCCCCCGACGATCAAGGCGTCATAGGGCATCTTGGCTCACTTCGCGGGCCAGTTCGGCGACGTAGCGCTCAACATAGGCCCGCGTTCCCGGTTCCATGAGCGAGAATGGACCTGGCATGTACGCGCGCGACCGCACGCCCTGCTGGTTGCGCTCGATGATCAGCTTGTCGGCCTGGCTGGTCACGTCCCAAAGCCAGGTCAAGGCGTCGACATCATAGTCACGACCTTCCATCGCCGATCCGTTTACCAGCCAGATCACTTCCATTTCGGTTCGCAGCACGTCGCGTGGGACGAAGCGATAGATCACGCCATGGTCGTTATAGGCGAGAAAAGCGCTGAGGAAGCCGAGTTCGGCGAAGACGCACCGTTCATCCCAGCGGGCTCCGGCAACGCCCATCGGCGGCGCCAGGGGGCGCCCATCGCGACTGCCAGTTACGCAGCCGCTGGATAGGGGCGAGCGCATCACGCGCGCCACCTCCAAACCGTCGGGTGTGCCGCCCCAGGCCTCAAAGTCCGCGAATTCGGTCCCAGGGTCAGGCTCGGGGCTCAAATCGCGGTTGTTTGGCCGAGCCAAGGCGTGGAGGACGGCGAACTCGCGGTGAGCCGGCGCGCAGTGGTAGCACTCGTGGTAGTTCTCCAGGACCAGCTTCCAGTTGGCTGAGACCTCATAGGTCTTGCGCGCCGCGACTTTGGCGTTTGGCCAATCGTAGAGGTCGGTCATCGCCGAGAGGGCGTCTTCGGCCCCGCCAAGAGCCGGGGGATTGGCGCCATGGCTGACGAAGATCAGGCCTCCGACAACCTTCAGCGCCACGGGACTCAGGCCATGGCCGGCGACGTCGAAGCCCGGCGGCATCTCGCGCGCCGTGCGCAGGCCGCCATCGAGGCCATACGTCCACGCGTGATAGGGGCAGGTGAACATCGCTCCGGCCCCGCGAGTCTCAACGCATATTCGAGAGCCACGATGACGGCAGACATTCGCGAAGGCGCGCAGGACGCCGTCTCCGCCGCGCGCCACGATCGCCGATTCCGCGCCGAGCTCCGAGGTCAGCCACTGACCGGGCTCGGCGAGTTCGCTGACGTGGCCGGCATAGGTCCAGCGATCTTCCAGTAAGCGCAAATCGACCTCGAAGATGTCGGGTCGGAGGTAGAAGCCTTGGGGCAGGGACAGGCCTGGGCGATAGGAAGCCGCCAGTTTGGAAAGCGTCGGTCGGGCTCGGTCAGCCGGCACGTCGGACCCCCTTGTCGCGGCTGAAACGTCCTTCAGAACCGTCACGAACACGCCCCGGCCTATCCGATCCGCCGCGCGGTGCGCAAGCCACCGACACGAAGCTTGCCCAAGTTGGGCGGACGACGACATTGCGGACGGGCGGCGAACAGTTCGCCGATTTCGGGTCGCCATTTCGCCCCATCGCACACGCTTGGCCGCAGATTGTGTCGGTTCCGGCAACTAGGGACTTTCCACGAGGTTAATGAAGTGTTAATTATGAATTTATGGTGTACGTCGGAACACGGGCGGCAGTTCTCAAGCGCGGCGCATTGGCGCTCGCGGTCGTGTGCGGTGTCGGCGTTTTGCCGTTTTCCCGCGCCGCCGCGGTGACGAACCTGACCAAAACCGCCGAATTCAGTCTCGACGTGTTTTCGCCGTCCACGCAGCTCGGCGCGCCGGGCGCGTCCATCGGGATGATTTACGTCGCCCAATCCGGATCGGGGCCAAGCGAGACATTGTCATTCGATGTGGAGCTCAAATCCGGCTATGAATTCGACTACCCGGCAAGCAGCCCGGGCACTTCCGGCGAATCTGGCGACGATGGGGGGAGTTCCTCGTCCACGCCTTCGTTGACCTTCGACCTTTTCAACCAGAGCCAACCTGTCAGTGGCAAGACCATCAAGGTCTTGAACCCGGCGTTCAAACAACTCTCCGGGTCCAGTTTCGTCGTGCCGGCCTTTAACACCTTCAAAATCGCCCCCGGTTTCAAAGGGTGGAATTACGCGATCCAGTGCCAGGCGGGCGGGAACGGAGGTGCATGCCAGCCAGGTTGGGATCCTGGGATCAATCCCACAAGCCTGAAGTTCAGCATTGCTGGCGCGACCCTGGCTGAGCTAGAGGCCCGCTCCGAGACCTACAACAAATTGCTGGTGTACTTTACGGCCAATGTCGTTGGCGACTGCCAGCAGAGTAAGAACAAGGAAAATTGGGGTGGCCAGCAGGCCTGTGGGTCCGGCGTCGTAGGCGCGACGCTCGCCACTCCGGAGCCCGGCGTCTGGGCGACCATGACGCTTGGCCTTCTCGCGGTTGGCGGCGTTCTGCGCCGACGCCGAGTCGGCTTGCGCGCGGCGGTCTGAGCCCCGAGTTCGGGCGCGATAGCCGACCCCCACCGGTCGTGCAGACGCCCGTTCGCTTGGATGTCCCCGCGGCGATATTCACATTGAGCCTGTCACGCCCTAAGCCCCAGAGGGCCGGGCGTTCGCCATTTCTACCCGCTTGGCGGATCGAGTGGCGAAACTGGAGTGGCCGGATTGGGCGATATTGATCAGGTTCTGTCGTCGTTCCGTCCTGGCGCGCGAATTTACATCCAGGGTGCGATCGGCGAGCCGCTGATTCTGCGCGAGCTGCTCGCGGCCGATCCCGCGGTGGTGGCCGGCGTGACAATTACGTCGTGCTTTCTGCCTGGGATGAACGAGTTCGACTATGCCGGGCTCCATCCTGACGCGCGGGCCGTAACGTTCCTGCTGCCCACGGGGATGCGGCCATCGTTCGAGGCGGGTCGGGTCAGGGTGCGGCCATTGCCCTATTCGCAGATCGCGGCCGCCCTGTCGGTCGACCCGCCGTTCGACCTGGCGATTTTTCAAGTGACCCCGCCGGGCGCGAACGGCTTGTGTTCGTTCGGTCCCTGCGCCGATTTTCCCGGGCTGGTCTGGCCGCGCGCCAAACGCAATGTGGCCTTCGTCAATCCCGGCCTCCCGCGACCGCTCCGAGGCGCCACGATCCCCTACGACGCCCTGGACGTCGCGGTTCCCTGGGACGGCGCGATGATTGCGGGGACCGAAGGGCCGCCGTCGGCGGAATTGGACGCGATCGCCGGCTTCATCGCGCCGTTGATACCCGATGGCGCGGCGATCCAGACGGGGATCGGTGGCGCGCCGGCCGCCGTCGTCGCGCGCTTGACCGATCGTCGCGGCCTCGTAGTGCGCTCCGGCATGGTCACGGAAGGGTACCGTCAACTGCACCAGGCCGGCGCGCTCGACGCGAAAGCCGACCACGTCACCGGTCTGGCCTACGGCTCCATGGATTTCGTGCAATGGGCCTGTAAGCGCTTCACTTTCGCCGACGCAACGGTGACCCATGGCGCCGCGGTCCTGGCGTCAACCCCAGGCTTACATTGCCTCAATTCCGCGCTTGAAGTCGACCTGTTCGGCCAGGCCAATCTTGAGTGGCGCAATGGCCGTCTTGCGAGTGGTCTCGGAGGCGCGCCCGACTTCGCGGCCGCCGCGCGTCGGTCCATCGGCGGTCGGGCGGTGCTGGCGCTGCCGTCATCGGCCAAGGCGGGGGCGGTGTCGCGCATCGTCGCTCGACTGGATGCGCGGACGGTATCGATCCCGCGGGACGACACCGATCTGGTGGTGACCGAATTCGGCGTGGCCGATCTCAGGGGCACGTCGCTTGATGAACGGGCGGAGGCTTTGATCGCCGTGGCCCATCCCGACCAGCGACAGGCGCTTGAGGACGCGTGGCGAGACATTCGCCGCAAGATGTGAGACGCCCAAATCGCGTCCCGTGCCGCCTCTTCAGGCGACGGGCCAGCCCGGCCGCCGCATCTCGAAAGCTGTGTCGGGGGTGATCTCGAAGTAGTCGCCCATCCGCCCGGCTCGCAGGATCGGGCGCGCGGCGGCGGTATCGTAGATCCCGTCATGAATCAGCTTGGGGTCGATGTGCACGCCAACGACTTCGCCAAGCGTCAGCCAGGTCTCGACGAGCACGTCCTCGGCGGTCTTCAGTTGGACGATCTGGGTGACACGGCACTCGAAATTGACCGGGCTCTCCAGCACTCTCGGCGCGCTGATCTTGCGGCAGGGCGCCGGGGTCAATCCGGCGACCTGAAACTCGTCGATTTCCGGCGGCGCCGGGCTGCAGGTGAGGTTCATCTGCTCGGCCAGACCGCGGGTCGCCAAACTCCAGGCGAACACGCCGGTCGCCTTAATATTGTCGATCGAATCCTTCCAGCCAATCGTTGAAAAACCGATGATCGGAGGTGTGTAGTTGAACGCATTGAAAAAACTGTAAGGCGCCAGATTCGAGACTCCAGTAGGACTCACGGTTGAAATCCAACCGATCGGTCTTGGCCCCACAATCGCGTTGAATGGATCGTGCTTCAGCCCGTGACCGTGACCGGGTTCGTAGAAATGAGCTTTATCGTCGGCCATGGTTCTCTCAACTTAAGCGCTGCTGCAACGCGCCGTCCAGGTTTGCCGGTATCGGCGATAGGGTAAACTCTTCAATCCGAGACGCATCCCCGAAAGACAACTTTTTTGGTCGTTCTCTTGTCCTTTGTCCGGAATTTAGTCTAGTTGACTGGGACGGCAACCTGAGGACCACCATGGACGAAAATTCCGAGCCATCTACCCTTGAGCAAACAGCGACGATTGTCGCCGCGTTTGTCTCTAATAACCAAACTGGAACGGCGGACTTGCCGGGCCTGATTCAATCTGTGCATCGCGCGCTATTGGGCGTGTCGGCGACGATACCTGAGCCCGTGGTGAAGAAAGAGCCTGCCGTGCCGGTTCGACGCTCGATCACGCCCGACTATCTTATCTGTCTTGAAGACGGCAAGCACTTCAAATCGCTCAAGCGCCACCTTCGCACGAAGTACGATCTGAGCCCCGACGACTACCGCGCCAAATGGGGCCTTGCCAAGGATTACCCGATGGTCGCGCCCAACTACGCCGCGGCGCGTTCCGAGCTCGCTAAGTCGATGGGTCTGGGCAAAGGGGGCAAGGCCCCCGTGCGAGCGAAGCGGCGTTCCGCTTCAGCTGCGCCGACAGCCTGATCAGTCGCCTGGCCTCGCCTCGGGGATGGCGTGGCCGGGGGCGATGATCGTGGGTGGTCTCGCCTGGCGATCCGGCGTCCCGCGGGAGGGGTGTGAACGCGGCAGCGCCGTTGTATGACCAGGGGCATGTCGCCCGAACTCATCGAACGCCGCCAAGTCTACGCTGGATACCTGCGAGTTGAGCGCCTCCGGCTTCTTTATCCCGATGGCTCCATCGCGGTGCGCGAAGTCGAGAGTCACGGGGAAGCCGTCGCCGTTCTGCCTTACGATCCAGCGGCGCGGACGGCGATGTTCGTCCGCCTGTTCCGCGCTCCCGCGCTCGCGGAGGTCGAAGAGGCGTGCGCCGGCATGATCGACGGCGAGGACGCCGACGCGACCGCGCGGCGCGAGGCGCTTGAGGAAATGGGCCTGCGCATCGGCGAGCTCGAACCGGTCGGGCGAGTTTGGCCCAGTCCGGGCGTTTCCAGCGAACGGGTGACGCTGTTCCTCGCGTCCTATGCGCCGGCCGATCGGGTGTCCGGCGGGGGCGGGTTGGCCGACGAGCACGAAAATATCACCGTCCTGGAGCGAGATCTCAGATCGTTGGCGTCACAGGCGGACGCCGGCCTGATCGCGGATCTGAAGCTGCTCACCCTCGTGCAATCCTTGAGAGCGCGTCGGCCAGACCTGTTCACCGATCCGCCGGCCTAGCGCGGCGGATCGCGCGCGCCGCGAATGAGGTCGGCCCCGACACCGCTGTTGAGAGAGGCGACGTAAACCACCGACGGCTCGCCGCCGCCAGCCACGGTCGGCTTGGTCGCGATGTCGGTCCGCGGAAAGACATCCAAGACTTGCGGCGTTCGCGCACGCTCGGCGTCTTTCCCTTGTGAGAAAACCCGACTATGCGCTCCGGGCTCGGAACCGCGTTGAAGGTTCGCCGTCCACGTTGGACGCCCACGCCAAACCCATAGTCGCCTAGGAGCTAGACGCTCCGGACTGACCTTGAAAGCCGTTTCCTTGCTCTCCGACAAGCGCCGCCAGTTCACCCAGCATAGGCTCGCCGCGCTCATCGCCGTCAGTTTCGCCACGCTGCTGGTCCCCTTTCTCTTCGTCGACATTCCTCCCATGACCGACCTGCCCAATCACCTGGCGCGGTTCTGGCTCATTGGCGATGGTGGCCGGGATCCCATCATGGCCAGATACTATCGCGTCGACTGGTCCAACGCGGTCACCAACATCGGCGTCGACCGGGCCGTCGCATTGCTCTCTCCGTGGTTCACCGCGTTCACCCTGGGTCGGACCGCGGCGGTGTCGGCCGCGATCATCGCGCCGATCGGCGTCCTGGGCCTGAATCTGGCGCTGTACCGCAGACTTTCTCCCTGGCAGGCCCTGTTTCCTCTGGCGGCCTGGTCGACCACCCTGTTGATGGGATTTCTCAACTTTCAGATCGGCATCGGCTTGGCGCTCGTGTTCGCGGCCATGGACCCAATCCATTGGCCCAGGGCGGGCTACTGGTGGCGCCTCGTCCGTTTGCCGATGGGTTTGGTCCTGGCGACGGACCATCTTTTCGGCTTGTTCTTCTATTCGGTCCTGTTGGCGGGGCTCGGGGTTGGGCCGGGGTCGTTCGCGCCCTGGAGCGTCCGAATTGTCGCGCGCCGTCTCGGCAAGGGCGCGAGGGAGGCGGCGTTCTGCATACTGCCGCTTCTGGCTGTCGCGGCGCATCCGCATACGCTTCCAGGCGCCCAGATGGCGCCAGGGATTGGGCTTGGGTCCATTCAATACAACATCATGCCGGGCAAGCTGGCGACGCTTCTATCGGTGCTGGCCAGCTACAATGTCGCGCAGGAACTTGTGGTCGCCACCGCGTTGATCATGCTCTTCATATGGCTCAATCATATCCGCGCCCTCTGGGCGCACGCCGGGTTGATGTTGGCCACCGCGGGCTTGGTCGCGGCGGCGATTCTGTCACCCAGCCACGCGTCCGGAGCGAGTTGGGTGGACCGGCGCTTTCCGATCATGGCCCTGCTTTGTGTGCTTGCCGCGTTGCGGTTGCGCGACGGATTGCCCAGGCGCGCGGTCATTGAGCTCGGCGCCGCCACCCTGGCGCTGTCGAGCCTGCAATCCGCCTGGGTCGCCTGGAACTGGCGCGCGCTGCAAGACAACATAGTTCAGGTGGAAACGCTTCTGGCGAAAGTGCCCGCCGGCGCCCGGGTCATGCCATTGCAACATGATCCGGCTCTCGGGCTGAAGCTGAGCGCGCCGGCCGGGCGATACATATTCGGAGTCGGCGATCCGACCTTTCGTCACTATGACGCGCTCGCCGTGCCGCTGCGGCGCGCGTTCGTGCCTAACCTCTTCGCAGCCAAGGGGCTGCAACCCCTTCGGGTGATCGGCGACTGGGATCGGTACGTCGAACATAACGGCGGCGACGCGGCGTCGGTCAGCGTATTGTCCAGGGCCATCTTCCCTGGCGAGGCCAGCTATGCTCCGTATTGGCGCGACCGCTTCGACTATGTCCTGATCCTAAATACCGACATGCCCGATCAGTCGGGGCCTTTCGTGCCGCCCCAAGGGTTGACCTTGGTCGCATCCCAGCACTTCGCGGAGCTTTGGCGCGTATCCAAGGCGCCCTGAAGATGACGGACGGGTCGGGGACGGCTAGACCGCGACCTGAACACCCATCTCCACGACCCGCCCGGGTGGGATGGAGAAGACGTCGCTGGGATCGGCCGAATTGCGATTTAGCGCGATGAACAGCAGGTCCTGCAGCCGGCCAGCGCCTTTCTCGTGGGTGGGCAGGATGGTGCGGCGGCCAAGGAAATAGGATGTCTCGGCCGGCTTGAAAGAGACACCGACGCCTTCGAGACGCTCCAGCACCTCCGGCACGTTGGGGGTTTCCATGAAGCCGTAGGCGAGAGAGATCGTCATGAAATCGTCGTTGAGGCGGGTGACCGTCGCGCGCTTATCGTCCGCCACCCTGGGATCATCGGTCGTGACCACCGCGACAAGAACGTTGTGCTGGTGAAGGACGCCGTTGTGTTTGATGTTGTGCAAAAGCGCGCTGGGCGCCAGTTCGAGGTGCGAGGTCAGATAGACCGCGGTCCCCGCCACTTTGTGCCGGGGTCGGCGCGCTAGGGAGGCCAGGAAATCCGGCATCGGTATGCGGTCGTCGCGCGATTTGGCCACAATGATGGCGCTGCCGCGCAACCATGTCGCCATCACCAACATGACAGCGCCGGCGATCACCAAGGGCACCCACCCCCCCGACAGCAGCTTAAGCGTGTTCGCGCCGAAGAAGGTTATATCCACCGCGACCAGCGGAATGACGACCAGCGCGGTGCGCAGGCGGCTCCATTTCCACAAGCGACGGGCGACCACGGCCGCGAGCAATGTCGTGACGCTCATGGTGCCGGTCACGGCCAGACCATAGGCGTCGGCCAAGTTGTTGTAGTTCTTGAATATGCCCACCAGGAGGATGACGCCGAGCATGAGCGCGGTGTTGATCGTCGGCAGATAGATTTGCCCGGCGTGATCGTCAGAGGTGCGGCGCACTTCCAGGCGGGGCAGCAGGCCCATCTGCATGGCCGCGCTGGACATGGAATAGGCGCCGCTGATCACGGCCTGGCTGGCGATCACTGTGGCGGCGTTGGCCAACACGACCATGGGAATGCGCCAGAACTCCGGCACCATCAGGAAGAACCACTGCTGGTCCGTCGCGCCCGCGAGGTGACCGGCCGGGGTCGCCAGGAAGCGCAATGCGAAGGCGCCTTGACCGAGATAGTTGAGCGCCAGGGCGGGCAGGACGATGAAGTTCCAGGCCGCCTGAATGGGGTCGCGCTGAAAGTGTCCCATATCCGCGTAAAGGGCTTCGGCGCCCGTGATCGTCAGGGACACCGACCCCATGACGAAGAATCCGATGAGACCGTGGCTCGCCAAGAACCGAATGCCGTACAACGGGTTGATGGCCCAAAGGACGGCCCATTGATCGGGGATGTGCATCGCGCCCAGGATGGCGATCGAGACGAACCAGACCAGGCAGATCGGTCCGAACCACGTGGCGACCTTGGCCGTGCCGCGCGACTGCACCATGAAGAGGCCAATCAGGATGACGAGCGACAGCGCGATTTCGACGCTTGGCGTAATGGCGTTGGCCAGGCTGGGAACGGTCTGCAGGCCTTCGACGGCGGACATGACCGAGATGGCGGGCGTGATCAGGGCGTCGCCGTAGAACATCGCCACGCCAATCATGCCCAATGTCAGGATGATGCGCGTCCGACCGCCCACGGCGGATTGAGCCAGAGCCATGAGCGACAGGATGCCGCCCTCGCCCTTGTTGTCGGCCCGCATCATGAACATCACGTACTTGATCGTAACGACAATCAGCAGCGCCCAGAGCGTGAGCGAGACAATCCCAAGGACCTCCGGCTGGCCGACGTGGCCCTTGCCGGCCTGGCTGATCGCTGTCTGGAAGCCGTAGATGGGGCTGGTGCCGATGTCGCCGAACACGACCCCGATCGAGCCGAGCATCAACCCGCCGAAACGGCGGCGCGCGGCGGCGGGAGGCAGGGCGGGAGCGCCGGCGTGCGCGGTGGCGGAAGTCATCGGCGGCCACTTAGTCCCATGCCGCGAGAATTGGAATGGCCGGCGCGCCTCTGGCCCCTGTCGCGACGGATCTTGGCCTCAGAGTCGGGCCCCAATCCATTGCGCCAACAACGCGTTTACGCGCTCTGGCGCCTCTTGCTGCACCCAGTGCGACACCCCAGGCAGCCGGTTCAGGGTGAAATCGGCGACCAGCGTTTCGTAACCGTCCGTGTTCTCGATCGAGAGGGCGGTGTCCTCCTCGCCCCAGATCATCAGGGTCGGCGTCTCGATCACAGGCGGTTGGGCGCCCCATCGGCCCAGCAGATCGGTGTTGGCGCGATAATAGTTGATCATTGCGGTCATCGCCCCGGGGATCAGGGCGTTGCGCCGGTAGACGTCGGTCACCTCGGCCGGAAACCGGGACTTGTCCACGGCCATATTGCTGAACATGTCGGCCACGGCCCGCGCCTTGTTGGCAGTGAGCATGCGCTCAGGCAGCCCCGGCAGCTGAAAGAACGCCATGTACCAGGATCGCAGCGGCTGCCGCCACGAAGCCCGCATGACCCGCGCCAGAACCGCCGGGTGTGGGACGTTCATGGCGACCAGGCCGTCCAGGGGTTGTCGCCGCTCTATCGCGAAGGCCCAGGCGATCCCCGCGCCCCAGTCGTGTCCGATCAGCAGGCGCCGGCGAGCGCCCAAGGCGTCGAACAGACCGGCCACATCCTCGATCAGGTGGTCAATCTTGTAATCTGCGGTCCGTGCGGGTCGGCTGGATCGGCCATAGCCGCGCAGGTCCGGCGCCACGGCCCGCCACCCGAGGTCCGCCAACGTCGGTAGCTGGTGGCGCCAGGAATGGCGGCACTCGGGAAACCCATGCAGGCAAAGTGCAATATCTTCGCCCTCGCCGGCTTCGTCGAACTCGAAGGACAGGCCGTTGGCCGAGATTGTGCGCGTTTTGATCGCCGACATGCCCGATCCTTCCATTTTACCCTGTATGACTACACCGGGGTGACTCTTGGCAAGCGGTCCCAAAAAAGCGCGTTGATGGAAACGGCAGGGGTCTTGGGCGCGCGAATCGCCCGCCTGTGGGTGGCGCTCGCCCTGGCGTGCACGAGACGCGACGTCGTGCTCATCGAAACGGACACGCCCCCACCGGAATCCGACCCTCGAACGGCGATCTGGGCGAGTTGAAATTCGGGGGGTGACGAACGCGCGTTCCGGAACGGGGAGGCCGATGCTCGGAACGACACCCTCTAGGCGTAGGTCGCGCGCTCAACTTCGGCGAAGGTTTCGAGCACGCCCGGATCGCCGAACGGCAAGATCTGCGCGCAGACGACGCCAGCCACTCCCGTGGCCGGATCCGCCCAATAATAGCAGTTGGCAAGGCCGGCCCACGCCATCGAGCCGGCCGATCGGGCTCCCGGCGCGGCGTCCAGGTTGAGCAGGCCCGCCAAACCCCAGCCCTTGCGCAATCCGGGCAGCGCCGCGAAGTCGTGCGAGAGCATCGGCTGTACGCTTGTCACGTCGCCAACATTCAGCGCGCCCGTCTGATTGCTCATGAGCAGGGCGAATGTGTCGGGTTTCAGCAAAGGCGCGCCATTTCGCGCGATTGCGTTGAGGAACTTCAGGTAGTCCGAGGGCGTCGAATAGAGGCCCCCGCCACCCATCATAAAATGACGCTCGGCGGGCGTGCCAAAGTCGATGGGGATGAAGTCACCGTCCCCAAGCTTCTGACAAACGCCCGCTTTTCGCGAGGTCTGCTCAGGGTCCAGAAAGAACGTCGTATCGTCCATGCCGAGCGGCGCGAAGATGTGCTCGGCGAAATAGGCGTCCAGGCTCTGGCCGCTGACCGCTTCGATCAGACGTCCAGCCCAATCGATGCCGATACCGTAGTGCCAAGCCTCGCCGGGTTCGAACAACAGAGGAATATCCGGATTGTCGACGCCCATCAGGCTCCCGCCTGTCGCGTTGAGATAGCGGGTCAGGCTTTCGCTGGCGAAATCGTAGGCCAGCCCCGAAGTGTGGGTCAGCAGGTGGCGCAACGTGATCTGGCCCTTCGCCGGCGCCGTGATCGGCGCCCCGGAGGTGTCAAATCCGGTCAAAAGCCGCGGCGCGGCGAGCATGGGCAGATGCGCTCCAACGGGAGCGTCCAGTTCGATCTGGCCACGCTCCACCAGCTGCATCGCCGCAAAACTTGTGACCGCCTTTGTGCAGGATGCGATCCAGAACAGGGTGTCGAGAGTCACCGCCGGCGCGTCGCCGCCGCCGCGACGCCCGGCGGCCGCGGTTTGCCGCTCGCCCTTCCGATCCATGACGGCGACGGAAAATCCCGGTGCGCGCCCGGCCGCGACCGCGGCGTCGAGGATGGTTTGCAGGTGGCTCATGGATTTGTCCCTTGCGGCGATGGGTGGCTAGCGCGGCGGTTGAGCGTCATGCGCAGCCCTTCGCCGAATTGCAGGGTGATGTTCGCCTTGGCGACGACCTTGGCGTCCGACGCCAGCCGCGGCTCGAAATGTTGGGCCAGCGAAGCCAGGATCAGAATGACCTCGTTGAGCGCCAATACCTGTCCGATGCAGACGCGAGGGCCCGCCCCGAAGGGCAGGTAAGCGAACCTTGGCCGGTCGGTTGAGCGGTCAGCGCTGAACCTTGTTGGATCGAACGCTTCGGGATTTTGCCATAGCTGGCGGTGTCGGTGGAGGACCCAAGGAAACATGTGAACTCGGGCGCCTTTCGGAATTTCGCGTCCGCTCACCACATCCTTGGCCAGCGCCCGGCGAGTCGAGAGGCCAGGCGCGGTTGGATAGAGACGCAGGCTCTCCTCAATGATCTGACGCGTGAAGGTCAGCCGGGAAAGATCGCCGTAGGCGGGGGTTTTGCCGGTCAGCATGGTGTCCAGTTCCGCATGCATGCGCGCCGCGGCGTCCGGTCTCTGAGCCAGGAGGTACCAGGTCCAGGAGAGGGCGCCGGCGGTGGTCTCGTGGCCGGCCATGAATATGGTGACGATCTCGTCGCGGATTTCCTTGGCGGTAAGGCCGGCGCCTCCGCCATCGTCGCGCGCCTGCACCAGGCGGGTCAGGAGATCTGGCGGCGCGTTCGCCAGGTTGGCTTCGCGATCGGCGATCAGCTTGGCCACGGCCTGATCCAGGGGGGTCGATTCCCGCGCAAGCCTCTTTTCACGCGCGCGCATGCGCAACTCGCTCAGGCCAGGGATGAGATCGAGCACGTTCGCCCGAGCGGCGTGATGCAAACCGCGCGAAAGGGCGCCCGACACGAGGTCCATGATTTCGTCGGAATCCACCGAGAACACGGCGCCCGTAATCACACGCAGCGTCAGCCGGCGCATCTCCTCGGCCATGTCGACCGTCGCGCCATCACCAAGGGCTTTCCATTGCGTGAGGAATTCCGCCGTCGCCCGCTCCATTGCGGGGCCGTAGGCGGCCACGCTGCGTGGATCGAACGCCGGAGCCATGATTCGCCGGTGGCGCCGCCATACCTCGCCGCCCGATCCCAACAGGCCGCCGCCGAACAGGGCGGAGAAGAACCGAAGGTCAAAGTCCGTCTTCGGGTAGTTGGCTGCGTTTTCCACCAACACACGGCGCACGCCGGCCGGGTCGGAGAGGATAACCCAGGGGCCGAAGAGGCCTCGTCCGCTCAGCACGAGATCGTTATAGGCCTTGGCGGGCAAGCCCGGAAAGATCGCGTCCTTGGGACGGCGCTTCTGTGCCGGCGCCGCGGGCTCATGGGCGCCGACCAGAACCGGCTCGTCCTTGTCGAAATCGTGCTGCGCGGACAGGATCCTTCACTCCGAGAGACGGCGATCATCACTTTCAACGATGGACCGGCCCGGCGCAAGCCGCGCGAAGGCTCGCCCCTGCGCACAGCGAGACCCGACGCCTTTCCAGATGGCGCCTCAACCGATAACCTTGGCGTCGCGCCGTCGCCTGGGGAACACATTGCCGGAATTTTCAATATTGGAGTGCGCGCTGACCGGGTTCAGAGTGGTCCGCGAGCATCCGATCGCACTCCTCGCCTGGACCGCCGTCGCGTTCGTACTGATCAATGCGATCGACGCCACCACCGCGCGGTATGTCGCGCCGGTGCTCGCCGCTCTGCCGACCACACCGGCCGAAATGAACGTCGATCCGGCCAAGCTCGTGACAACGCTCAAGGCGGGATTTGTCGCCTACCTCATGCTGCTGGCGATCGGGATGGTGTCGACCGCGGTGGTGGGCGCCTCAATGCTGCGCGCGGTCTTTCGGCCTGAAGAGGGACGACGCGGGTTCGTGCGTCTTGGCGGCGACGAACTTCGACAGCTGGGCTTGGCGATTTTGTCCTACGCCGTCGTTCTCGTAGCTTTTCTCGCCTCCGCGCTAGTGTCGATCCTGGCCCTGGCGCCGGTGGCGGCGGCGGACCGCCAAGCAGCGGTGGCGCTCGCGCCGATCTTCATGGCCATGATGGTGGGTGTGTGCGCCTATGTCTCGGTTCGCCTGTCGCTGGCGCCGGCGCGGACCTTCACGACGGGCAAGATAAGCCTTGCGGCTTCATGGCGTCTCACGCGCGGGCGGGTCGCGCCGATTACCGCAGTCTATATCGTCGCCTTCGTGCTCGGCCTGGCGGTCAACCTCATTGGGTCCGCTTTTGTCTATGCGGTCGTGCTTATCGCCACAGGGCAGGACACGACTCAGACGAGCAGTCAGCCGGCGATCCTCACCTTGACGACCTGGTTCACGCCGGCGCGGCTGTTGTCGAGCCTTCTGAGCGCGGTGATCGCCGCCTTGTCATGGCCTGTGTTCATGACGCCGCCGGCCACCCTGTTTCAGCGCCTGTGCCGGATCGCGCCTGGCCATTGATGCGGGGGAGTGCTCAAACATGGACACCGTGACCGCCGCCGCCAGTTTGGCGGCCACTGAGGAGCATCCGCCAATTCCCGCGCGCCAGGTCGCGGCGGCCGTGGCCGGCAACGCTCTGGAGTTCTATGATTTCACCATCTACGCCGCGTTCGCGCCGCAGTTGGCCAACGCCTTTTTTCCGAACGCCTCGGCCTTCGCCAGCCTGATGCTGACCCTTGCGACCTATGGCGCGGGATTCGCCACACGGCCTTTGGGTGCGATCGTCATTGGCCGCTGGGCCGACCGTCGCGGCCGTCGCCCGGCGATGTTGTTCAGCTTCGCCCTTATGGGTGTGACGATCCTGGGCTTGGCGTTCACCCCCACGACGGCGCAAATCGGGCTCGCCGCGCCGACGCTCGTCCTGTTCTGGCGCCTGCTGCAAGGGTTCGCCATCGGCGGCGAAATGGGCCCGACGACCGCGTTTCTGGTCGAGGCCGCGCCGCCGGCCAGACGGGGGTTCTTCGGGTCCTGGCAAGGCGCCAGCCAGAACATGGCCTACATCGTCGGCGGCCTTGTCGGGGTGATCCTGGCCCGCACCATTGGCGAGGCCGGCGTTCAAGCCTGGGGTTGGCGCGCGGCGTTCCTGGTCGGCGCGGCGGTGCTGCCCTTTGGGCTGATCCTGCGACGGCAGATCCCCGAGACCCTGCACCGGCCCGAACCACGACTGGACGTACATCCCGACGGGGCGACGCTGCTGCACGCCCTGCCGGTGCTGCTGCAAGGTCTTGGCCTGATCGCCGCGACGACGATCTCGACCTATGTATTTCAGTACCTGACCACCTACGCGCGCACGACGCTGCACATGGACGCCAGCGTGGCCCTGGCCGCGACCTTCGTGAGCGGCGTTGGCGGCCTGATCGGCGGCCTGATCGGCGGGGTGATGTCTGACCGGTTCGGTCGCCGCGCTCTGTTGATCTGGCCGAGGCTGGTCTTCCTCCTGGTGACCTGGCCCGTGTTCGACTGGATCGTCCGGGAACACGACGCTCTGTCGCTCCTCGCCGGTACGGCGATCATGACCTTTTTCAGCGCGCTCAGCACGGCGTCGCTCTATGTCGCCTTCAGTGAGTCGCTCAGAAAAGAGGTTCGCGTCCTGGGCATGGGCGGCGTCTACGCGGGCGCGGTGGCCGTGTTTGGGGGGACGACGCAGCCAATCGTCCTGTGGATCAACCATGTCACGGGCGATCCGCGCTCGATCGCCTGGTACACCCTCGTCGCCACCCTCGTGGGCCTGATCGCCGCCTTGACCATGCGCGAAACCGCCCATTCCGTGGTCAACCGCAACACAGTCCGATGAACAAGGGTCCCCCCCATGAATAGCGCCGAGAGTTTCAGCGTCGACTATGTCGAAGCCCGCGCGAAGTTCCTCGACGCCGCCAAGGCGGCGGGGGCCAGCCTCCAGTCGGTCCGCCACCCTGAGGCCGGCCGACGGGGCGAAACCCTGTATACCGATGTCGCCTGGATCGGACCGCGCGCCGCGTCGCGGGTCCTGGTCATGATCTCCGGCACCCATGGCGTGGAGGGGTTCTGCGGTTCGGGCGCGCAGGTGGACTGGCTGCGTCGCGGCGAGGCCGCGACCCTCGGCGCCGACGTCGCGGTGCTCCTGATCCACGCCATCAATCCCTATGGGTTCTCGTGGCTGAGGCGGGTCACCCACGAGAATGTCGATCTCAACCGAAACTGGGTGGATTTCGGCGCGCCCCTGCCCGCGAATAACGATTACGACCAATTGGCGGACGCCCTGGTTCCCAGCGATTGGAGTCCACAGTCCCAGTCGGCCAGCATGGGGGTAATCGGCGCCTTCATGGCCAGTCACGGCATGCCCGCGCTGCAGCAGGCGGTCAGCGGCGGACAGTATCGCCACGACAAGGGTGTGTTCTTCGGTGGTTTCGCCCCGACATGGTCGCGTCGGACACAGACCGACATCTTCCGGGAGTATCTTGGTCAGGCGGCCAGGGTTGGGATCATCGACTTCCATACGGGCCTTGGACCGTGGGGGTATGGCGAGCGGATCGTGACCGACGCGCCGGGCAGCGCCGGCTATGATCGGGCGCGGTCGTGGTACGGGGCGGCGATCACCTGTCCATCCGCCGGCACCTCGACTTCGGCGGACATCACCGGCGATGGCCTGGAGGCGGCGCCGCGCAGCATCCCCCATGCCGAGGTGACGGGCGTCGCGCTGGAAGTTGGCACCAAGCCCACCCTCGAAGTATTGGCCGCGCTGAGGGCCGACGCCTGGCTACACAGCTACGGCGATCCGGCCTCGCCCGAGGCCGAGCCGATCAAGGCGACAATCCGCGACGCGTTCTATGGCGATAGCGATGATTGGAAAGGGATGGTCGCCGGCCAATCCCTTGTTCTGATACGCAGTGGATTGACCGCCTTGGCGGCCTAGATTCCAAGCAATCCCGCGGCCTTTTCAGCGATCTGCAGAGCGCGCCAGGGATCCTCGCCGCTCTGAAGGGTCCAGGACGCGGAAAGGCCGGCGTAGGCCAGTATCCAGCGCAAGAGCCGATCTGGCTCCAAGGCCGCCACGCGCGCGACGATGGGCAGGCGTCGTTCGAGGGTTCCGGGCGCCATCGCCTCGGGCCAGGGATTGCAGAACAGATTGGCGAAGTCGTACCCGCGCTCGCCCAGCAGTCCCTTGGGATCGATCGCCAGCCAGCCCGCGTCGCCAAAATTCAGAACATTTTCGTGGTGAAGGTCGCCGTGCAGCACGGTCGTATCATGGGGATCCGCAAGCAGGGCGCGCGCCGTGGCGTGGGCCGTTGAGAAAATCCCGCCGCGCGCCCGCGCCACTGGCTCCAAGGCCTGGAACCACCGGGTCAGGGGCTTCAGCGGCGGCGGATCGCCTCTTGGCCCATGCAATCGTCCGGCGACTTCGCAAAGCGTCACGGTGGCCTCGTCGTCGAAGCCCGCGCGTACGCGACCCGCCAAGGTGGGCGACCCCACCGCCCGTTCAAGCAACAGCGCCTCACCCTCAATGTTCAAGACCCGCGCCGCGCCGACCCCTGACCACCACGCCATCACGGCCGCACCCTCGCGCTCATCGCTGTGGCCGGCGATTTTCAGCATGGCGGGCTGGCCACTCAGGCGCACGGGCGCCAGGCAGCTGCGGAACTGTGTCATGAAAGCCGGCCCGTCCGGCGCAAGCGACCATCGCTGCATCCAGAACGCAACCGTTTTCATCAGGGTTTCATGGGTTTGGTCGCTTGCCGTCATGCGTCCGATCGATCGACCCTCCCTTCACGCGGATATGGATTCGCCCCATTTCGACCCGAGTCGAAACTTCACAAATCCGTCGCAAATGTTTGGCGGCAGTGTCACATAGATTTGCCAAAAGGCGCCTCGTGAAATGATGATTCCACCCGTGAGGTGGATCGCGCACCCCGAGGGACTCATGAAAATTGCACTCACCAGCGGCTTTGCCGCGATCAAGCCCGCGCGCCTTGCACTCGTCGCCGGCGTCAGCGCCTTGGCGTTTCTGGCGGCGCAGGCGCAGGCCGCCGACGCGAATGGCGAGGCCGCTGGCACGGTCGCCGGCAGCGGCAGCGAAGGCACCAGCGTCGAGGGCCTGATCGTTACCGCTGAACGTAACCAAGCCGCCGCGGCCGCGCCGACCAAGGCGTCTCTCGACGAGACCCAGCCGCAGTCGATCGTCAGTCACGGATTCATCGAGAAATTCACTCCCGAAAACGGGGACTATACAACGGTGCTGTTGATCGCTCCCAGCATCGGGGGCATCTCGTCGAACGGGGGCTCGATCGGCGACACCAATAAGACCACGCTGCGCGGCTTTCAGGACGGCCAGTACAATCTTTCCTATGACGGTCTGGCCATCGGCGACACCAACGATCCGACTCACCACCCGGCGGACTATTTCCCGACCTCGAACATCGGCTCGGCGGTTGTCGACCGCGGCCCGGGCGCGGCGGGCGATCTTGGCCAGGCCAACTACGGCGGCGCCATCCACCTGTTCTCGCCGACGCTCAGCGACGTCGCCAACGTCGACCTCAAGGGGACCTACGGCACCTGGCAGACCTTCGAGGGATCGGTGGCGCTGCAGACCGGCGAGATTCGCCAAACCGGCGGCACCAAGGCGCTGTTCATTTTCGACTACCGGGGCTCCGACAGCGAACTCTCCGCCACCAGCGGCCTCGCTGTGAACGGCTTGGTGAAGATCCAGCAGCCTCTCGGGCCCAAGGGCAGTGTCACCCTGTTTTCCGCGCTCGAATATACGCGGTTCTTCCAGTCCGATAACAATCTCGGCGAGACTTGGCAGCAGGTCACGACCTACGGGAAGAATTTCTCGCTTTCCCGTGACCCGGCCTCGGGCGAATATTTCGATAAATATAACAACGAAAAAAAGCGCACCGATTTCGAGTATGTCAAATTCAACTACGACTTTGATCACGGCATTACCGTTGAGGATCAGGCTTATACCTATTTCTATAGCAATAAGACCATATCGGTGGATGACAACTCGAGCTTGCTCTACGCCACCAACACGTCGACGCCCAAGGACAAAGCCTATCCGAAGACGGATATCGGCGGTTACAACAAGCTGAACCGCTACCGGGTGTACGGGAACGTGTTCCGCCTGAACAAGGATTGGTCGTTCGGCACCTTGAAGGCCGGGGCGCTATTCGAAGGCTCCGATACCGATCGCCGGAACATCCTTTACGATCTGACGACTGGCCTGCCCGACTTCAGATCCTCTTACGCTTCAGCCGACCCTGCGTTGCCGGTTGCCGACAGCAACATCAAGACCCTGGAGACCTCGAGCTGGGCGCAATATCAGCTGTTCGCCGATTTCGTCTGGCGGCCAATGAACAACCTGACGATCACGCCCGGCTTCAAATATGTGAACTTCCGTCGGACCGTGGGCGAAAGCGGCAACTTCGGCATCGAAATCCCGCAGCCCTGCAGCATCGAAAACAGCCTGCAGGGCGCCCAGACCCGAGGTTGCATCGCCGGATCCAACACCTACGACAAGCCGCTCTATTTCGGCACGATCAACTATAAGATCACGCCGGACTGGGCAATCTACGCCCAGACCGCCACGGGCTTCCTGATCCCCTCCCTGTCGGCGCTCTACGCCGACAGCCTCTCGTTGAACGCGCTGAAGCCGTCGAACACCACCAACTATCAGGCGGGAACGGTCTACACCCACGGTCGCCTGACGGCGGACGCGGACGTCTACAAGATCTTCGTCACCGACCTGGAAGTCGCCAGCCCGAACGGTCAATACTATGTGAACGCCGGCAACGCTCATTATTCAGGCTTCGAGGGTGAAATCGCCTACGCCTTCCCGTTCGGCCTCACCCTGTTCGGCAATGGTTCGATCAACACCGCCAAGAACGTCACGGCGGGCCAGACCGAACTGAAGGCCCCGAAGTGGACCGACGCCTTTGGCGCGCTCTACACCTACAAGCGTATCCAGGCTTCGGTGACCTGGAAGGAAGTCGGCAGTCAGGTGGCGTTCTATAACGGTGCAACCACCGTCACGACGCCGGACGGTTTCACCCTGGCGCCCGGGCAGGCGCGTCAAATCGGCTCCTACAACACGATCAACGCCAGCGTCGGCTATGATTTTGGCCACTTCAAGATCAAGGGCGCAGTCTACAATCTGGCCGATCATCGTTCGGAAACGTCGCTCACCGGTCCCACGGCGGCGGACTACTACACCTTCCAGGCGGGGCGCTCGTTCCTGCTGACCCTTGAGGCTAAGCTTCGGTAGGCCTCACAATCTTTGCGGGTCGCGGAAGGGTGTCATGGCCAAATCCGCGGCCCGTTGAGATCGAGCCCTACAGGTCTTTGCCGTAGATGCGATAGGTCTTGTAAATACGCGCGTTAAGGCCTTCGAGGATGTGCCGCATCGGCATGTTGTCCTCCAGAATCCAGGAATATTCCGCCCGTTCCAGGCCCTGAGGCACCGCCTTGGCGCGAATGGCGTCGATCAGCACGAACGGCGCCAAGGCGCCGCGGCGGTCGCGGTGGAACTTCTTGCGCACCCCCATCAGCGGCACCCGGGCGCTTCGGATGGGACGGAACTTCAACCTCCATAGCAGCTTGGCCCAGCCGAAGGGCGCCAGCTTGCCGCCCAGATCATGGATCAGGTCGATTACATTGGGCAGCAGGACGATGAAGGCCGCCGCCTCGCCGTCAATCTCAACGAACCAGAACCAATCCTTGTTCAGGATCAGCCGCAGGGAGTCGCCGAGGTATTTCGCCTCCGCCTCGGTGATCCGCGCCGCGCCCCAGTTCTCCGACCATGCGTCGTTCAGGATGTCGGTGAAGATAGCCACCTCTTCCTTGAACCTGTCCATGCGGACGGGGCGCAGGGTCATCCCGGCGGGCAAGGGGCGCTTGAGGCGTTTTTCGATCAGATCGTTGAAGACGAATGTCTCGGAGATATAGGCGTAGACATCCTTGGCCTTGGCGTACCCCTGCTCCTCCACACGCGCGGCGACATAGGGCTGATCGTGGCCCATCATAAGCATCGGCCGGGTGTCGAAGCCGTCGATCAACAGACCGACTTCTTCATTGATCGAGAGGTTGAAGGGGCCGAGCGCACGAGCGCGGCCCCGGCTGCGCAGCCAGTCTTCGGCAACCCTGAACAGGGCGGCGAACACCTCAGGGTCGTCTTCGGCCGCGATCATGCCGAAATAGCCGTCGGGCGAATTCGCGTCGGTCTTCGCCAAGTGGTCGATCTGGGCGGTGATGCGCCCGACATCCCGGCCGTCCCTGCGCGCAAGCCAGAACTGTGCGTCGACGTGCTCGAACAGCGGGTTGATCTTCTTTGACAGCGCCTCGCGCCGCTCGAACATCAGCGGAGCGACCCAGTTGGGGTCCTTGGCCGACAGGCGCATCGGGACGCGGATGAACCGTTCCAACTCCGCCTTGGTCTCAACGGGAATGACGTCGACGCCCATGCCTACCCCTCCGCGTACAACAGGACGCTGACGGCCCCGGCGGCGAACGCAAGCGGCGCGCCCCAGGCCGCGGCCAGCGGCGGCAGAACGCCCGTTGAGCCCATCGCCGTCAACAACCCGTCGGAGACCAGATAAAACAGACCGCATCCCAGGCCGAATATGATGGGCGCGGTGCGGTTGCTGCGCGTGTGGCCAAGCGCGGTTGGCAGAGCCAGCAGCAGCATGATGATCGGGGCCACGCCCTCGGCGATCGTGCGGAACAGGCGTGTCTCGAATTGGCTGGGGCTGCGATCGACGGGGCCTTGACCGAAGAGAGATCGAAAAGCCGTGCCCGATGTAATCTCATAGGTCGACGCGAACAGGCGCGCCACGTCCGTTGGAGTCAGGGTGGTGCGCCATACGGTCTGGCCGACGCTGAACAGGCTCGCCTGCTCTGGGCCAAGGTCGGTGACCTCGGCGTCGCGCAATCTCCAGGCGCCATGGGACCACACCGCTTCGGCCGCTTGGATCCTTCGGGACAGGGCGAGTTGAGAGTCCCTCTGATAGATCGACACCCCTGTGAGGTCGTCGCCTCGGGGGGTCGCCGACCGCACCATAACCACATCGCCATCGACCCGGAACCAGTGCGGATCGGCCGCGTGCCTGTCCAGGCCCGGCGTGGTCACCTTCCACCATGTATCCAGAGACTGTTGCGCGCGAGGTGTGATCTGGTCGGTCACCACCAGATCGATCGCCGCCACCGCCAGGGCCACCGGGACGGTGCGCCGAAAGATTTCATAGATCGAGAGGCCCTGGATGCGCATGACCACCAGTTCGCTGCTTCGCGACAGCTGGTTGAATGTGAATATCGCTCCGCCCAGAACTGCGAACGGCGCCACCTCGTGGAGCAGGAACGGCGTGCGCAGGACGACCCATCGGCCGATATCCCAGGCCGTGCCCCGCGCGAGAATGCCGCTGGTCCGCTCCAACAGATCGATCAACTGCAAGAGGCCGATCAGGGCCAAGGCGGCGGCGGCTGTCCGCGCGGCCATGATGCGCGTCAGATAGCCCGATAACGTAATCATGCCCGTGGGTTTCATCGCGCTGGGCGACGCCTTGGGCAGGCGATCGAACAGGCGCTCCAGGCGCATGAACAGTCCCGAAATCGGCGTTTCGCCCGGCCGGGTGCGGCTCGACAGGAACAACCAGAACGATACGGTCGCCAGAGACCCAAAGAGCAGGGCCATCGCCACCGCGGGATCAACCACACCCTGGGCCGCGAATCCCTTCGCCAGGGTTATCGCGTGATGGAATACGACCAGTATGATCGCGCCGACGATCATGCCAGGCGCGCGTTTGCCTCGCTTGGCGGCCATCGCCAGTGGGAGGGCGAGGAGCGGCAACAGTGGAATGGCGAAAGATCGCGCCAGACGCGCGTAGAGTTCCGCCTGCAGAACCCTGTGCGGAAGCAGGGAATCAGGCCGCCTCGATTCGCTCAGAAGTTCGGGCAGCGTCAGTTCTTCTTCGTTCCCGCCTCTCGGCCGAAGCGTGTTCGTGGCGACGACATCCTCGCTGTCGTTGAAGTCGGCGAAACGGAGCAGCCGGGCCGTGTGCGGTCCGGCGTCGGTGAGAATCATGCCGCCGTCGAGCCGCAACTCGGTCGTCTTCTGGTCGGCCCCCATACGCAGGGCGCCGTCGGTGGCGGTGACGACGGTCTCGCCCAGGCTTGTCTTGCGGCGGATGAACACGCCTTTCAATTGCCGCCCCGCGGTGTCGGCGCTATCCGCGGAAATCGTGAAATCGGAACCGGCGTTGATGAAGACCTGGGGGTCCAGCCGCGCCGTCCAGCCCGCATCCGTGGCCGCGTTAAACAAGGCGCGGTAGCCAAACCGGCTATAGGGTTGCAGGTAGCCCACCAACAACAGGCTCGCGATTCCCAGCACCGCGCCGGCGAACACCAGTGGCGCGACCAGCCGCTGAAACGAGACGCCTCCAGAGAGCATGGCGGCGATTTCGCTTTCTTCGTCCAGACGCGCGATCACGATGAACATCGAAACGAAGAAAGCGGCGGGCAAAGCCAACCCTAACTCATAGGGGATCAGGTTGCCGACAAGGCCCCAGAGATACTCAAGTCGGGCGCCGTGGGAGGCGAGTTGTTCGATGAGGTGCAGCGTCTGATCGAGCAGAAACGCCACCAGCGTAACGCCCAGGACCGCGCCAGCCGGCGCGACCAGCATGCGCACCATGTAGACGTCCATTATCGAGGGCCGCCAGGGGAATTTGTATGCGCTCGGCGCGGCGAGCGCCATGGAATCCACCCTCTAGATCAAGACGCGCGCGGGTTGCCTCAAACCGGCGCGAGGAACGTGAATCAATTGATACACGCAAACGGCGGCGGTAGCGAACATCGTCGGACGAGGCGCCTGATCGGGCCTAATGAGCTCCAGCGACGCGGCGGCGCTCGGCGCCCAGCACACCCAGTTTGCGACCGACATCGGCGAATATTTCCAAAGCTCGATCGATCTGTTGCAGCGAGTGCGCGGCGCTGACGCTGATCCTCAGCAACGATGCGTTCGTGGGTGTGGCCGGCGGCACGGCCAGGTTGATATAAAGCCCCGCGTCCATCAGCATCTTCCAGAATATGGCTGCGGTTTCCGGGTTGGGCATCGTCACCGCGACGATCGGGTTGACCTCCGGACCGGTCTGGAAGCCCATCGCGTTCAGGCCATCATATAGCTGACGCGCGTTTCGCATAAGATCGTGACGCAAGCCGGGCTTGGCGCGCAGCGTCTTGAGCGCTTCGAGCGTCGAAGCGACGACGCCGGGCGGAAGTGACGCGGTGAACATGTACGGTCGGCAGACGATCCGCAGCAGATCGAAATCGGCATGGTCGGAAACGCAAAAGCCGCCGACGCTGCCCAGGCTTTTCGAGAACGTTCCGACGATGAAATCGACGTCCGCCTCGACGCCCGCCGCTTCGGCGAGGCCTCGGCCAGTTTCTCCGAGAACGCCCAAGGAATGGGCTTCGTCGACCAAAAGATAGGCGCCGGTCTCTCGCTTCACCGCCGCGAATTCCTTCAACGGGGCCGTATCGCCCAGCATTGAATAGATTCCCTCGACAACGATAAGGCGGTCGCCAGGCACGCCTTCCAGTCGGCGAAGACGTTTATAAAGATCGTCGGGGTTGTTGTGGCGGAAGCGGATCACTTCAGCCATGCCGAGCCGGGCGCCGTCATAGATGCTGGCGTGGCTGTCAGCGTCGAGCATCAGATGGTCGCCGCGGCCGACTACGGTCGACAGGATTCCCAGGTTAGCCTGGTAGCCCGTGGTGAAGGCCATCGCATGCTTGCGGCCATAGAAATCGGCGATCTCGACTTCCAGCGCCGCGTGATCGGTGTAGGTGCCGTTCAGCAGTCTCGAGCCCGTGGTTCCGGTGCCGCGCTGACGCGTCGCTTCCACGGCTTTTTCGATGCAGTCCGGGTCGAACGTCAGACCCAGATAGTTGTTGGTTCCCAGCAGAATCGTCCGCTGGCCGTTCAAAATGCCCTCTGTCGGAGACAAAACGGCGTCGAACTTGATGTTCAGCGGATCGACGCCATGCGCCAGCAGGGAATCGTAACCGTGGCGGATGGCCGCGTGTTTGGAGAGAATTGTCATTAGGCGTGACCGTTCTTCAGCTCACGAACCGCGTGCATGAGGTCAGCCACGGTCTGGATTTGCGCCACGCGATCAAGGGGGATCGACAGGTCGTAGTGATCTTCGATCGCCATGACGAAGTTCATGACGCTCAGGGAGTCCATACCGAGATCCTCGACGATATCGGTGTCATTGGTGATGGAGACCGGACGATCGAGCACCTGCTCGAAAATCGCCGAGATCTCGTCTCGCATCGCAAGGTCGGCGGGATCGGCTCCCGTTTCCACAAGTACCAACTGATGGCTTTGTCGCATCCGGACTGATGCCCCCAAAGGTTGCGAGGTCGATGTCGGACCCCAACGGCCTACGCTACAGGTTTGATGTTCGGCCTTCAACCGCGCCGTCCCTGACCGGGGATCCTGGATCGCGGCGGATAGCCGTGATTGCCTTAACAATCACCTAGCGGGCGCCCATTAACACAATCCAACGCTTCTCGCCAAATCCGGCTCATCACCTGAGCCAGCCGGCGGCGCGATACCAGGCGACCGTGCGTCGAAACCCCTCTGTCAGGGGCAGGCGCGGCGACCTTGGGCCGGGCGCCTCTTCGGTTTCGTCGACAGACCAGCCGCCTCTGAGAATCTCGTTGGCCTTGCCCGGCGTGAAGATCGCTGGCTGGCGCAGGATCTGGCTCGCGACCCCGGACATCGACGCCGCGCCGCGCAATACCCAATCGGGAACGGGAACCAGCCTTGGATTGCGGCCGACGCTGGCGGCGGCTGTTTCGAAGATTTCCCGCCAACCGTAGCCCGCGGGCCGCTCGCCCCCGAATGCATAGGCGCCGGCTGACCAGGCCCCCGTGGCGTGGTTCACGATAGCGTCAACGACATCGTCCACATGGGCGAGCGCCAGTCGAGCCTCGGGATCGGCCGGCATGGGCAAGACCGGGCTCGCGGCGGCCGCGCGGAACAGGCTGAGCGTCTCCCGGTCGCCGGGCCCGTAGATCGCCGGCGGGCGCAGGATCATCAGGCGTTCGCCCAGCACCGCGCGGGCTGCGTCTTCTCCGGCGCGCTTGCTCGCCGCATAGTCCGACACCTCCGGTCCGCGGGCGGCAAGGCTGGAGACCATGATCACCCGATCGGCGTTGGACGCGCGGGCTATCGCGGCGGAGCCGTCGACGTTGGCGGCGAAGAAATCCGAGCGTCGCAGCGCCTTGATGGCGCCGGCGCAGTGGATCACCACATCGGCGTTGCGGGTCAAATCGGCCAACGCCGCCTCATCCCCCAGGTGTCCGATCACGGTCTCGGGTCGAGCGCCGTCCCAGGCCGCGTTCGGCCGCCGCGCCAAGGCGCGCACGCGCAGCCCTGAGCGCTCGAGAGCCGCCACAAGCCTGCGGCCCAAAAACCCCGTACCGCCAGTCAAGGCGACCAGAGGGCTTGCGCGCATGGCGGACTGGGAGTTGGCTGTCACGGCGCGCTTCGACCGCCACGCTGCAATGGGCGCGGCGACAGGTAAGATGACGGCGCCTGGCCTCTTGCGGACCTGAACCGCCGGACTTCCTCCCCCGCCTCGCGCGTCAACGCGAGAACGCGCCAGCCAGATAAAGCGCCTTGGCCTTCGAGCGGCTCAGCTTACCGGAGGATGTCTGCGGAAGGCTGTGAGGGGGTGTCGGCGTAACCTCGACCTCCAAACCGTGCCGCGATCTTAGCAGGTTGGCGACGTCCTTGGCCAAGGCGTCGCGCACTTCCTGGTCCTTCGTCCGGCATTGAATCAGGGCGATCACCCGTTCCTCGCCCAGATCGTCCTGCGTGGAAAACACGGCGACGTCGCCGGCCCTAAGGCCGTCAATGTCGTTTTCCGCCGTCCATTCCAGGTCCTGTGGCCAGATATTGCGTCCGTTGACGATGATCAGGTCCTTGGCGCGCCCAGTGATGACGATCTGGTCGCCCAGCCAATAGCCAAGATCGCCGGTGTCCAGCCAGCCATCGGCAGACAGGGTCTTGGCGGTCTCGGCGGGCTCGCCGAAATACGACTGCATCAGGCTGGGGCCACGTGCGAAGATGCGTCCGACCTGGCGCTCGCCCAGGATCGCGCCATCCGGTCCGCGAACTTCCAGCCAATGGCCGGGCAGCACCACCCCACAGACGGCGAATTCGCGCGCCCGTCCGCCTGGGCCCGACGCGGCGCGCGCAACGCCGCGCACCTCCAGTTGGGTGACGTCGATGGTGTCGGTCTTCAGGCCAAGCCCGCAAGGCGACAAGGTCAGGGCCAGCGTCGCCTCGGCCATGCCGTAGCAGGCGAGGAACGCGCTGGGGTCAAAGTTCACACTGGCGTAGGCCTTGGCGAATGCGCGCAGCGGTTCTGGGCGGATCATGTCGCCGCCAATTCCCGCGACGCGCCACTTCGACAGGTCAAGCCCATCCAGCGTTGTCGCGCCGGCGCGCCGCGCGGCGAGTTCGTAGCCGAACGTTGGCGCATAGGAAATCGTCGCGCCCCGCTTGGAAATCAGGTCGAGCCAAAGGCCCGGTCGCCTGACAAAGGCCCCAGTGGGCAGCATGTCTATGCTGACCTGGAACGCAAGGCCGCTCAGCAGCATGCCGACAAGGCCCATGTCATGATAGAGCGGCAGCCAGGTTACGGCGCGATCCTCCGGCGTCAGCTGAAGACCGTTGCCGATCGCCGACAGGTTCGTCATCAGCGCGCGCTGCGTCACCGCGACGCCCATCGGGAATCGCGTGCTGCCCGACGAAAACTGCAGGTAGGAGAGGCCTTCCGTACGCGAAGGGGGCAGGTCCTCGGCCCGGGTTGTCGGCAGGTTCGCCAGGGCGCCGCGAAACACCATGGCCTGATCCTGCGCCGCTTCGGCGAACCACTCGGCGAGCGCGCCAGGCGCGAACGCGGCGCGCACCTTGGCGGCCGCGAACATCCGGCCGACATGCTCCACGTAAGCCTCCTTGCCGCCGAAGGGCGCGGGCAGGGGCACGGGCGCCGGGACAAGATTCGCATATTGGCAGGCGAAGAACAGCCGCAGAAAATCGCCGTCGCTTTCCGCCGCGATCGCTACGTGATCGCCCGGCTCCAGGCCGATCGCCAACAGGCGGCCGCCGAGGGTTTTGGCTTGGTCGGCCAGATCGGCATAGGGCAGCACTTCGGAAAGTTCACCGCGTGTCGCATGTAAATTGATGCCCGTCGCCTGGGTGGCCGCATAGTCGAGCGCCATGGCAATGGATTGAAAATCGCCCCTGCGAACGGTCCGGCCCGGAGCGGTGGGAGTGGGTGTCAAATTCGATAATCCAATGCGGGGCTTTCAGGAACAGGCGGCGTTCGTCATCATGGAGCGCGTCACGATCGACCAGCTTGCGCGCGTGATAGTCGAAACGGGCGCCTCGCGTCGAGCCTTTCAGGCGATGCCGGACGCTGGAAGGAGTCTCATGAGTCAAACTGGCGGTAACGGTCTGGCGGCGGACGAGGCGCACTCTCTCTCCGCGCCGATGAAGGACCTCTCGCCCCAGGCCGCCTGGCGGCGAGATAAGGGCGCGGATCCGCGCCCGCTGCTCCGGCTCGCGCCGCTGATCGCCAACCACCCGCTCGACGCCATATTGGGCATGTCGTTCATGTTGCTGTCCTCGGCGGCGATTCTTGGGATTTCCCAAGGCCTTAGGTGGTTGATCGATGGCGGGTTCACGGTGAGCTCGGCGACCGCCCTCACCCATGTCTTCGTGCTTGCCGGATCCGTCGCCGCCGTGCTCGCCATCGCGACGGGCATGCGCCTTTATTTCTTGATCAAGCTCGGTGAGCGCGTGATCGCCGATCTGCGCAAGCTGGTGTTTCGGCACGTGCTGCGCCTGGATATCGCCCACTTTCTCAATCTCCGTACGGGCGAAATTTTATCGCGGCTGACCGCCGACATGGCCATTGTCGAGACGGTTGTCGGCAATGTCGTCCCCGTGGCGATTCGCAACAGCATCACCCTGATCGGGTCTCTGGTCTGGATGATGTGGGTAAGCCCGGAATTCACGCTGCTGGTGCTGGCGATGATCCCGCTGGTCCTGGCGCCCATGTTGTTCATGAGCCGGCGACTCCAGGCGCTTTCGGCGCGCGCGCAGGACAGATTCGCCGAAGCCATGGGCTACGCCAGCGAGGGGCTTGGCGCGATCGATACGGTCCAGGCCTTCGGCCGTGAGGAGTCTGTTGCGGCTCGCTTCAATGGCGCGGTGGAAAAGGCGTTCGAGGCATCTCGGGCTCAGGTGCGGGCGCGCGGGGTGTTGTCGTTTCTGATGATCGCGCTGATTTCGGCGGGCATGCTCGGCCTGCTCTATCGGTCCGCGCTGGCGGTCATCGATCATCGGCTTACGGGCGGCGCCCTGGTGCAGCTTCTGGGGCTCGCGTTCCTGGCCGCCAACGCTGTGCGCGATCTCTCCGAGGTCTGGGGGCAGATTCAGAAAGGCGCGGGCGCGGCTGAGCGCATCGTCGCGTTGATGGATACCGTTCCCGCCATACGATCGCCCGAACGCCCCGAGCCGATGCCCACGCCCGCGCGCGGTGAGATCCGGTTCGAGGACGTGCGGTTTTCCTACCCGGCCCGGCCTGGGCCCCCAGCCTTGGACGGTTTCAGCCTGCACGTCCGACCTGGCGAACGCGTGGCGCTGGTCGGCCCATCGGGGGCCGGCAAGAGCACGGTGCTGCGTCTGCTTCTGCGTTTCTATGATCCCATCGCCGGGGTCGTCAGCATCGATGGCGTTGATCTGACCCACGCCGATCCGGCCCAGGTGCGCGAGCGTCTGGCGTTGGTCGCTCAGGAGGCGCCGCTCTTTTCCGGCTCGGCCGCCGACAATATCGGCTTCGGTTCAGCCGACGCCACGCCGGAGCAGATTCGCGCGGCGGCGTTGGCGGCCCAGGCCGAGGGATTCCTTCTGGCCCTGCCACAGGGCTTCGATACCTCCGTCGGCGAACACGCAAAGACTCTGTCCGGCGGCCAGCGCCAGCGCCTGGCCATAGCGCGCGCCATGCTCAAGAACGCACCGCTGTTGCTGCTCGACGAGGCTACCAGCAGCCTGGACGCCGAGAGCGAGCGTGCGGTACAGCTGGCGCTGGACGTGGCCATGCGCGGGCGCACGACCATCGTCATCGCGCACCGCCTGGCCACGGTACAGCGG